>Ga0182014_10003357_pt1 | contig 19267 bp, 17 predicted proteins | sample 612S2DmetaG_FD_120489 | JGI IMG/M metagenome (GOLD analysis project Ga0182014, IMG submission 120489) | Permafrost microbial communities from Stordalen Mire, Sweden - 612S2D metaG | ecosystem: Environmental > Terrestrial > Soil > Wetlands > Permafrost | place: Sweden: Stordalen | collected... | reverse complement strand
TCCAGCTTGTAGGAATACTCCACCCGCTCCGGAGCGCTCAAATGAATCGCCGTGTAGCGGAATTGCAGGCGCGAACTTGCCGGCGGAAGATTCTGCTGGCGCGAAAGATCGAGCGGCTGGCCCCCGGCGAGCACGTCCACCAGGCGCACCGCCGGGGCGGTCGGCGGCTGGCGGCGGGAACGCGGATCGTAAATCGCCAGCCCGCGGCTGGTAGTGAACCACAGCCGGCCGTCCTGCATCAACCGCGCGCTATCGCCTACCGGGTACCCCGGCGCGCACTGCGCGCTGCGCAAGCCGTCGTCCATGCCGTAATTCAGCGGCGCCAGCTTGGGCCGTTTGCCCATCGCGAAGTCCCAAAGCTGCGCCTTGGCCAGCCGGCTGATGCCGCGCGTGGTGGCCAGCCACAACGATTCGCCATCGTCGGCAATCCCCGCCAGGTTATCGCTCAGCAATCCATCGTGCTGCGTAAAGCGATAGAATCGCCCGTCGCGGAAAGCGCTCAGCCCGCCTCCGAAAGTGGCGATCCACAGCGTTCCGTCGCGGTCCTGGTAAAGCGCATGAATCGAGTTGCTGGCCAGGCCGTCCGACACCGTGAAGAGCCGCCGTTCGGCGCCATTGATTCGCCACAGCCCCTTGCCGAACGTGCCCGCCCACAGGCTGCCATCCTTGCCTTCACAAAGGGTCACCACCGCGCTGGCCAACTGCGGCTCGGCCTCGATCGACATGATCATCCTTCCGTCCCGCAACTCTCCCAGCCCCAGCGGCGACGCCAGCCAGATCCGGCCCGCCGAATCTTCCAGCGCATCGAGAACCGTGTTTCGTCCCAACGGATCGGGCGGCGAAAAAACCACAAACCGCGAGCCCTCCAGCCGCGCCATGCCGCGCCGCATGGCCACCAGCAAATTCCCCGAGCGCGTTTCGCGGATGGAATAGACTTCGTTGCTCGGCAGGCCATCGCGGGTGGTGTAGAGCCGCGAATCGCGAGCCACTATGTCCGGCCGGCCTTCCGCGGCCCCGGCGTCGGCCCCTTGAAATAACCACAACCCCGCGTCGTGAAAACCCACCCAGATCCGGCCGGCGCGGTCCTGAAACACGGTGTTGGGATTGTTGCTGGGCAGCCCTTCGGTGGTTCCGTAGGAGCTGAAAAGATCGTCGCGGTACCGGATCAACCCGTTTCCATGACCTACCCATAAATCGCCTTCCCGGTCCTCGAACAGCGCGCGCACCGAATCGCGCTCCGTGCCGGCCTCGGAATGCGGCGAAGCGAAGCGCCCCGATTGAAACCGCGCCAGGCCGCCATTGGTGCCGGCCCAAAGATTTCCATCGCGATCGAGCCACAGCGCCCGCACCGGCAGGTCCGGCAACCCGTCCCGCTGGTCATAGAGCCGGGTTTCGCCCGAGGGCGATAGCAGCACCACGCCCATCGAGCCCGCCAGCCACAGGTTGCCGCTCCCATCCCCGGCCATGGCGTTAACGATCTCCCCCTTCAACTCCGCGGCGCCGATCACGGGTACGTACCTGCCGCCTTCCAGCCGCCCTACGCCGCCATAGCCGGCAACCCAGATTCGCCGCTCCCGGTCTTCCACCACCGCCCGTACCGAGGTCACCGGAAATTGTCCGCCGGGCACGTAGTTGGTGAAATGCCCATCCTCGAACCGGCTCAGCGCCACACCCGCCACCACCCAAAGCCTTCCGCCGGAATCCACCAGCAGGCCATTGACGGCGTTGTCCGCCAACCCGTCCCGCTCGGTGTAAGTGCGAAACCGCTTGTCGCGGTACAGCACCAGCCCATCCGGCGTGCCGATCCACAGCGAACCGTCCGGCGCGGCCGCCAGCGCGGTGATGGAATTGGAAGGCAAATCGCCCCTGGCGCTGTTGAAGGTCGCGAACTCGTAGCCGTCGAACCGCGCCAGGCCGTCGTCGGTGCCGATCCACAAGTACCCGTCGGCGGTCTGCGTGATAGCCCGAACCGTGTCCTGCGGGAGCCCCTGCTCCTGCGTCCAGCTCGTCCGCGAATATTGCGTCAGCCCCTTGTGCGGATCGAGCCCCCAGGCAGTCGGCACCGACGCCGACACCACCAGCACCGCCGATAAGAGGCAGCCACTATTTGTCACAGCTTTCCTGTACCAGTAACCAGTATAGGTTCGCGCTCCGGGGTTCGATATAGCCCGGAGTGGCCAGTGGTTCAGAAGCCGAAATCCCAGGGCAACACCGTCGGCATCTGAAATAGATTGGTGCCGAACAAAAGCGCGGACAGGTTGTTCGGATTCGGAATCGACCCTCCGTCGGCGCTCAGAAATCCGGCAATCTGCCCCTGTGCGTCCAGGCTGATCGAGAGCGCGTCGATCCCCGGCAATTGAATCGTGCTCCCGCCTAAACTCACAAACAGCACCAGAAACGGGTGCGGGTTCAGCGGCAAATCCGGCGCCAGGCCGAGGGCGATGTCGTGCCGATACTCCCAGGTGCTGCCCATCAGGTTGCCCGCCCGAATCAGCGCGCTGTTGGCCGGGTTGATCACGGTCATGTCGGCGCGCGCGAATTGCACCAGCACCGGCCGCGCCACCTCGCCGGCGAGCGGGGAAACCTGAAGGTGCGGCGCAAACGCGATCTCGTCCCCTTCGATCCCCAGCCATTCCAGGTTTTCCAGCACGTCCTGAATCGCCATCGCTCCGCTCACCGTCACGGTGTGCACCGGCTGCCCCGGCAACACATAATCCTGGTGGAACGAAGTGCCCGCGTTCAGCAGCGGCGGGCTGCGCAGCCCCAGCACGTCGTCGATAAAGCTGGTATATGCCGGGCTCCAGCGCGCAATATCCACCGTGCTGGCCCCGCCCACGTTGAGCGCCGCCGCGCGCACCGCCGGTTCCAGCGCCGTAAAAATGGTGCCGTACATCGCGCCCAGCGACTGGCCTCCATAATAAACGTGCCCGGCGTCCAGGTCCGCGGTTCCGTCGCCGTCCACGTCCAGCCCCTCCTGAATCGCCCGCACCAGTTGCATCAGGTCCACCACCGTCTGGCGGAAGCAATCGCGCATGCCGAAAGAAACCGGCGTAATCAGCACGCAGCCTTCTTCGGAATCGATCGTGCCGTCGCCGTTCAAATCCACGCCGCGCCCGCCGGCGGTGAGCGTCGTGCTGTTGCCCTGGTTATCCACCATCGTGACCGTACTGAGGTTGCCGAAGCCGTGCCCCACTGCGTTGATGGCGATCACCGCGAAGCCCGCCCGCGCCAGCGCGGGCGCCACCGCCGTGGGTCCTCCGAAACGGCTGTCCCCGAACCCGTGTCCGAAAATCACCACCGGATAACCGCCCGCCGGCTTCGGGCTCGAAGGCAGCAGCGCGTTGAAGTAAACGATGTCGTTCTCGGCCGGAATATCCAGATCCGGCCCCGAAGGCGCCGGCCGGATCGACGCATCCGCCCCCAGAAAATTCGGCGAGAGATAATAGCCGATGGCCAGCGTGCCCAGCCCCGTCAGCAGCGTATTGTTCAGCGGCAGTGAAAGGCTCGTGAACGCCAGCGGGTTGGTGCCGGTTTGTTCGTTCAGGGTGATCTCGGCCAGGTTGAGAATCGAGAACACGCCGTTCGGGAGCACTGCGGCCTGGGGCGCGACCCCGTTCACCACCTGCCGCGCATGCTCCAGCCAGATGGTGGCGCTCATGGTCGTGAACACGGCTGCCGCCACCAGGTGCTGAGTGCCCAGCGTCGGCGCGATGGTGCTCAAGCTCTGCGCCAGCGCGCCGCAATACGCAGTCATCCCCACCAGGCACGCCTGGAATGCCGGCGCCGCCAACACCGCGTTGCCGGCCGTATCCTGGACGGCGTCCGTCACCACGATGGCGTAGCGGCGGTGCTGGTCCAGCGCCGAATACGGCTTGGCGTAGAGCGTGTTGGTGGTCGGGTCCCAGACAGCCTGATCGATCGTCACCACCTGGCCTGCCTGGTGGATGCCGGACTCTTCCTGGGTCAGGTTATCCAGCGCCACGAAATAAACCCCGGCCGAGGCCGTCGCCGTATTAATGGGTCCGGAAAAGCCGACGTTCAGCCTTGCCCGCACGCTGAAACCATCCAGTTGTTCGAGCAGACCGGTTTCCTGGCACGAAGTGTATTGCGTACCGCACGGCGGCAGCGGCAGGTTGAGCCGCTTGCCGGTATGCTGCATCGCGTCCGGCGTGGTCAGATAGTCCGTCGGAAACGGCCCCGTCGAGGGGGTCGCCGGATCGAACAGCACCGTGGTGCCCGCCGCTACCAGTGATTGCGCAGCGAGTAAGTAAGCCAGTCCCAGCATCGGAAAACGAGCCATCCCCCGATCATACCGTGGTATGCCGCTGGGACAGACCCTCGTATTTTGTGGTCTGTTACCCCTCAACAGGGCGCGGTTGCCCGGTGGGGCAGGCGATTCGCCCGCCCAGCTCGTGGCGTAAGTCGCGGCCTTTCCCGGCCCGCAGGGCGAAGGAAAGCCCAGCGGTCAGCGCTGGGTAGCGCCATTTCTATGTCGCGCACTTCCCGGCTGGCGCCACCGCTACCCGCCGCCACCCGTCAAAGACCTGACGATTGCCATTGGCCGTCAAAACGCCGACACTCCTCGTTCGTTCTATTCCTTTGAAAAAAATGACGATCCAACGTGGCCATGGATCTGCATTACGGGCCTCTATGGCCGCTGCCCCTCAAAGCACCACAACTCAAAACAGGCGGGAATTCAGGCAACCACCGGCTGCCCGCATCAGCTGGGGCGGCCTCGACGCCGGGCTCCTCGCCGGTATCGCCATCGCGACCATTGCCCTGGTCGCGGGCGTCGCCGTCACCGGCGTCAGCGTGCATTATTTTTTTCAACCGACGGGTGTTTTGATCGTGATCGGTGGAACCCTCGGGGTCCTGCTGATTACCACTCCATTACCCGCGCTGCTGCATGCGTTACGGCGCACCGTTCATCTCTTTTCGACGCCAGCTTCGCCCAACCGGGCAGATCTGATCGACGAAATTGTTTGGTATGCCAGAGCCGTCCGCATTAAGGGCATGCTCGCCCTCGAACCGGGCATCGATCGGGTGAGCCACAGCTTCCTCCGGGAAGCCCTCCTCCTTGCCATGGACGCCAAGGAGCGCCCCTTGTTGCAGTCCGCGCTCGAGAACCGGATCAGGCTCTGTGAGAGACAGAGCGAGGCCGCCGCCAAAGTGCTCGAAGTCGCGGGAGGATTCGCTCCCACTATCGGCGTGATTGGCACCGTGGTCGGCCTTATCGACGTCCTTCGCCAATTCTCGAGTCTGGCCGCGATTGCCTCCGGCGTCGGAGCCGCCTTTACCTCGACGATCTACGGACTGGCACTGGCGAACCTGGTGCTGCTGCCGGCGGCGCACCGCATTCGGGCACGGGCTGCGGAAATATTCGATCTCCAGGAGTTGATGACGGAGGGCACTCTGTGCCTGTTTGACGGCATGCATCCGATGCTCGTCCGCCAGCGTCTGGAGTCCTTCCTGGATGCCATCCCCGTCCGCGATCGCTCCATTCCGACTCTCGAATCCGCATCCTGAAGCGGGCAAATATGACGCCGAAGTATCTCGAAAGCCCAACCAATCAACGCGACCGATGGATGGTCAGCTACGTGGACGTCCTGACCATTCTTCTGATCTTCTTCATGGTTGGCGCCGCCAGGAGTCTGGAAGTTCGGCCGGTGCATGCGCTCGTTCCCGCTCAGCCTTCCCCGGCGCGCCGGGAACCGGACCGGAGGCGCACCAACCTGGTTCGCGCCCAGGAGCTTCTCAGAAAGCGCGGCCTGGAAGCGAACCTCGAAGCGCGTGGTCTCGTCATCAGCCTCCCACAGGTGATTCTTTTCTCATCCGGTGAAGACACCGTGAGTCCCCCGGCCTTGCCCACCATCGCGCGGATTGCCGACGTGCTTCGCGATATCCCCAATCCAGTGCGCCTCATCGGCCATGCGGATACCATTCCCATCCACAACCGCCGTTTCGGCAGCAACTGGGAGCTTTCGATGGCACGCAGCCGGAAGATCCTCGCGCTGTTGAGCGGCAGCTACGGCATTTCGGAGTCGCGCCTGTCGGTCGCGAGTTACGGTCCCTATCGCCCGGCGGCTTCGAACGACACCACCGGTGGCCGGGCGTCAAACCGGCGGGTCGAGATCGTAATCCTGGACGAACCCCATGCGGAGAACCCGCAAGGGGAGTGATCGGCGCTCGCTGGAGCGGTGAAAAGAATTAAGCCACCGATAAACGCCGAGGCCACGGCCCAGGTTCTTGCCAGCACTTCGGCGGTGCGCCGGCGACCTCACGCCTCCCGCTTCCGCGATTGCCACCCGTATAAGATTAGGGCGAGTAGGCCCGCGCTGAGCAGCGGAACGGTGCCGGGCTCGGGAACACCGCTGCCGCTGGCGCCGCTGCCGGAAAATCCGTTGCTGCCTAAATCGCTGAGGCCGCCCGACGAGAAGCCGCTTGGGGTGTTAGCGACACTACAATTGTTGGAGACGAAATTCGTGCTGGCCATGGTTACCGAACCCGTCTGCGCCAACGCTCTCCCGCACACGATCGAGGCGCTGGGATCGAGCGTAATGCTGTCGATTGCGAGGATATTCCCGGCGAAGGTCGTGCTGGAGCCCAGAGTCGCGGAGCTCCCGACCAGCCAATATACGGAGTCGGTGGGATCGCCGCCTTCCACCACAATGGACGCGCTGCTTCCGGTTGTCAGCGTGCTTCCTATCCGGAACACGAACATTGCATTGGACTCGCCGTCGAAATTGAGGGTGAGTGCTCCATCCACCTGCGCAGACGACGAGAACGTGTAGATCCCTGGAAGAAGCGTGGAGAACCCCGGAGTTGCCCCCGGGCCCGATCCCAGAACGTCGGAGTCCAGGTTTTGGGTAGCCGGCAGAATCATCAAGGTGTCGTAGGCGGTAATTTCATCGGTCTGAGCCTGCTGCGCGATTGCCTCCCCTTGATCCGCCGCGTAGATGGATCCATTTTCTACCGTACCGGGACTAGGAAAGCCGGTAATCGAAGAAAGATCATACGGATAGTCGCCTATGCTACCGCTGATGACGGTGGCTCCGGTACCGCCAACGCTGATTCCCGCCCCGCCCAGGACGGCGAAATTCTGCGCCGTCCCCAGTACCGGGCCTGCGAATGCCCCTGAGGGGCAGAAAAGCGCTACAGCCGCACACAGAAGCGTGCCGGCTCTAACTGTGCTGATCCCAAGTTGTCTCAACATTGTCCTCCGGTCTTTTTTTAACTAATTGTTACAGTACGGTTACGAGTATGAGATCCGCCCACTGCAAAAGCAAGGGTCGGCGCCGCGCCCGGTGTACAAAAATGCACAATGCGCCGCCCCGCCGCTCGCGGAAGCAGGGTATAGGATAGTCTCATGGATCGCTTCCCGCTCGGATTCAATACCTATTCGGTCCGCGCCATGCGCTGGCACGACCTTCGGTTGCTGGAGTACGGGGCTGAGCTCAAGCTGGATGCGGTCTATCTGCAGGATTCGGTCGATCCGGGCAACGACGATCCGGCCCACTGGGTCGAGATCAAGGAAGCGGCGGCGCGGCTGGGACTGGAAGTGCATGGGGGCGACGCCGGCGCGCTTCCCCGCAATGCGGACGGCATGAATGCCACCTTCGAGCGGATGCGCCAGGGGATCCGGCACGCGCTGGGCATCGGTTCGAAGCTGGTGCGCTTCCGGGTGGCGGGCGACCGCGCCAGCCTGCCGCCCGGTCCGGTGGAAAAAGCCATGGAAACCATGGTGGCGACGCTGCGCGCTATGCGCACCGCGGCCATGGATGCCGGCGTGAAGTTCGCCATCGAAAACCATAAAGACCTGTTCTGCTGGCAGACCCGGCAGGTCATCGACGCCGCCGGGAAAGAATTCGTGGGGTCGTACCTCGATACCGGCAACCCCGTCTTCGTCATGGAAGACCCGCTCGCCACCGTGGAAACGCTGGGCCCGGTGGCGGTAATGCTGCACCTGCGGGATTCGGTGGTGTACGAGACGCCGGACGGCGTGGCGGTGCAATGGGTGCCGCTCGGCGAGGGCGTGGTGGACTTCCGGCAAATCGTCGCCAAAGCGCGCCAGGTCTGCCCGCCGATCGCGGTCTACAACAAGCCGATTACCGGCCGGCCGCCGCAGATCCTGCCGATCTATAACTCCGAATTCATGAAGCAGTGGGAGGACATGCGGGCCTCCGGCCTGGCGCGCTTCTTGGCCTTGGCCAAGCACGGTCACCCGTATGAAAAGACCATGGTGATCGAAGACGTGCCCGGGGCCATGCCCGAGCCGATCGCGGCCGCGCTTGCGTACCAACAGCGCGATCACATGGAGCGCGGGGTGGAGTACGCGCGCAAAGTCCTGGGCCTGGGCGTGAAGGTATAGTCGACATGCAAGCGTGCCGATAAGCGGGCGCCGCGGCGCGCCTTGAGCTGTTCCAAAAGCTTAGTATTCCATTTCGGAATTCCGGCCACATGTCGGGCAATCGCTCCCTAGCGGTCGCGGCTCGGAAACGCGCGAAAACCGAGCCGCGACCGCTAGGGAGCGGTTGCCCGGAAATACGCTGGCGAACTTATGAAGCGGCGTCCTTAGCCAGCATGCATTGCGCGGAGATTTCCCAACCTTTCGGATGGCTCGCTGCGCCGTGTCCGAAACTCGTGCCTGGAAACCGTAACTTCGACTTCGTGAGACTCGGATCGCTCGATTCGCCCAAAGATCGAGAGGCTCAGGCCGGTACCGTCCGGCAACTGGGCTGGCCAGGATATCCTCAACAAGACATCGAGACCGACCGGGAGATCTTGAACGCTGGCGAAACGGACCTTTCTTGTATTGATCGCGAGCGTCCGGCCACAGCCTTTCACGGAGCCGACCGCCGGGCCCTCATACCGAATAGGAAGTTCGATGGGATACCAGGTATGTTTCAGAGAAACCTCGCAAGAGAAAATTGTTCATTTGACACGGGTTGGCGCCGAGGAAGAGCGAGTCTGCGGCCAAGTACGGCCCGCGCAACGTGGCGAGGGATATGGGGTGACCGGCTCGACAGTTAAAGCTGCTCTTCCGCCAGGATTCGGTTCGCCGGTTCCGGTCATCAGACGAGAGTAGCGAGTTTCTGCGTCCCCGTCTGGTCAAAATTGACCACTGGTCAGGCGATGGCGCCTCATCGCCGCGTTCGACCCGGCGGCGTGGGCACGAAGATATAGTTGACATTGTCAACTATTCGGTGGAAAATCGTGGCATGTCCACCGCCGCCGTCCGCCGCTTCAATCGTTTCTATACCGGCCAGATCGGGGTGCTGCGCAAGAGCTATCTGAACAGCGACCTGTCCCTCGCCGAAGCCCGCGCGATCTACGAGTTGGGGACGCGGCAGACCCCGACCGCGTCCGAGATCGCGCGCGATCTGGGGCTCGACGCCGGCTACCTGAGCCGTGTGCTGGACAGCTTTGCGGCGCGCGGGCTGATTACCCGCAAACCGAGCGCCACCGACAAGCGGCAGGTGCACCTGAAACTCAGCGCCCGCGGCCGCAAGGCATTTCAGGCGCTCGACCGGAGTTCGGACCGCCAGGCGGCGGCCCTGCTGGAGCGGCTGACCTCGCCGGACCGCGACCGCCTGGTGGAATCGATGAAGAACATCGAAGCGCTGCTGGGCGAAAAGAAAGAGCCTTCCCCGCCTTTCTCGATTCGCACCCACCGGGCCGGCGATATCGGCTGGGTGATCCACCGCCACGGCGTGTTATATGCGCGGGAGTATGGATGGGGCGCGCTGTTCGAAGCGTTGGTAGCGGAAGTCTGCGTCCGGTTTCTGCGCAACTTCGACGCGGAGCGGGAACGCTGCTGGATCGCCGAGCGGGGCGGCTTTCCGGTCGGGTCGATCTTCCTGGTGAAGCACTCGCCGCGGATCGCCCTGCTACGGCTGCTGCTGGTCGAGCCGCAAGCGCGCGGCCTCGGCGTGGCCCGCCGTCTGGTGGAAGAGTGCATTGCCTTTGCGCGCCAGGCCGGGTACCGCAAGCTGCGTCTGTGGACCCAAGCGGAGTTGCACGCGGCGCAGCACATTTACCGCACCCGCGGCTTCACGCTCGTCGAGGAAAAGCTCCACGCGCATTTCGGAGTGGAAATGGTAGGGCAGACGTGGGAGATGGAGCTGTAGGGGCGGTCAGCGGCCGCTGGCATCATTCGACCGGCCTGGCCGCTCCCTGAAGGGTAAGTGCGCAGGAGACGACGCCGGTGGTGGCGGCGTCGGCCGCACCGGCAAAGCCCGGCTGCTTGCCGCCCACCGCGATTTCGAACGTTCCCGGCTGGATGGAGAGCCGGCCGTCGGAGCCGGCTAGGGCAAACTGGCGCGGGGCTATCGTAAACTCGACCACCCGGCTCTGTCCCGGCGCCAACGCCACCCGCCCGAAGCCCTCGAGCGAGCGCAGCGGAGCGCCGCCGGCGGCGGATTTCAGATACAGCTCGACCACCTCTTCGCCGGGCACTCTGCCGGTATTGCGCACTTCGACCGACACTTTGACGGGATCGCCCGTGGCCGCCGCTTTCGGCACGGTTAGATTCCGATACGAGAACGTGGTGTAACTGAGACCGTAGCCGAACGGGTAGAGCGGCTCGCCGCGGAAGTAGCGGTAGGTGCGGCCGGCCATACGGTAATCGGTGAAGGGCGGCAACTGATCGGCCGACTTATAGAAGGTGACGGGCAAACGGCCGCCCGGGTTGTAATCGCCGAATAGAACGTCGGCCACCGCATCGCCGCCGGCTTGGCCGGGATACCACGCTTCCACGATGGCGGGCACATGATCGCGGGCCCAGTTGACGGCCAGGGCGCTGCCGTTGACCAGCACCAGCACCACCGGCTTGCCTAGGGCGACTATCTTTTGCATCAGCTCCTGCTGCTCCCGGGGAATGCCCAGGTCGATGCGGTCGCCGCCCTGAAAGCCGGCCACCGGCACGCTCATCTCTTCTCCCTCCAGGCGCGGCGAGAGACCGGTGACCAGCACCACGGTGTCGGCCTGGCGGGCGGCGGCAAGGGCTTTTTCCACGTCGTCCGGGCCGGACGGGTGGGCCCAAACCAGGCGGATCGAGGCTTCGCCGGCGAATTCGTGATAGTCGAGGCGGATGGCGTAGCGCTTGCCGGCTTCGAGGTCCAGGGTGGCGTAGCTGTAGACGCGCTCGTGAACGGTATTGGTATCGGCCACCGGCTTGCCATCGATGTAAAGCTCATAGGCGTTCATGCCGGTAGCGCCGATCTGGTACTTGCCCGAAGCGGGAACGCGCAGCAAGCCGGTCCAGCGGACGCCGAAATCGTCGTCATTGAGATCCTCGCGCGGCGAGACATCCCACCACATGAAGTTGACTTCGGTGTCGACGCGGGTGAACAGGGGTTTGGCATCGGGGGCTGCCTGGCCCACCATTTTGCCGGAGCCGGGATAGGTTAGCTCGCGCGGGCGATGCTGCTTGCCATCGAAGTTGGCGGACGCGAAATACTCGCCGCGCAGGCCGTGCGGAGCGTCCGAAGCTTCCGAGGAGAGTAATGCGGAAGCGGGAATGGTTTCGAAGCCCGGCAGATTGGCGGCCAGATCTCCGCCGCGGGCGTAAAGCACGCGGGCGCTGCCGGCCAACTTGCGGCGGATGCCGGCCAGCGGCGTGACCGGGGCGGAGGGTTCGCCATTGTAGTTGCCCACCAGAACGTCCGGGTCGTCGGCATTGGGGCCGATCACGGCGATGGTCTTGAGATTCTTCGAAAGCGGCAGGGTGTGGGCGTCGTTCTTGAGCAGGACGATGGATTTGCGCGCGGCTTCGAGCGCCAACTGGCGATGCTCGGGGCTGTCGTTCACGCTATAGGGAATCCGGGCGTAAGGCACCATTTCGGAAGGATCGAACATGCCCAGCTTGAAGCGCGCGGCGAAGAGGCGCTTGACGGAGCGATCGATATCGGATTCGGCGATGAGACCGGCTTCGACGGCGGGCAGCAGTGCGGCGTACTCGGTCCCGCAGTCGAGATCGGTGCCGGCCAGCACGGCTTTGGCGGCAGCCTCTTCGGCCGTAGACACGAACTTGTGCCCGCGGTAAATGTCGCCGATGGCGCCGCAATCGGAAACCACGTAACCCTGAAAGCCCCATTGCTTGCGCAGCGTGTCTTCGAGCAGGCGCGGATTGGCGCAGGCCGGCTTGCCGTCCACGCTGTTATAGGCGCACATCACCGAGTAAGCCCGGCCTTCGGTGACGGCAGCTTCGAAATGCGGCAGGTAGGAATCGGCCAGGTCGCGCTCGCCGGGCACCGCATCGAAGGTGTGGCGCTCGGATTCCGGACCGCTGTGGACGGCGTAGTGCTTGGCGGTGGCGACGGCTTTGAGATATTTGGGGTCGTCGCCCTGCAAGCCGTGGATAAACGTCACCGCCATGCGGCCGATGAGGTACGGGTCTTCGCCGTAGGTCTCCATGCCGCGGCCCCAGCGCGGATCGCGGAATAAGTTGATATTGGGCGTCCAGAAAGTGAGACCTTGATAGATGTTTCGTTTGCCGCGGCGGACGAACTCGTGATACTTGGCCCGGGCTTCGTCGGAGATGGCGGTGGAAACGCGGCCGAGTAATGCGGTATCCCAGGTGGCGGCCAGGCCGATGGTTTCCGGGAAAACGGTGGCACGGCCGGCGCGCGCCACGCCGTGCAGGCATTCGTTCCACCAGTTATAAGCCGGTACGCCGAGGCGATCGATGGGCGGGGCATCGTTCATGAGCTGCCCCACTTTCTCTTCGAGCGTCATGCGGGAGACCAGGTCGGCGACGCGGCGGTCGAGCGGCGCCGCGGGATCGAGATAGAGCGGCTGGGTCTGGGCATGAGCGGGCGCGCAGGTGAACAGGGCGGCCAACAGGAACGCTCCCACACAGACGGAAGTCTTTGTCACCAAAGCCGACAGGCTACCAGTCAGAGGTGGCGCAGGCTTTAGCCTGTGAAAATGCAGAAACTCGACAGACCGATTGACAATCACGGTTCTTTTCTCTCTTCCGCTTCGGAATGAATTTCGATATAGTCCAGGGCGGCGGCTTCGCCACCATCCGGACGGCCACATTCAAGGTATACCAGCCGGCAGCGCCTTCGAAGGAATACGGTAAGCGATCCGCCATGGCCGAACTCCTCCTCAACTATTTACGCCGCTGGCGAGATAGCCGCCATCGACGACGATCAACTGGCCGGTCAGGAAGCTCGCGCCATCGGAGGCCAGCAGAACGGCGGCGTCCACCAGCTCCTCGGGATTGCCGAAGCGGCGCATGGGCGTACGCAGCAGGATCTCCTCGCCGCGCGGTGTTCCGGAAATGATCCGGCCGTTCATCTCGGTGGGAAAAACGCCGGGGGCGATGGCGTTGACCGAAATCCCGTCCTTGGCCCATTCACAAGCCAGGCTGCGGGTGAGCGACGCCACGGCGGCCTTGGAGGCGCAGTAGGCGGCCACTTCGTGAAACGCCACAAACGACCCCAGCGAAGCGATATTAATGACACGCCCGCGCCCGCTGGCGGCCAGCGCGTCGTGAAACGAGAGCGAGGCGCGCAGCACGCCGCCGGCATTGGTATCCATGACGCTTTGCCAGTCCTCGTCGCCGACCTCGACAGTGGGCTGCTTGAAGGTGAAGCCGGCGGCGTTTACCAGAATATCGGCGCCGCCGAACTCTTCCAGCACGGCGTCGCGAAGGCCATCGACGGAAGCGCGGCTGGTGACATCGGTGAGATGCATCAGGGTGCGGCGATCGCACCTGAGAACCTGGTTGCAGACGCATTCCACCCTTTCGGCCCGCCTGCCGGTGGGCACAACGTGGGCTCCATGGCGTGCCAAACCGAGGGCGATGGCGCGGCCGATGCCGGAAGTAGCGCCGATTACCACGGCCACGCGATCGGTCAAGTCCAGGCAGTTTCGCATCATGCCCGCAACCGCTAGCGGGGAATGTTCACGGGACGGTCGTCTTCGGGGTCGGCCCAGCGGTCGTTGGGAACCAGCGGAACCCAGCCGGGCCGGCCCGGATCCCGGTCGTAGGGGTAATTTCCCAGGCGCAGATACAGTTCGTGGTATTCGGCCAGCTTGTCGCGATTGAGGCGCACGCCCAGGCCGGGGCCTTCCGGCACCCGGATGGCTCCCTCCCGGTATGGCAACAACCCTCCTTCGATGATGTCGTCTGTCAAGTGATGATAGTGAGCGTCGGCGGCGAAACTGAGATTCGGAAGCACGGCGCCCAGGTGCAGCATGGTCGCCAGTTGGATGCCGAGCTCGCCGGATGAGTGCACGGCCACGCCCAGCCGAAACGCTTCGCAGATGCCGGCAGCCTTGATACAGGCCCGGATGCCGCCCCAGAAGGTGGTATCGAGCAGAATGACGTCCACGGCGGGAGCCAGCGCATTGGTGGCAAGCTGTTCGAAGTCCACTACCACGGTATTGGTGGCCAGCGGCACGCGCACCATCTGGCGGGTGCGGCGCATGCCGTTCAGGCCGAAGACGGGATCCTCCAGGTAATCGTTGCGGAGACCTTCAATCGCCTGTCCGAAACGAATGGCTTGCTCGGTGGACCAGGCGCCGTTGGGGTCCAGGCGCAGCGAGTCTTTGGGGAAAGCCGCGGCGACGGCACGGTACGCTTCCAGCTCGTAATCGGGAGGGAAGACGCCGGCCTTGATTTTGTGGGTGGTAAAGCCGAAGCGCTGTTTGGCGGCGGCGATAAAGCGGATCGCCTGGTCGATGGTGCGAACCTCGCCAAGGCCTGAGCGCGGGTCGGGATAGCGGAAGAAGGAATAGGTGGCAAAGCGCACGCTGTCGCGCAGACGGCCGCCCAGAATTTCCGATACGGGCACGCCCCACCCCTGGCCGAGAATATCCAGGCAGGCGAACTCCAGGGCGGCCAGCACCTGGGTGCGGTTGTTATAAAGAGACGCGGTCGGATTGGCGATCTTGAAGCGCATTTCCTCCAGGCGGGCCGGATCGTGTCCCACTAAGTAAGACTTCATGGAGCGGAAAACAGCCTCGGCCGACTCGCCGCCTCCTCCCATTTCTCCCAGGCCGATCAGGCCGTTATCGGCCTCCACTTCCACTACGGTGCGGACGAAGCGCCCCCAGTGGCACCCGTTGGCGTGGCGCAGCGGGGCCTCGAGCGGCACGGTCACGGTGGTCGCCCGGATGTCCTGAATACGCATTTGTTTCAGCTTATAACAATAACCTGGCGGGGAGACCGGAAGACTAAAGGGTGTGAGGGGGGACAGTTAGTAGCAGAAACGGCTCACCGGGTGAGCGGCGCTTTTGGAACCTGTTGCTGGGCAGGCGTATTGGTGGGGCAGGCGAACGGCCGGCCCCACCGCCAGTCCCTCTACCAGCGTTGGCGTCCGAAACCGCCACCGCCGCCGCTGGCGCGATCCGCTTTCGGCCGCGCCTCGTTCACGTTCAGGGTGCGGCCGTCAAGGTCCTTGCCATTGACGCCAGCGATCGCTTTGGCACCCTCTCCATCGTTTGCCATCTCCACGAAGCCAAAGCCGCGAGGCCGGCCGGTGTCGCGATCGGTAACGATGTTGACACGATCGACGGCACCGTAGGTTTCAAACAACGCACGGACAGATTCTTCCGTAGCCCCAAAACTGAGATTTCCAACGTAAATATTCTTCACGATTCGTTTTCCTTTGCTGATTTGAAGGCGGCAAATTTGGAAGGTGGACTAACGTAGCGGAAACAACGCTATAGCGGTCGGCCTTGAACTAGCAGGATCAAATCACAAGTAGTGTACCACAAGCCCAAGCGTGCTACAATACTAATCAGTAAGTCCTTCCAGTTCTTTATGTGCGAGCGCCGTCCGATCCCTGCTAGAGCACGGTCCGGAACCAGCCTGATAGGATAAAGGAACGCCATCTCTATGTTGTACGACAGCACGAAGAACCTTTTGCAAAGCATACTGCTGTCGCTCGAAACGGGCGACGAAACCCTTTGGGACGATCAGACCGAATCCGGGAATGCATGTCTGTACGAAATGCACCAGATGTCCGGGCGACTTTACAAGGCGTATAAGTCCGACAGTCTCAATGCTCACTCCGTGGTCCAAAGCAGCCTTCCGGAGAAGCTGAATCGGGCCATGCCGCACGTTCGAACGATGGTAATTGCGATTCGACACAGAGACCACTCCCGGGCGTTGGAAAGCGGCAAGGCGGCTCTGGCCGAGATGAATGGCTACAATGCTTCGACGATTTCCGGCGGCGCTGCGGAGCCGAAGACGGAGGGCAAAGAAGGCCCCCTGGCGGGGCAGCAGGAGAAGGCGGGTGGAAAGCAGGGTTTCGTGGTTGAAGACCGAAGAAGCTCAAGACCAGCGACGGCCGGAAAGCGGGTTTGCCAATGAGCCAGTCCTTCACGTTTATCGACGTCGCCGGCAATCGGGCACAATATACCGTCTCGCAGAAGGACCACCTCGATAACTTCCACTGGTCCACCGAATACGGCGATCACGGCGTCGCTTCGGAGTTTGCGGAAGCTCAGTATCGGGCAAGGACGGTGCTGAAAGGCAGCATGGAGGCGAGCCGGCGGTCCGACGAGGTCAGGATGGGGAAGCCTTCCTTCCGCTAGAGCCCCCGCAAGCGCCGCACCCTGCGGCCGCGGCTCGGTAGCCTCACCCGAGCCACTTGCTCAAGCCGATACTGCCGTTGATGTCCCGATGGAAGAACCTGAATTTGCGGCCATCTTCCATCTGTAGCATCATCGTCTTGCGGAAATGACTCAGCACGAAGTACGGATCGACCGGCGACCACACCAGACCGGAGATATGCTTGGAAGCTACGCCCGGCGGCCCATCCGATTCACCTTCCGGTTCGTCCTGGGTGATTTGGACATCGTATTTCGCGCGCGTTTCGTCGCCATCCGGGGCTGTGACAGTCCCGGTGCCCTTTAAGTGCTCCAGTACCTTCACGTCTCTTAGCCCCGCTTCCGATTCCTACGATGCAGTTGTGGGCGGGCCGGGTTCACTTTTAGGACTTTGCCGTTGAGGTCGGTGCCATCGAGAGCCACGATTGCCTCTTCCGCTTCGGCATCGGTCTTCATCTGAATGAAGCCGAACCCTCTCGATAGACCGGTCCAACGGTCCGTCATCATCTTGAAGCGCGCGACTGCTCCGTGCTTCTCAAACAGCGGCCGAAGGTCCAGTTCGGTGACGTTTGGACCGAGATTTCCAACCAGAATGTTGTTCACGACGGCTCCTTTCCTTGCGCCGAAGCGCTCTCGCGAGCTAACAGCGGCCTGGTCTTTCTCAGGATTGCGTGGAGCATGATCCACGCTTAGTTTTGAGCTGAAAGTTGAAGCCATTCCACGGGGTGTTCGCGAATCTGCGAATTCTGTTCCAGCACGTCCGCCCATTTGGGGTCGGGCCGAAAGTTGAGGAAAGTTCCCAGCGTGCCTTGGTATGACCCCTTGGCAAGAAATACCTTGTCCCCGTTCGAGAAGTTCGATGCGCCGGCAGTTGGAAGCGGTTGTATGCAGTTAGAGTTTACCATTGCTGTTCCGTCCTTTCTGGCAAGAGACATCAGGACGGACGTGTTGGGCGGGCCGGAAAACAGCTTACCGCACGGCTCTTGGTGGGAGATGCCACTATCAGTGTAGCACGATTGGGACGAAGCTATCGGCGGTCGGCTCTCAGCCGCACGCCTAGCACCGTTGCAGAAGCCGTGGCAGGCCAAAGGCCTACTCCACGAGGTCTGTAAGGCGTTGATGTGTCAACCGTGGAGTAGGCGTTTTCGCCTGCGATCGGCCACGGGGCCGCTTCCGCCACGGGCTGCTGGCGGGCCGGTCGTGGCGGGGGCAAACATCGGACGCGGCTACAGGAACGGAAAGCGTTCCTCCCGCGCCGCTTGTTCGTATTGCCGCCGGATAGCGATCAGGTCGGCGCGGTTCAGGCGCTCCAGGCGCCACCCCCGCCGGCCGCATACCGCCTTCCAGGCGGCGCGAATGCTCCCGAGGAGTGCTGTCATAAATCCCCCCTAGCGGCCCGCGCCCGCCGCCCTCTCCAGCACAACCGTGAGACTGGCCGGCGCTGTCAAATTCGATTGCGGCGATACACAGGCCCCGGCCGCCTCCGTGATGCGCCCGCATTCCTGCTGCTTCCGCCGTTGCCACGCCCGCAGTTCGTCCTGGTCGCGCTCCACCTGGTTGAGATTGGACTGAATCCGCCCTTTGTATTGAGCTACCAGCCGGTCTAGCTCCGTCTGGATCTGCCGATTCTCCTCGGTTTTCATCGTTTCGAACTTCCGCAACCGCTCCTCTAATGCCTGCTCATAGTCGTTCAGCGCGCGCTGGCGAAGCATGGCGTCCTGCAGCAACTCGTCCGGATTGGCGCCGGCCGCATCCAGCGCCATTAACAGGGCGCAGCGCTTGGCATCCGCCGACAAGCCGTTCAGATAGGGACTCGCAAGCATATCCGACACCTTCAGAATGTGATACCCATTCGCCGAGCCCTTGCCCAGCGCCGCCAGGTAGACTTGGTTGAAATCGGCCGGTGGAACGCCCGCCGCCGGGGCATTTACCGCCTCCAGTAGTGTGAGCCTCTTGGAGGCCGGTTCCTCCACCGGCGTTACGGTCACGGCCTGCTCAACCACGGTGCGCCCTTCGTCAATGCCACTGGAATGATGGAACAGCTTCGCCAGCATGTAGATGACCTTCGCATTCTGCCGCCGGACCTCTTCGCCTCGGCTGCACCATGCTAGTAGCGTCCACCCGGAGTTGCTCTCATCAATATCCTGGGTACGGCGTAGAAACAATTTCACATTGGCTGAGTGGCAACGTGGCGCACGCACTCTTGCGAGCCGCGTCGGCATTCTTGCCGACGCTCGCTGCAGCGCGGAGGCGTCGAGTTCGGAGACTCGACGCGGCACCGGGGAATGCGCGCGCCGCCAGAGCGGATGTGAAGCCGATTCAACGGCGATCCGCTATCGGCGAGAGCTTTCCTCCCTAGCGCGCCGTCGTCCCGGCTGCCTGCGCCGGAAGATCGTAGAACGCGATGGTGCCACCGGGGTCGGCCAGATAGAGACGGTCGTTGGTGGCGGCCATGAAACGCGGCGACATTCCCCTCGGCACTTCCAGGTCGATGATGTGCAGCGGGCCGGGGCGGCACTGCACCATCGAAAGCTCGTCGGATTGCGCCTTCCCCATGACATACACGCGGCCATCGGGGGTTCCTGTCGCGGAGACGAAACCCGACTTAAACGAGGCAGCCAGGCCCGTCTCCACCGTGTATCGCCCGTGCACTTCGAGGGTGTGCAACAAGCCTGCTCCGGTGTCGAGCAACCCCACCTCG
>Ga0182014_10003354_pt1 | contig 19274 bp, 17 predicted proteins | sample 612S2DmetaG_FD_120489 | JGI IMG/M metagenome (GOLD analysis project Ga0182014, IMG submission 120489) | Permafrost microbial communities from Stordalen Mire, Sweden - 612S2D metaG | ecosystem: Environmental > Terrestrial > Soil > Wetlands > Permafrost | place: Sweden: Stordalen | collected... | reverse complement strand
TCGGGCGTCACGGGTACCCACACGAGCACCCAGCCCACGTTGATCCGCCGGGCGTCGGCCGCCGCCGCTTTCATGGTCGCGGCCGACTCCGACGTGGGCCAGCCCTGCTCGATCCGCAGGAGATCGCCGTAGAACGGGTGCGCCTGCCAGGCCGCGACGGTCGCCGGTGGAACCCGGGCGACGTGACCGATCGCACGAGGATGATTGTCGAGCGTGGCCAGGACCAGCGCCTCCCCGGGGAAGGCGGCGCCGACCTGAACGGTTCCGCCGCGGATCGCGAGCGGCACGTCCACCACGACCGATCCGGAATGGTCGGCCGCGATCGGCGCGTCCACGGCCGGTAGCCCGGTCGGCATGGTGCCGGGCGCGCCCGCCGAGGACCAGCCGAGCTCCAGCGCGCACACGCAGGCCACCACCAGCAGCGCGGCCTTGGACCGGGCCCAGATCCACTGCACCGCCAGCCCGGCGAGCATGGCCGCGGGCATGAGGCCCAGCGCGTTGAACCGGTTGGACTCGCGGAACCCGGACATGCCGGGCAGGTGCACGATCCAGGTGTACGGCATCAGCTCGGACAGCTTGTATCCGTGATCGTTAATTGGCATCGGCACGTAGGCGCGGCTGCCGAGGTAGATCACCGGGCCGAGGCTGGCGACGCACACGGCCAGCCAGGCCACGAGCCACATCCAGGTGCGGCGCCGCCGGACGCCGATCAGCACGCCGAGCAGAGCCATGGCGGTCAGCGTCACCCCGAAGGTCGGCACTCCCTCGGTCTCGATGCCGTGGTAGAAGATCGAGCTCAGCCCGGTGAGACCGAAGGAGGCCAGCCGGGGTGACGGTGCGAACATCTGCGGCAGCGCCACGCCGTACGTGACGTAGTCGTAGGCGAGCTCATGGGGGCTCACCGCCAGCGCCGACGTCTGCTGCAGCATGGCGATGATCTGCGGGAGCGCCACCAGCACGCCGACCGCGGCGGCCAGGGCCAGCAGACCGATCTTGCGGACGGCCGGCTGCCGCACGATCCACGTCATCAGGGCTGCGGCCAGCACGATGAGGGCCAGGATGGTCGATTCGGAGTCGACGAGCAGGCACAATCCGAGGACCGCGCCCAGCACGACCGCGCGCCACCAGGCGGGATTGCGGCGCAGCCGGACCGCCGCCTCCAGCGTGAGGGGCAGGAACACGGTCCCGGCGGCGATGTTGAGCTCGTACCAGGAGCGCCACGTCATGATGGATGACAGGCCGAAGAACAGCCCGGCCGCGTAGGCGCCGGGGCCAGCCAGCCAGAGCCGGGCGGCGCGGTACATGACGTAGCAGAGCAGGCCCGGCAGCAGCACGGTGAGCAGGTTGGCCGAGAACGCCGGCCCTGCGGCGATCGTGACCGGCGCCATGAGCACGCCGGCCAGCGGCATGAGCGCGTGATACGCCAGCGGCGTGCCGACGGGGGCGATCATGTAGCGGGTGGTGAAGGGGTTGCCCAGGTGCAGCAATTGCCGGGCCATCCACCACATGTCCCAGGTGTATTCGGCCGAATCCCGCGCGTTGGGAAGCTTGCCCGCCAGGTAGGTGACCCGCGGCCAGGTGACCGCGATGCCCAGCGCCAGGTAGCCGACGAGGATGACGGCATGCCGTAGCACGGGATGCCGCGCCGCCCACCAGGTGGCCGGGGCATCACTACTCACGTACCCACCTGCCCCCGCCGCTCGTCGGGCCGCCGTCACACGGCCTCCGGATAGTTCGCCGGCGCCGTAAGAAACCGGAAATAAGTCCTGCCAGATGCTAGCGAAGCATCAGCCGGTCAGGTGGGCACGTAGCCTCATAGAAAACGCCATCGGGCTCGCAGTTGCGATGATGGCCACGAACCAGACATTCTTACGTCTTCCGGTCGCTATCCTTCGGGAGCCACCGTAGGGACGCGGAGCCATGACGAAGAGCGGGGCTAGTTAGGGGGGCCGTAGTGGCCGGGACTGAACCTGTCGTTCACCCATCCCGGTTCTCTGCGGCTCAGGCTGACCGGCCGGACCCGCACGGCCGGCTGGGCCGATGGCTGCTCCCGCTCGGCGTCGTCGCGCTGTTCCTCTCGCTGGCCGCGTATGCCGCCGACGTGCACATCTATTCGGTCCATCAGGTATTGCCGATGCTTGATCTGGAGGTCTACCGCGATGGCGGTCTCCTGACGCTGCATCATGACGCGGGGGTGCCCCACCCGGCGGATCTGTACTCCTGGCAGCTAGTTCCGGGGATGCAGTTCACCTACACGCCCTTCGCCGCGATCCTGTTCGCCTCGGTGGCGCTGCTGCCGTTTTCGGTGCTGCGCGGACTGATCTGGGTCACCAGCGTGTCCGCGCTGGCCGGCGCTATCTGGATGACCTTCGGGGGCCTGGGCTACCCGAGGGACCGCACCCGGCTCGGCGCGACCCTGCTGCTGGCCGCCACGGTGCTGTGGACCCAGCCGGTCGTGCGCACTCTTCAGCTCGGCCAGGTGAACCTGCTGCTGATGGCCCTGATCATCTGGGACCTGGGCCAGCCGGGGAAGCGCAAATGGATCGGCGCGGGCGTGGGCATCGCGGCCGGCGTCAAACTCGTTCCGCTGATCTTTATTCCGTATCTGGCCCTTACCGGACGGCTGCGGCAGGCCGCCGTGGCGGCGGGCTCGTTCGCCGCCACGGTTGCCATCGGCTTTGCCGTGCTGCCGCGGGACTCGGCCCGGTGGTGGTTTCACGGCCTTTTCCTCGACGCGGGGAGAACGGGATTCGTCGGGGACCTGGAGAACCAGTCCCTGCGCGGAACGATCACCCGGTTGTCCGGGACCGTGGCGGCCGGGGTCCCGTGGTGGGTGCTCGCGGCCGCGCTCGTCACGGTGCTGGGTCTCGCGGCCGCCGCCGCGCTGCACCGGTCGGGCCGGCCCATGGAAGGCCTGCTGACCTGCGCACTGACCGGGCTCCTGGTCTCCCCGATCAGCTGGGACCACCACTGGGTGTGGATTGGGCCGGGGCTCGCGGTTCTCCTCCATTACGCGGCCAGCTCCCGCGGTGGCCGCCGCGTTGCCGCGTGGGCCGGCGCCGCGGCGATCCTCCTCACGTTCGGGGCCTGGCCCAGCTTCTGGCTCCCGCGCGCGAGCCTCATCCCGAATGGCCTGATCTGGTACGCGCCGGCGACCTACTTCTCCATCGGAGATCACCCGTGGTTCCGCGAGTACCACTGGCACGGCCTGCAGTTGCTCGTCGGCAACCTCTACGTCGTGGCCGGATTGGCGTGCCTGGCGGTGATATCGGTGCTGGCGCTTCGTGGACATGCCGGCCGGGCGGTCCTCATGGTCAGGCGGCGCTTCGGGTCGTTAGCTTGCCGACCCACCGGTCGCGAGCCGCATCAGGTCGGAGCCGAGGTCGATGGAGGTCTCGGTCCCGCCCGCGCTGCCGTACTCGTGCTGGTAGCTGTCCCAGGACTCGTCCCGGATCTTGCGGGCGAAGCCGCTTTCCATGAGGAGCACGAGCTCAAGGGCGGCCCGGTCGATGCGCTTGTTCAGCGCCGGGTCGCTCCAGTCTTCGGGGGCGGCGAACAGCGAGGTCGGCGCGGTCATGGTGCGCAGGTAGGCGAACAGGGGGCGCATCTGGTCGTCCGCCACCAGGGCGTGCCGGGCCGTCCCCGCGGTCGCGGCGAGCACAACAGGCTTGCCGATGAGCAGGTCGTTGTCCAGAACGTGGAAGAACGAGGTGAACAGGCCGCTGGGGCCGGCCTTGTAGACGGGGGTGCTGGCGATGATGCCGTCGGCTTCACCGAGGACCGTGATCGCCCTCTGCAGCTTGGGCGTGAACAGCCGGGATACCACGGCCGTGGAGATGTCGGCGGAGATCTCGCGCAGTTCGATGACGCTGACCGTCACCGTCATCCCGTGCCGGGCCGCCACCGCGACGGCGCGTTCGGCCGCGCGGTCGGCCAGCAGCCTGGACGCCGACGGGTCCCCGGTTCCGGCGCTGACCACCGCGAGCCTGAATGGTTCCTGATCGCCGGCGGTGCTCATCGGTGCATGTCCTCTTTCGTGTTGCCGGTGGCCGCATCCGCGGCGGCGGGCGGGCAGCTTAGTTTCAGGCAGATCGTTTCGAGTTGCCGGAGTTCGCCGGGGTCGAGCCTGGCGGTCAGGGCGCCGGCGACGTGGCGGGCGTGCTGGCGCCCGATCTGGCGCTGCCGCGCCCGGCCGGCCTCGGTCAGTGCGAGGCGGACACTACGGCCGTCGGCAGGGTCGGGCTGGCGCTGCAGGAGCCCGCGTTCGGCCAGCCGGTCCACCAGGCGGGACAGGGCCGGCTGGCTGAGCAGGACGTGACGGTTGAGCTCACTCATGCGAAGCGGCGCGCGGCCCTTGGAGAGGGTGTAGAGCACGTCGTACTCGCGCATGGAGATGTCCCCCCAGATGTCCTCGGCCGCGAACTGCTTCATCAGCGCGGCGTGGGCGGACAGCAGCGCCTCCCATGTCTTGTTGGCGAGCACTCCCGGGCCGGGCATCATCGTTCCGGCTGCCCCGCCGCGAACTCCGGGCTGGTGTCCTGGTAGGGGGACGCGCCCGTCACGTTGTCGCCGCGGTTCGCGTTCGGGCGCGGCTGGCGCGGGGCCTGGTCGCCGTACTTGGCCCGGACCAGGCTGGCGTGGGTGGGAGCGTCCGGAGTCTCCGGGTCCTGCCGGGCGGCGATTTCCTTGCGCAGCACGGGCACGACCTCCTCGCCGAGGAGATCGAGCTGGTCCAGGACGGTCTTCAGGGGCAGGCCGGCGTGGTCCATCAGGAACAGCTGGCGCTGGTAGTCGCCGAAATGCTCGCGGAAGGTCAGCGTCTTGTCGATGACTTCCTGCGGGCTGCCGACCGACAGCGGCGTCAGGTCCGTGAATTCCTCCATCGATGGCCCGTGCCCGTAGACCGGCGCCTCGTCGAAGTAGGGCCCGAACTCCCGCTTGGCCTCCTGTGACCTCCTGGCGATGTAGGCCTGGCCGCCCAGGCCGACGATGGCCTGCTTCTCGGTACCGTGACCGTAGTGGGCGAAGCGCTGCCGGTAGAACCGGATCAGGCGCATGTAGTGCTCCTTGGGCCAGAAGATGTTGTTGGCGAAGAAGCCGTCCCCGTAGTACGCGGCCTGCTCCGCGATCTCGGGGGTGCGGATCGAGCCGTGCCACACGAACGGCGGCACGTCGTCCAGGGGCCGCGGGACCGACGTGAAGCCCTGCAGCGGAGTGCGGTACTTCCCCTGCCAGTCCACGACGTCTTCGCGCCACAGCCGGTGCAGCAGGTTGTAGTTTTCCAGCGCCAGCGGCAGGCCCTGCCGGATGTCCTGGCCGAACCACGGATAGACCGGGGCCGTGTTGCCGCGCCCGAGCATCAGGTCCATCCGCCCCTTCGACAGGTGCTGCAGCATCGCGTACTCCTCCGCGATGCGCACCGGGTCGTTCGTGGTGATCAGCGTCGTCGACGTCGTAACGATCAGCTTCTTCGTGGTCGCCGCGACATACGCCAGCAGCGTGGTCGGCGTGGACGAGAAGAACGGGGGGTTGTGATGCTCGCCGATCGCGAACACGTCCAGCCCCACCTCTTCGGTCTTCTGCGCGATCCGCACGATCGCGTCGATCCGCTCAGCCTCACTCGGCGCCTCTCCCGACACCGGATCCCGGGTGATGTCACTCACCGAGAAGATCCCGAACTGCATGGCGTGCCTCCTACGCTCGCCGTCGCCCGCGCGTCGCCCGCGCTCCGGGCGAACAGAAACCCAGATATATGCGTTTGCATTTATCTGGAACAATGCGGCCGCCCGGGTATTCCCGCGGCAGGAGAGAACCGGCGCAGACGGCCCAGCCGGGCCCAGCGGGGGCGGACCGGTCCGGCGTGCGAAACCTGGTACCAGGTCGGGCCCGGACCCCGCGTCCTGCCGGGCGCCCACGGCCTGGGCGCCGGCAGCTGCGGGATGAGCCGGCCGGCTAGCTACGTGTCCGCGGCTATCTCCTCGATCAGGCGCATCGTTGCCCCGGTGGACAGGGCTGTTGCGCGCAGGTGTTCAAAGGCCCGGGTATACCGCGCCACCTCGTCACCGCCGTGCAGGTAGATGCCGCCGGTTTGGCCCTCCAGGTAGACCACGGCGAGATCGGGCGCGTCGGGGAACTTGATGATGACGAACGGCCCGCTGGTCGCGGCGTGCGCACCGGCGGAGAAGGGCAGGACCTGAAGGCTGACGTTGCGCTGCCTGTCGCTGATATCGATGAGATGGCGCAGCTGGGCCCGCATGACGTCCCGGCCGCCGACCATCTGCCGCAGCGCTCCCTCGCTGAGGACCGCCCAGAACTGGAGTGGGTGGTGAGCACGGGTGAGCACGTGCTGCTGGGCGAGGCGGGCCTGGACGAACTGCTCGTGCTCCCCGTGGCCCTCATTGACCAGGCTGGCCGCGGCGATAGCCCGCGCGTAGCCCCCGGTCTGGAGCAGCCCGGGCAGGAGATGCGCCTCGTACGCGCAGATGGTGGTATCGGCGCCGCCCAGGCCGATGAAGCCGTGGTGCGTATCATCACGGACGTGGCTGTGGGACTGCCACCAGCCACCTTGCCGGGGCTGACGAGCGACGGTCAGCAGCGCGCCGCGCCGTGGCTCATCGACGCCGTACTCGGCCAGCAGATCCTCTAGCTCTGTGGCACGGATACCTCGCTGGCCATTCTCGATACGGCTGATCTTGGAGCGGTCGCAGTCGAGGATCCGGGCGGCATCGTCGAGCGTGCAGCCGGCCTGCTCACGGAAGCGGCGCAGCGCTGCGCCGAGAACCCGGCGGCGAACGGGTGGGGCGTCGGTCATCGGGGGCACGCCTTTGCTCGGTGGCTGGGGGCGAAGGTGGCTGCGCGGCGAATGTGTTTCCCCCGCCATAATCTGCTTTACCTACGCTAATTACCATATTGGATAGAAACGTCCCCAGCTATGGGGGGGTAAGTGCCGTATACGCTACCCCGGTTGCGCGTTTATGCTCAGGCTTAATCTCGTTGTTATGAACCGGTGCACTTTATTTCCGGTAAAGATACGTGCATGCATCCTCTGTGTCCGTGAATGCTGTCTTTCCGGACCGGTCCCGGTCCGGCGTCACCCCGGCAGTCAGATGTTTTGCCGCTTTATCCCGTCCTATGCGACCATCCGGATCTGCCCGGTAACGGTCAGAAGAATGCGCGAGCACTTCCCTGACCTGGCGGCCCTAAACGATTCGCCGGATGGCAACCTATCCGCATCCATAGGGCCGTTCTGGGTGGGGCTGACCCGGCCCTGGAGCTACGATTCGCCCGGGCGGGGGGAGCCGGCCTGGGCGCGGTACTGCGCGACGGCGGCCTCGCAGACGGCCCGCACCGGCCAGCCCAGGACCCGGGCGGCGGCTTCCGCCTCGGCCAGCTCCGCCGTGGCCGTTCCGAAGCCCACGGGGCCCTCCGTGGTGCCGGACACCTTGACCGTAACGACCTGGCTGCGGCCCGGCGGTCCCACTTCCACCTGCACCGACGTCCGGGAGGCGGTCAGCCGGCTCATCCGGGACCAGCGGACGCCGAGCGTCCCGGTGTGGGTGAAGATCGCGGCGGCCACGGCGCGACGGACCGGTTCCGCGCACAGGGCGGTGAGGACCTGCCCCGGGCGGCCGTGCCGGCCGACGATCGGGGTACACCAGCAGTCCCAGGCGCCGGCCGCCCGCATCGCCTGAAGGACCGAGGGCCACAGCCGGGGATCGAGATCATCGACGGTGCTCTCGACGACGGTCACGTCGCCCTCGCGCAGGTCCCGCTCCGCGCCGGCCGCCGCCCCCACCACTACCCGGGTGATGTTGGGCCGGTCCGGGGTGTCCCGGCCACCGCCGCCGGTGCCCACTGCGCGTACCGTCATGGCCGGAAAGCCACCCGGTGTGGCCGCCGCCGCGAGCAGGGCCGCCCCGGTCGGGGTGCTGCGCTCGCCGGTCAGGTCGCCGCCGGCCAGGTCCAGGCCGGCCGCGGCGGCGATGCGGAGGACGGCGGGAGCCGGCACCGGGAGGCGGCCGTGCCGGCTGGTGACGAATCCGCTTCCGGCGGCCAGCGCCGAGCAGCAAACCACGGCGCCCGGCCGCAGCAGTCCGAGATCTTCCAATGCGGCCGCCGATCCCACCACGTCGGCCAGTGAGTCGAACGCACCCACCTCGTGGAAGTGCACGTCTTCGGGCGGCTCGCCGTGCACCGCCCCCTCCGCCTCGGCCAGCAGCCGGAAGACCCGTGCCGCGAGATCCTTCCCGGCCGGGCGCAGATCACTGGCGCCGACGTGCCCGAGCACGTCGGCGAGACGCCGTTCGCGGTCCGTCACGGCCGGCGTGGTGATCACGGCCCGCAGGCACGCGAGGCCGCCCCGCCGGGCGGCCTCGGTCCGCAGCCCGAGACCGGGCACGCCGAGTGAGGCAATGGCGCCGCGCACCCGCTCCACGTCGGCGCCCGCGTCGAGCAGGGCGGCCAGCAGCATGTCGCCGGCCACGCCCGCGGTCGCGTCGATGTAGGCGGCACCCGGCCGGTCGGTCATCGGTGAACCGCGTGGATGATCTTGGCGGCGTGCGCGGCGGCCCCGAACCCATTGTCGATGTTGACGACGACCAGACCCGGACTGCACGAGGCGAGCATGCTGGCCGCCGCGGCCAGGCCGCCCGCCGCGACGCCGTAGCCGACACTGGTCGGCACGCCGATCACCGGCGCGCTGATCAGCCCGGCGACCACACTCGGCAGGGCACCGTCCATCCCGGCCACGACCACCACGCACTCGGCGGCGCGCAGGTCGTCTAGCCGGGACAGCAGCCGCCCGAGCCCGGCCACGCCCACGTCGGCCAGGACGTCCGCGCGGACGCCCAGCACGGCCAGCGTCGCCGCACATTCCCTGGCCACCTTCAGGTCCGTGGTGCCGGCCGTCACGACCAGCACGTGCCCGCGCGCGGGCGGGAGGGCCCCGACGGCGACCGTTCCGGCCAATTGATCGGTGTGCACGGCGTCGCCGGGGAAACGGGCGGCCGCCCCGTCCAGGACGTCCGCGGGGCAGCGCGTCGCCAGGGCCGGTGCCTCCGGATCACGGGCCCGCAGCGCGGCCAGCAGCGCGAAGATCTGCTCGGGCACCTTGCCTTCGCCGAAAACCACCTCCGGGACGCCGGTCCGCCGCCGGCGATCCACGTCCAGCAGCGCGAACTCGCCCAGCGGGACACCCTCAGCCGGCATGGCTGACCGGAGTGATGTCGAGGTTCAGCGAACCGGACCGCAACGGCCGCTCGTCGATCTCCGCGCGCTGATATCCAGCCGCCCGGACGCAGGCCAGCACGGCCGCATGCTCGTCCGGGTCCGCCGCCCGCGGCAGCTCCGCCGCGCCGAGCTGCACCCGGCCGAGATCACCGAAATGCCGCACCCGCAGTTCGCGGTAGCCGCGCTGCTTCAGGCTCAGCTCGGCCCGGTCCACCTGGGACAGCACGTCGGCGCTGACCGGGGTACCGTACGGCAGCCGCGAGGCCAGGCAGGGCGACGCGGGCTTATCCGCATTGGGAACTCCCAGGCGCTGCGCCAGCGCCCGCACCTGGTCCTTCCGCACGGACGCCGCCAGCAGGGGATGCCGGACACCGTGCTCGGCCGCCGCGCGCAGCCCGGGCCGCCAGTCACCGGTGTCGTCGGCGTTGGCCCCGGACAGCACGGCGGCGAACCCGCGGCGCCGGGCCAGCGCGGCCAGCCGCTCGTACAACTCGGATTTGCAGTAGTAGCAGCGGAAGCGGTCGTTGCGCCGGTAGTCGTCGCGCTCGAGTTCGGCCGTGCTGATCAGCTCGTGCCGGATGCCTACGGCCCGGGCCACCGACCGGGCGCCGTCCAGTTCGCCGGACGCGAGGGCCGGTGAGACGGCGGTGACGGCGAGGGCTTGTTCCCCGAGCGCCCGGGCGGCCAGCGCGGCGACCAGAGAGGAGTCCACCCCGCCGGAGAACGCGATCAGGGCGCTGCCCAATCCGGCCAGGCCCTCGGTCAGCTGGCCGGCCAGCGCGTCAAGCTCGTCAGGCACGCCGTTCCTTCCCATGTCACCCGGGCCCGCGCCGCTCGCATGTCGGGCGCATGGCGCGCCAATGCCCACTGCCGGTTTACCCATCGCCGGGCAGCCAATCCCATGCCCGGCCGATCGCCCGTCGTACCGCAGCTGATCATATGATCCGGGCGGTACGCTTCGGCGCGGTGGCGCCGACCTGCCCGCCGCGGTCCGCTGTACTCTCAGATTCAGCTCTTGGCACCCAGGGAGGTCTCGTGCCCATCGAACAGGCAGAGTTCGGCCGTACCGGCCATCAGAGCAGCCGGGTGATCTTCGGAGGGGCGGCGCTCGCGCAGGTCTCCCAGCGGGTCGCGGACGAGACCCTGGACGTCCTGCTCGCTCACGGGGTGAACCATCTGGACGTGGCCTCGTCCTACGGCGAGGCGGAGCTGCGCATCCGGCCATGGCTGCAGCGCGAACCGGGCCGGTTCTTCCTGGCCACCAAGGGCGACGAGCGGACCGCGGCCGGGGCCCGTGAGGAACTGCACCGGTCCCTGGACCGGCTGGGCGTCGACCACGTCGACCTCTGGCAGTTGCACGCCCTGGCCGATCCGATCGAGTGGGACACCGCGCTGAGCCCTGGCGGGGCGATCGAGGCCGCCATTGAAGCCCGGGAGCAGGGCCTCATCCGCTGGATCGGGGTGACCGGCCACGGCAGCCAGATCGCCGCGACGCACCGGCGCAGCCTCGAGCGGTTCGACTTCGACTCGGTGCTGCTCCCGTACAACTTCGTCACCATGCAGCAGCCGTACTACGCCGGGCACTTCAACGCCCTGCACGAGACCTGCCGCGAGCGGCGGATCGCGGTGCAGACGATCAAGTCGATCGCGCTGCGCCCCTGGGCGGGCCGGCCGCACACCCGGGCGACCTGGTACGAGCCGCTTGAGCAGCAGGACGACATCGATCTGTCCGTGTGGTGGGCGATGGGCCGCCCCGGGGTGTTCCTCGACAGCGTGGGGGACGTGGACCTGCTCCCGAAGGTGCTCGACGCGGCCAGCCGGTTCACCGGGGCGCCGGACGACGCGGCGATGGCCGCACTGGCCGAGCGGACGGCGGCCGACCCGCTGTTCGTCTGACCGGGATCGCACCGATCACCTCGTCCGCCCTGGGCAGCGCTACCCGGCTGGCAACCCGGCAACCCGGCAGCAATTTACGTAGCCGCAATCCGCCGAACCCGATCACAAGCACGTCAGCCAGCTAGCGGCCCTGCTTCGCAGGGCGGCGGCGAGATTGCGGGGATCGGGAAGGGCCGCCAGTGAGATGTCCGCGTGGCTGCTGACGATCGCCGGGCTCTCGCCGTGAGGTGCGAGACTTGCGCCGTGGAACCGGAAGAGTCAGCGGAGCCGATCGCCGCGGTTGCCGCCCTGATCCATGCCTACCGGCCGGACGGCAGGCGGCTGCGCGAGCTGCTCTGCCTGCTTGCCGACCGGCCGGCGGATCTCGCGGAGCTGGTGCGGCGGTCCGCGTTGCCGCGCAAGACCGTGGAGGAGATGCTGGCCGCGGCGGGCGGTGACCTGGCCCGCGAGGGCGGAACCGTAGCGATAACGGCCGGCCGGGCGGACGCCTACCGGAAGCGATTCGGTTTCGAGCAGCTCGGCGCGACCAGGCTCGCGGATCCGCTCCGGCAGCGGCTGGCGGACGCGTTCGCCGCCCGCCGCATCATGGAACAGGTCATCGCCGGGGCGCCGGCGGCCGTGTCCGAGCTCGATCACGTTCAGGCGACGCCGGAGACAGCGGTACGCCGGGCGCTGTGGCTTGACGGCACTTATGACCTGCGCGACGCCGTCTTGCTGTGCGTGGGCGACCATGATCTGACATCCCTGGCGGTCGGGCAGGTCACGCCGGGCGCGAGAATCGTCGTGGCGGACATCGACGAACGGACCCTGGAGTACATCGACGACTGGGCGACGCGCCTGCGCCTCGACATCCGCTGCTTCGTCAGCGACTTCCGTTTCTGGCTGGCTGACTCGGCGACCAGCTGCGCCGATTTGGTCTTCACCGACCCGCCCTACACACCGGAAGGCATGACGCTCTTCACGGCCAGGGCCTTGCAGGGCCTGGCCAACCGGGACCACGGCCGCATTGTCGTCGCCTACGGCTACAGCGACCGCCATCCGAGCCTCGGCCTGCAGGGCCAGTCGGCCGCCAATCGCCTCGGCCTGGCCGCCGAGGAGCAGTTGCGGGCGTTTAGCAGGTATGAGGGCGCCCAGGCGGTCGGCAGCGCGAGCGATCTCTACGTCTGGCGGCCGACGAGCCGGTCCTGGCGTCTGCTCGACGGCGTCCTTTCCGACGTTCAGACGAACATCTATACGCGAGGCGGGCAGTCGCTCGAAGGGCCGCCGCGGAACGGTCACAGCGGCTGGAGCGCGGTTCCGCCGGCCGTGCTCCGGGTCACCGCGGACGCTGGTTTCCCGCTGCGGGTGGTGATCGCCGGCGCATGGACCGGTCAGGCCGATCATGGCGTCGGCCAGACCGATCATGCCGCCGCCGCGCCCGCGCGGGTCCGGCTGGGAACCTTGTTCTCGACCGGAATCCCGGTCGGCATGATGATCCGGACCCCGTTCGCCGTGGCCGCCGATCTCCGTGCTGATCCTGGCGCTTGGCTGCTCCGGGTCCTGCTCGCCGCCAACGCTGACCGGGTCGCCGCGGTGGTCCCGTCCGGTCACCAGGACGTCAGGGACGAGGCGGGCCAGCGGGCCCTCGCCGCGCTGGTGGAAGCGAAATGCACGCTCCGCTTCTTGACCGGGCAGCCTGCCGCTGGCAACACGATCGTCCAGGCCACCGCGGTGGCGGGAAACCCGCCGTCCCCGGGCGCGAGCGTGGCGTCGTGGATGCTGCGCCGGGCACACGGGAAGATCGGCAACGTATGGCGGGACGCGTTGCTGGCCGCGGCGCAAGAGACCCAGGAGACGAGCGGGCACACGCTCACCAAGCGCGAGGCGCGCGCCATCGTGGAAGCGCGGGCCAGGCGCCCGGACATCCTCTCCGCGCGTCTCATCGACCTCCCCAGGCATCAGATTGCCGGGCTGCTCGAAGACGCGGCAGCGTCCTCCTGAGGACCGAAGGAACCAGCCCGCCCCCGGCGGTACGCGGCCGGAAAACCGGTCGCGGCGGAGGCCCCCTTTCAGGCAGCATAGCCAGGCTGGCTGCTCGGAATGGGAACAAATGATGGCACCTGAAAATAGCCGCGGCTCACCGGCCCGGAAAAGATCGGTGCTGCTCGCGCTGCGCTACTACGGCCGCCAGATGGCCCGGCTCCGGCGCTTCGCGGTACCGGGGATGCTGCTGCCCGCGCTGGGAAATACGTGCAGCTTCTACATCGTGCCGCTGATCGTCGCTCAGCTGGTCGGCCGCTTTGCCGGTCACGGGCCGGTTGGCATTGGCACGGCGATGCCGTATGTGCTCGGCGTCGTAGGCGTACTGCTTTTCGCCGAGATCTTGTGGCGGATCGGCATCCACTGCCTGAACCGACTCGAGAGCCGCGGAATCGAGCACCTCTATGTGATCGGCATGGACGAGCTGCTGGCCAAGGACGCGGCGTTCTTCCACGACAACTTCGCCGGTTCGCTGACCAAGCGGGCGCTGAGCTTCGCTTCCCGGTTCGAGGACTTCACCGACAATCTGGTGTTCAACATTGTCGGCAGCCTGGTGCCGCTCGTGTTCGCGTCGGTGGTGCTGTGGCGCTACGACCCGTTGCTCGTCGCCGGGCTCATCGGCCTGATCGTGATCACCGGCGCCGGTATCACGCCGCTGATCCGCCGTCGTCAGAAGCTTGTCGACCAGCGCGAGGAAGCGATTGCGCGCGTGTCCGGGCACGTCGCCGACAGCCTGATGAACATGGACACGATCCGCGCGTTCGCGGCCGAGGACCGGGAGGCCGCCGAGCACCGGTCGCGCGTCGCCGACCAGCGGCGGAAGTCGCTGCGGTCCTGGGACTACGGGAACCTGCGCATCGACGCACTGGTCGCGCCGATGTTCGTGCTGACCAACGCGTTCGGCCTGCTGCTCGCGGTCGCGCTCGGCGGCAAGCACGGGGTCGCGGGGATCATCGTGGCCTTCACCTACTACTTCAACGCGACGCAGATCATGTTCGAGTTCAACCAGATCTACCGCTCTATGGAGAGTTCGCTGACGGAAGCCGCGCAGTTCACCGAGTTGCTGCTGACACCGCCGGCCGTGGTCGACCCGATCGCGCCCGAGCCGCTGCGGCCGGCGGCGAGCGACGTCCGTTTCGAGCGCGTGACGTTCGCGCACGCGGGCGGGCTGCCGTTGTTCACCGGGCTCGATCTCGCTGTGCCGAGCGGGACCAGGCTCGGCCTGGTCGGCCGATCGGGCGGTGGCAAGAGCACGCTGGCTCGCCTTCTGCTGCGGATGATGGATATCGACGAGGGCCGGATCCTGATCGGCGGCCAGGACATCAGCAAGCTGCGCCAGTCGGATCTGCGCAGCCTGATCGCCTACGTGCCCCAGACCTCTGCGATGTTCCACCGGACGCTGCGCGACAACATCGCGTTCGCGCGTCCGGACGCGACCGACGCGGAAATCCGCCAGGCGGCGCTGGCGGCGCACGTGACAGAGTTCGCCGACGCCCTGCCGGACGGATTCGACACGATGGTCGGCGAGCGTGGCGTGAAGTTGTCCGGCGGCCAGCAGCAGCGAGTCGCGCTGGCCCGGGCGATCCTGCGTGATGCGCCGATCCTGCTGCTCGACGAGGCGACCAGCGCGCTGGACTCGGAGAGTGAAATCCTGGTCCAGCAGGCGTTGTGGCGACTCATGGAAGGCCGGACCGCGCTCGTGGTCGCGCATCGGCTGAGCACGGTCGCGCGCATGGACCAGCTGGTCGTGCTCGACCGCGGCCGGATCGTCGAGAAGGGCACGCACGAGGGACTGCTCCATCTCGACGGGACCTACGCCAGGCTGTGGCAGCACCAGTCCGGCGGCTTCCTGGACGGTGACGAGGCGACGGCGATGCTTCCGGAGGCATCGAGGCGCACCTGAGCCTGCCCCGCGGTTCTCTGCCGTTCACCGAGCCCTGGAGCACTTTCGGGTCTCCGGCAGGTCGGTGATGAACCGCTGACCTGCGATCCTCCCCTGTCTGCTACTCCTCCCCGTCCTCCTCGTGGCTGCCATCCCTCGGGCCGTCCCGCTCGTCGCCAAAGCTCAGGTCCGGATGGCGACCGTGGCGACCAGATAGCGGTGGTCGCTGCCGAACCCTGGCTTGGCGGCGATCTCGGTGACGGCCAGGCGTGCTCCCGTCAGCACGTGATCGATGCGGACGAAGGGTGGCACAACAGCCCCGTTCGGCCACGTCATGTCGGTCGCCTTCCCCCGCGCCGCGGCCCCGTCGGTCAGCCCGTCGTGCAGGAGCGCGGCGAAACCGCTGTTGCCCCACGTGGCGTTGAAGTCGCCGACCATCAGCATGCGACTGTCGCCGCTGCTCCGCACGGACTGGCCGACAGCGGCCAGCGCCGCCGACCACTCCCGCCAGTACGAGGGGAGCGGCGCCAGAGTATGCACGACGCGCAGGGCCACCGGCCCACCTGGCGACCACAGGGTGGCCTCCACCATGTACGGCGCACACCGATCGTCCCAGAACCAGGGCGGTACCTGGCAACCGGTCAAACTCTGTACCTGGCAACCGGTCAAGCGCAGCCTGGAGGCGACCAGGAAGCCGGTCGCGCCGTAGGCCGGCGCCGAGCAACGGTAGGGGTAGCTCGCCAGCACGCCCGAGGCCGCCATGCCCTGCAGCGCCGCTGGCGTGAACTCTTCGAGGCTTATGAGGTCGGGGCGGGCCTGCTCGATGGCTCGCACGTAACCGGCCTCGAAGTGGAGACTCTTGTCAATGTTCGCGTCGAACACCCGCACCACCGGGGCATGCCTGGCCCAAGTAGGCACGGGAGCCGCAGCGAGTAGCTCCGGTACCGCGAACGCCAGCTGGGCGGCGACGATGACGGCCGCTGCCGCGGCGAGCCACCAGCGCCGCGCTATGAGCGCCCCGACGGCTACGACCCAGGCCGGGAGGTAGACGATCAGATTAAGGGCGTCAAGCACGATCAGCGGCTCGACCGAGTCCCAGGCCACCAGCCGCAGCAGCGCGACCAGCCCGAGCACAGCGACGATCAGCCAGCCGACGACGAGAAGGCCGACCCGCATAACAGCCGGTGCGCGGGGGCGGCCGCGCGGCGGGTAGGTTTCTCCTGCCTCGATGGTGCCAGGGCCTGTCGGCATGACCGTCAACGTACCGTGCGAATGCGAGCTTCGGCGCAGATGGGCGGTGGTGCGGGGCAGTGATCGCGACGAGCCGGCCAGCCCTGCACCAACGGTTGCTCGCCGACGATACCGTCGCCGCGTAAGCGTCAGCCAAGCGAACACCCGAGACTTGAAGTTACAGGCCGGCCTACTCTTGCCGTCGCGGCGCTACGGCATGACAGTTGTCGTACTCGTAGCGATCGGAGCGGATATGAAGCGTTACTTAAGACGGACACTCGTCGCGCTGGCGGCCCCAGCGGCGGCCGGGGCGATGTACATGGCATCCCCGGCGACGGCGGCTGTCGCCACGACGGCGGCCCCGGCGGCCCCGGCGGCTGCACTGCGGTGTCACGCCTCGATGAGCAACAGCCGACCGAAGGACTACACCACCATCGACGTGAACATTGGCACCGTCAGGTACGCCGGCGTCACCACAGTCGCCCATTACAAGACGGTCAATACGAAGCACACTGGCAAGGCGAACGCCAAGGGAAATGCGGAGATCGGCTACTACATCAGCGGCGCGAAGCCCGGCTACCGGGTGAATGTGAGCGTAACGGTCACGTCTGGCCGGAGCCGCGGCAGCTGCTCGACGTCGTTCATACCGCACCGGTAACAAGCCGGACGAACGACGCAGGTCAGGCGCGGCGCTACTGGTGACCGAAAGGACCCCGGCCGTTTCCTGGCCGGGGTCCTTTCGCATACCCCCGCCTGAACCTCGTCGGCGCAGGCCGGGGGACGACGGTCACCCGGCCTGCGGTCAGGCAGGCGCTGCCGACAGCCAGCAAGATCGGTAGACACGAAGTACACCCCCGCGCGTGCGGGCAGGTCTCGCAGCCGGCGCTGCACCGTCCGGGTCCGCGCCTGCGGAACTCCGGCCCGGGCGCGTCCGTTGGCAGCGGTATGCCCGAAAAGCCGGAATGATGGCAGACGCGGGCCGGATCGGGCTTGCTCGCCGGTGAAGTCGTCTTTGCTTCACCAAAATTAAGGATGGATGAGGATTCTGAGAGATATGGGACCGGCACGGCGGCGCAGGAAATCATGGCCAGGCCGCCGGGCGGCTACGCTCCTGGCGGCGGTGACCCTGCTGCTGCTGAGCGGGTGCGCGAGCGGCGGGCCTCAACCGCAGCAGAGCGCGGGCGCTTCGCCCGGCGCGACCGCGGCGCCCCAGGGCCGGTCGTACATATCGTTCACCTCGTATCCCGGCTGGATCCAGCGCAGCCTTCCGCCCAGCACATTCAACTTCGCGCCGTGGACCGTTATCAGCGATTTCGGCCTGTGGCCGACGAAGACGGGGGGCATCGCCGTCGGCGACATGGATTCGCTGTCCTACATTTCCCCGGCGGTGGCGGCCGCGCACAAGGCCGGAAAAAAGATCATCATGGCGGTCGGTGAGCAGGGGCTGGGATCTGTCTTCGCCAGCGCGGCCGGCCCGCGGTACCAGGCCACGCTCATCACCAGCATCACCAACTACCTGGCGAAGTACGGGTTCGACGGGGTCGATGTCGACTGGGAGGAGGACGTGCCGCAGAACGAGGCGAGCTATGTGTCGCTGATCAGGAACCTGCGGGCCACGTTCAACAGGGAGTTCCCCCATCCGGTGTTCCTTTCGGCCGATGTGGACGTGGGGCAGATCCCGCCTGACATCGCCGCCCAGATCGCCCCGTACGTGAATACGATCAACATGGAGACCTTCCAGGACAACGGCGTGAGCAGTGCCGTCGCCTACACCGGGGCCGGGATACCCGCCGGCAAGCTGCTGATGGGCATCGGCGTCGCACCCGGCTACTACGACACCAGTCAAGCCCGCGTCGCCGCCAAGGTGCGCTACGTGGAGGAGCACGGCCTGGCCGGGACGCTGCTGTGGCAGCCAGGCAACCTGAAGACGGACCAGACGGACCCGCGCCTCATCCCGTTGCGGCAGATGATAGGCAGCCCGGGCTAGATCCCCGGGGACATCGCCCGGCGCCTGGTCGGCGCCGGGCTAGGTGGGCGTGATCTTGAGTGTTTCGGCGATAGCGGCTGCCATCGCGGTCAGCCGGTCGCCGAGCGGCAGGGCCCCCCAGGTCATGATCATGGCCCACGCCTGAGAACACCGACCAGAACTGCACGTTCGGAAGTGGCGAAGGCCCCATCCGGCGAGGGCACCGAGTCATGCACTCGGCGACCGCGAGTCACGGGTTCTCAAGTCTCCTCACGCTGTGTTACCGGCGGGTGGGGCCGGTGCACGTGCCCTTGCCGCTCGTGCTGGGGGTGGGTCAGCGCGGCTGTATTACGGTGATACCGGAGGCTGGCATGGATGTGCTGCGGAGCGTGCGCGCAGGCCGACCGCGCCTGCGCGGGGGGAGCGGGCCAGCTGCCGCCAGTGCGGCGCTGGACTGGATCGGGGACGAGCGCATCGCGATCGGCGGCGTGCCGCCGGCCGCCGGGGTGGCAGGCCTGGCCGAACAGGGCGTGACGCACGTCGTCAACTGCCGGCCGCGGGCGGACGTGTGGTGGGCCGGGGATCTGGCGGCCGAGCGGGCGGCCTTTGGCCCCGGGCGGGTCGCGCACGCGGCGATGCAGGATCACGGCCTGCGGCAGCGGCCCGCGGTCTGGGCGGCGGCCGCGTGCTTCGCCGCGCGGGTGCTGAACGATCAGCCGCAGGCGGGAGTGCTGATCCACTGCACCGCGGGCCGGCACCGCTCGGTCATGCTCGCCTACGCGGTGCTGCGGCTGCGCGGGCACGAGAGCACCGGGGCGGCGGCGCTGGTGCTGCGCTACCGGACCGGGGCAGAACTGCTCCCGGCCTACGTGCGCAGCGTCGAGCGGTGGCTCGCCACGGCGCCCCGGTAACCTCAGCGACCGCGATGTCCTAGGGCAGGCCTCCAACCCCGATCAGGCCTGCAACCTGAATCGGCCCATATAGCCGCCTACGTTCCGCGTGCTCTGGTGATTGATCGTCAGGGCCATCGGCGGCGCATCCGAATGATCGTTA
>Ga0182014_10003353_pt1 | contig 19275 bp, 7 predicted proteins | sample 612S2DmetaG_FD_120489 | JGI IMG/M metagenome (GOLD analysis project Ga0182014, IMG submission 120489) | Permafrost microbial communities from Stordalen Mire, Sweden - 612S2D metaG | ecosystem: Environmental > Terrestrial > Soil > Wetlands > Permafrost | place: Sweden: Stordalen | collected... | reverse complement strand
TCGAGCCAGAGCGGCCATGTCTTGAACCACTCGACTTGCTCGGCTCGCTGTTTGGACGAGAGCTGACCGAGGAACTCCTTGTGCTGCTTCTTGTTCTTGTCGTCGTGCTCGCGCATGAAGCCGTGCGGGTGCGCCGGGTCCTCGGTGGCGTAGGCGATGGCGTTGAACTCGTGATTGCCCATGATGACCTGAGCGGCGCCAGCCTCTTGCATCCTTCTGACGATCTTCAGGACATCAACGTGCTGCTTGCCTCGATCGATCAAGTCGCCAACGAAGATCGCCTGGCGATCGGGGTGTCGGTAGACGCCCTTCGTCTTTACGTAGCCGAGTCGATGGAGGAGCCCGACCAATTTCTCGCCCTCGCCGTGCACGTCGCCGATGACGTCGTATCCGCTCATGTCACAAGTGTGTCACCTGGCCGTGACGCAGACTCACGTGCGCGGTGGTTCAGCTCCAGCAGCTCCAGCAGTTCCAGCAGTTGGTTTCCGAGCGTCAATCGCGGCGACTTGCGCCACTAGTTGTTGCACGAACGCATCGCCCTGTCCGTGGAAGCGCGCTAGCGCAAGATTGATGTAGAAGTCGACCATCGCGGCCACCCGGGGACCGTAGTAGACGGTCGTTGGCTTCTCACGATTTGACACGGCGATCGTGATCTCACCCGGCTCAACATGGTGCACGCTGATGAGCTTGTCGAGCCTGCACTCCTTGGAGGATTTGGCACCCTCGAAGATGAGGCGCTGGTCGGTGACGAAGAACACGCCGATGTCGATAGCCGTTGGCGTCTCTACACCCGCCACGCGGTGACCTCTCATGCCACCGACGCGGTAGCGCACACTGCGTCCACCAATGGATCCAATCGGGATCGAAACCCCTTGCGCACCGCCAACGAAGTGGGCACCAACCTCGCGTTCCTCGATGAGGCTAGCGTTGCGCACGCTTCCGATCAGCGTCTCGTCCTTCTGGAGGATGAGTTCCGTGCTGTTGGTCCCGGCCCCCAGGGTGGTCGCGAGTTCTACGAGGTGCTGGGCTTCATCGTGCTCAGCCTGCCAGTCCTGGAGAGTCTGCTGCGCTGCACGAGTCTTCTGTTGCTCAGCCACCGTCGCGGCCTTTGCTGCCTTGTTGGCTCGAAACTTCGCGAACACGGTTTCTCCTTGCAATTCTGTGCCTCAACTCTAGGTCCGGTCCGCTCCTACTTCGGCTAATTCGAGTCAGGTAAAAGTCTCCACTTCTTCTCGTCGTGAGCGCTTACCCTGCATCCTCCACAGGAATCCACACCTGCTTTAGTGGAATCTCGGCTCGAACTGACTCCGACAACATTGAATACGAGTCGGTCAAGGCATCGATCAAGTCGTCGGCCTCCCAAATCCGAATTGTGAATCTCTTGCTCGAGAGGATTTGTCTTGCCTTGGGAGTGATGCCTCCCCACGCCACCAGCAATCCCTGATCTGCGCCTAGGGTTGAAACGACACTATCCAGTTGCTGGACAGTTGGTGCGTCAACCTTTCCTTCGCCGGACTTCGATTGCACAACTATTCTCGGTGCGTCAAGTCCCAGCGGACCACGCCCAGCGAGTATGTCGATGGACCCATCTGGTCCGACCGGCGAAATCTCACACCGGAATCCCTGTGCTTGAAGAATCGCGGCAACGAGCCTCTCCATACCGTGACCCATGTACTGCTCGGTAATCGTCGAACGCAGTCGATCTCGTGCGTATTGACTCAAATCGACCACTGGCTGAGTCGCGTCCAAGTCAAATTCCTCGTCACTTGGAACTGTTTTCGTTAATTCAAAGCTGGGTCTCGCACCCGGATCCTTTCCGGACTTCTCAATTTCCTCGAGCCGGAAGGCGGCATCGTTTCGGGTGATTTGGCACACGGTCATGAATGCACCCAAGGAATAAAGCAAATCAGAATTGATCGCCGCTCGTGAAATGTCACTTCGAGTCCATTTGATTGGTCGGAGGTGTCGTCTTTCCGGATCAGGATTGTTTCTGAATTCGTATTCACCGGTGACACGACCAATGGCAATCTCTCTAGTCGTCTTAAGCGGGAGAACGATCAGATCGCCGATCTCAATCCGACTTCGAAAGGCGTAGAGTTGTCCGGTGAAGTTGTTGATCTTTCCTTGCGAGCCCCCTGGGTATGCGCTTGCAACCCGTTCTCGGATGTCCCCTCGATCAGCGCAGGCTGTCAAGTCTCCAACTTGGGCGAATCCACCGCCACAAACTCCTGATTCAAGACAGAGCGTGTCACGTTCCCCGTTCTTGCCGGCGCGTACTAACCATGAGGCGGTCATCGTCGTGTCCCCTTCATCGATGTAGTCACTCGATGTCACCAGTCAAGCAGACGGTCCCCGGGTGGTGGCGTCAGCGGTGACTGGTAGGGCTGGCCGCTCTCGACAGCTGCGGCGATTGCGTCGTACCGCTCGAGCACAAGTCGCTTGGATAGGTACTCGCCGTAAGTGGCCTCTTCCTTCCGGCGAAGGACGTGGAACGTCTCCATGATGTAATCCGCCTCATTCCGTCCTAGGCCATAGAGGTGGAGGCATGAGGCGTCGATCTCTGCTCGAATCTGTCGACGGCGCTCGGGGTTCCAGTTAAAGGGCCGTCCGTCATATCCCACGTCAATGGCTAGCCCCGCCATGTCGAAGGTGGTGTATGTAAGTTCGAGGACTCGTGGAAGAAGCCACGATGTGGCTGTAGTGCCTGTATCCCAGAGTGTTGGTCTAGCCAAGAATTCGGGGTTGGGAAAAGGAAGTTGATTCACTATGAAGAAACTGAGATTTGTGCCGCCCAACTTATTGCGAGCAACCGAGTCGAAAGCAAATGACGAGAGTATTCCCAATGCAGCGAGGCGCTCCTTGGGAGATCTGTCCATGTGCATCAAGAACAAGCTGTGTCCAGTGGCCACGACAGGCAGAGCGAAAGGAATGAAGGTCCGTTCATCGAGCGAACTACCAATCGCACGAAAGCCGAGAAGCCAGCTTGGTCTTGCGGGCAGCCGATCATCGACTGCCTCTTTGTGCACCCAGTACCGGGGTTGAACTTGATACTCAGGTCTTGCAAGAGCGGCATCGCTGGGGGTTGGGATCTGACGAACCTCCTTGCCGCTAAGTGTCGCTAGTCCGTAATCGCCCCATCGGTGGTTGTAGTGATGGGCCATTTTTGCTTCATAGAGCGGAAGCCAAACGTCTGACCCTTCGCGCCAAACGTTACCGTCCAGATTGGCGCCCAATCTAGCCAGCTCGGCCGTACTCCGGAACAACTCTGAGTCGCCGGTCATGTGGAACATCGTCTGGTACTTGAGACCCCATGGGTTGCCGCCGGGGTCCCCTTCGCGCAAGAGCACAGGGACGCGTCCGTAGATCTCCTTGGTGAGCTCGGCGTCGTGGCGCGTGCGGAACACTGGCGCGGTTCGGGTGTTGGGGTTGAGTAAGCCGAGGTCCTCAGAGCTCAATGCAAACCGGCGCTCTCTATCAGTAAGTTCGATGAGGCTCTGCCCGAAGAAGAAGAACTCTGACTCCACGGCGGGATAATCTCGCCCGCCAATCGTTAGCAGACAGAACCGATTACCCTGCGCTCCTGCGACATCAGGGAAGAAGCCGCGGTTGCGAAAGTCGAAAAGGCTTACCAGCTGGCGATGGTCCACGCAGTTGGCGAAGAAGGCTTTGGTAGTGTCGTCGGTTGCGATACCAGTTGGCACGATTACGCCTAGGCGACCTGTTGACGCGAGCACGTCGAGCATGGCCTCCGCAAACACGGCGTATGTGTTGACGTCGCCACGTCCACACAAGGGGTATCGGTCAGACTTGCGTAGGAAAGCGCTCTCGGCTTCTGCGGTTCTCAAGGCGGATCGGAACTCTGCCCACAGCGTGGGGTCCTCGGTCTTCAGGCGGGCAATACGTTCTTTACGCTTGGCCCCGGACAAACTGGCGATGTCGGGATCTTTGGAGGCGAAGAACTCCTTCTCTGAGAGCTTGACCTTCTCCCACGGCGGGTTCCCGATGACGCAGGTGAAGCCCCCCTTCCATCCAGGTCCAGAAGTTCCTCCATCGGGAATGAAGATCTGAGGGAATTCCAAGTGCCAGTGGAACAGCCGGTACGACGCTGCAATCTCCTCGACTGCGGCGCGAGAGCGGTCTCCGTTTGTCGTCTCGAGCGGTCCTTGAGCTTCCCACTGCCGGAGGACCGCTTCGGTGACCTCAGGCAGGCCAGGTACCTTTGGCACGAGGAAGGCCGCACACCACGCGTCGGCAATGAATCGGGCATGGCGAAGTTCCGGGGACGCGTCGAGCTGACGCTGGCGTTGAGCGGCGAGGTGGACATCGGCCAGTGAGAGGGCCGGGAGCGCGTCGATCTCTGATGCCTCTCGGGCGATTCCGGATGTGTCGACACGGAGTCCAGCTAGTGCGAAGAGCCCACCCTGTCCAGCGCGCTCTCGTTGGTTGCGTCGTTTGAGATCGGTTACCAGCCGGCGGTCGTCTCCCTCGATCGGCGTGAAAGCGACGTCGGGTATGCCGGTGGCCAGCAGTGTCGGCGTGGCGCCCAGCAGCGAGTTACCCACCTTGATGTGGCCGTCGAGGTGGCTGAGGGGGCGCCCCGGCTGGAGCGCCTCCAGCCACAGGCTCATCTTCGCGAGTTCAGCGGCCATCGGGCTGACATCGACGCCGTAGATGCAATGGGCCACAACGTCGTGCATTGCTGCCTGACTGGCGAGCACGCTGGGCTCGTCACCACCGGCCTGCACCGCGGCGAGTCGAGCGGCGATACGTCGGGCGGCGGCAACCAGGAAGTGCCCTGAGCCGCACGCCGGGTCGCACACCGTGATGGCGAGCAACGCCGCTTCTTGGTCGGGCTGGGATTCGGCCCGATCGAGGAGAGGGTCGAGCGCCGAGTCGAGCAGGCAGTCGGTGAGCGACGATGGCGTGTAGTACGAACCGGACGTGCGGCGTTCGTTGCCGGCCAGGTTTTCCAGCGTGAAGGACTTCGTCACGGAGTCCCAGCGCGGAACGAACTCCAACAGCCCTTCGTAGATGCCGCCGAGCTCTTCCGCGCCGAGGTTGGCGTAATCGATCGGTCGCCGCGCGCCGCTGCGTATATCCGTGGTGTAGGAGAGCTGTCGAATTGCCGCGAACAACGAGCGGTTGCTCAACTCGTAGCTCATGACCACGTCGGCCGGACCCGACTCGAAGAGCCCCCCGAGGGCCGGTAGGGCGAGTTGGGACAGACCTTCTTCGGAACCTAGACCGTTGAGGACGAGGCGAAGAGCTTGCCACTGATCGTGGTGCCGTCCGCCGCGATTGCGGCGGGCCGTGCGACGGAGGCGCGCGGTTGAGAACCACTCCCGGTAACGAGATCGAGCGGTCGCTCGCTGTTGGCGGAGTGCCTGTTCATCGGCGGGGTCGTCCGGAAGCAGAAGCAGTCCGCGATCCTCGGCGACGAAGCAGAACAGCAATCGGTAGACCAGCCGGAGGAGTGCACGGTGGTAGTCGTGTAGATCCAGGCTGCGGTTTTCGATGTGCTCGTAGAGCTCGGCGTTGGCCGGGTGGTTCGCGAATCCTGAGCCGAGGGCCTCAATCGCGCCTCGAACCCCTTCTCGTAGATCGCCCAGGGCCCGAACACCCTCAGCAGCCACGGTGGTTCGCCACCGTTCGAGCCAACAGTCGGTGTGGTTCTCGCTCGAGAGCGGCTCGAGCCGACTCTGGTGACACAGGAGGAAGAGGAGTGCGAAGTCAGCGAACACCTCGCCGTCGAAGATCGTCTCGAGGTCAAACTCTACGTAGGACTGGCCAACAAGCGCGGTCGAGTCGCGCAGCAGCCGTAGCTGGATGCCGTTGGTGAGGATGGCCCACGAAAAGGGTTCGGACCGGTTGAGGAGCTCTTGCACCATCGAGTGAGGTGCCCGCCCGGCGGCACCGGCAAGGCCCTTCGTCGGCCGGTCGAGCGGTACTCGCCAACCGAGCAGGTGCATCGGAACGACGTTGTTCCAGCAGTGACTCACGGGGAATGATCGGCCATCGGCGTCGAGTCCACCCGGGGCTGGGGACACTCGTCCATATCCGAGTTCTCGCAACAGGATCGTCTCCCACTTTTCTCGCGTAAGCGATGTCGAGGGGTCATCTTCGGGACGCTTGGCGATGGCGTCGCGAAAGGTTGTCCATGCGCCGGATAGGACTGCCCACGCCCGGTTGGCGGCCTCGCGGGGCGTCAAGCCCAATTCGAGATGAAAGTCGCCACTCGTCATACCTTCGAGACCGGTGCCGACGAGCACACGAGTAAAGAGGTCCGCAGGAAGAATGGGTCCAATCGTGCGCACCGAGGTCTGGCCGGCCGTCGTTGCCTCGAAGCTGGGGCTCATGAGGTCACCGCAGGGAGGTATACGTAGACGCCAAGTACGTCTACAGGATGCTGAGCGTCCACGCTCAGTCCGCGTCGTGGCGCCCCGGAACCGGATCGAACACGACGATGGGCGTCAAGGAGTTCGGTCGCGAGGGCATCGGCACGATCGTTGAGCCCCGTCTCAAGTTGGCCCATGGAATCCAGGATCCGGCGTGCCTGTTCGGTTGCCTGGTCGGCGCCCAGGTTGGCGTCCGCCTGGCAGTTCAGTAATGCTTCGGCGTCATTCTCACTCAACCACTCGGGTTCACCGGGCGACCCCGCGAAGCCAAGGACTCGGGCTTCCTCCGCAACTTGCTGGCGTGCGCCATGGTGAGAAGGGAGGCTCAGGTGGAACCTGAACCGCACGAGCAGTAGCGTGGTGCGCCGCGTCACTGCACTCGTTCGCACGACACCAGCGCGCGACGCGACGCTCCGATCACCGAGGGGATCGAGGGCGGTGTCGAGCACCCAGTGGGCGATAGCTGCGACGGTACTGTCGGTCCGAGTCAGGACCGCCCGGTCCATGGGGGCGGGCAGATCGCGCTGCAAGATGAGTGAATCGGCGAGAGGTCGCGGGAAGCTATCGCGAAGCCCTTTCGGCAAAGCGGCCGTCGGGGTTGTCCACCCACCAGTCATGTTCTTTGGCGTGGCGCCAAGAGCCCGAAGAGCAGTGATGGCGAACGACTCAATCTCCTCTGGTTCGCCAATGGAGCGTCGCGCATCGCCGACTTCTCGAGCCACCTCTTCGGGGTGTATCGCCTGTTGGGCGTAGCGGGTCTGCGACCGGCGCTCGCGCTCGGCGGCTGACTCCCACTCCTGGTGGAGATGCTCGCGGCGCTCGTCGAGATTGAGGTCGAACCGCAATTGGTCGGGGCTCTCGCGGCCTCGAAGAATGAGACCCTCGATGAGCGCTCCAACCACGTCATCGGAGCGGTCGGGAACCGGAACCGAGACTCCGGTGGCCGCGCGGATGGCCTGAAATTTTCGGAGCAGGACGTCGAGAACGATGCCGTCCACGGGGTTGTCGCGGCCGTAGATTGTGACCGCGCGGACGATGTCATGAGATTGGCCGAAGCGGTCGACTCGACCCTCACGCTGTTCGTGACGCGTTGGGTTCCACGCGAGGTCGTAGTGGATGACCGCCGAGAAGTGATCCTGAAGATTTACCCCTTCGGAGAGGCAGTCGGTGGCGACCAGCACGATGGGGCCGTTGTTCGTGGCCAACTCAGTGATGCGTGCACGTCGCAACTCGGGTGGAAGAGTACCGGTGACCGATGCGACGCTCGCGCGAGACCCGAGGGCGTTCGTCAAGTGCTCAGCAACGTAGTCGGCGGTGTCGATGAAGCGGCAGAAGACGATCGGTAAGTCACCGCCATCAATGAGCTCGCGGACCTGGGCAATGAGTGTGGCCAGCTTCAGGTCGCTGGAGGGACCGGCGAGCGATTCGGCGGACCTGGCGAGATCGAGTAGTCGACGACGATCGGCGCTGGTCGGGCCGCCCGATTCGTCATCCGTTGTGAGGTCCGCGCCCGGTGTGATGTCCATCGACTCGAGGGCCTCGTCATCGGCGGTATCGAGAATGGTTGCCCTACCCAGCGCATCCGCCTCTTCGACCGTCGTCGCCACCGCGGCGGCCGCGCGTGTGCGCAATGTGCTCGCGGCGGCGGCGGGTGAGGAGGAGAGCGCTCGCAGGAGGGCCAAGGCGGACCACCACTGAACGCGCTGGCGCACCGTGGACACTCCGGGCCCGTCGCTCGTGGTGACGCGTTCGCGGGCGTATTCGAGCACGCGGTCGAAGAAGGCGCGGTAGTCGGTGCCGAGTTCGTAGGGAGCTTCGCGACTGAGCCGGTCGGAGGGGAAGACGGTATCCTCGCGCAGATACGAGCGGATGTCGGCCCTGCGGCGCTGCACGAAGTGGCGCGCTAAACGGACGCGGGCCTGTGCATCGTCGAGGTCGAGACCGGCCAATTCTGGATCAAGGAGACCAAGGAGATTGCGGAAGCCCTCCTCCTTGCCCGAGTGCGGCGTGGCAGTGACGAGCACCAAGTGGCGGCTGCGATCGGCGGCGACCGACCTCAGCAGGTCGTAGCGCTGTGTTCGGTTCCCGCTGCTTCCGGCTCCGTCGGCCACCGCGGTGTGGGCCTCGTCGACAATGACGAGTTCGGGACAGTGGTTCAAGAACTCGTGGCGACGAGTGGGGCTCTTGATGAAGTCGGTGGACACGACCGTGTAGGGATACCGTTCGAACAGCGACTCGGTCAGCAAAAGCCCGCGCGTGAGGCGGCGCACTGTCGATGGCAGCACAACTTCGGCCTCGATACCAAACTTGTCTCGTAGCTCACCCTGCCACTGCTCGGCGAGGGCCGGTGAACAGAGTACCGTCATCCGTTCGACGTCGCCTTGGGCGATCAACTCGGTTGCGATGAGGCCGGCTTCGACAGTCTTACCGATGCCGACGTCGTCGGCAATGAGCAACCGAACGGTGTCTTGTCGAAGCCCGAGCAGGAGAGGCACGTACTGGTAAGCGCGAGGAGTGACTGACAGGCGGGCCAGCGACCGGAAGGGACCCCCTGAGGACCGGAACCCAATCCGCAGCGCAGCGCGAAGCAGCGCGGCGTCAGCCGTGTCACCAAGGTCGTCGACTGTCGGGGGCGCGAATCGGGCCTCGGTGACGACCTCAAGCGCTGGCAGGACCGCTGCGGTGTCATCGTCGTTACCGCCCAGTGGTCGAAGCACGAGGAGATCGTCGGTGCTCGTTGGCAGCACGACCCACTCACGGTCACGAGCACGAACGAGGGTGCCCGGCGCGAAGGTCGGGTCGCTCATACGCCGCTTCGGGGAGAACCGAAGACACTGGGGAAACGGTTCGTGATCTCGGACCAGTCAGCGTTGTAGGGGAACCGCACAACCGTCCAACCGAGGTTGACGAGGCGGTCGTCAGCGGCCCGGTCTCTCTCGACGTTCGCAGGCGCATCATGTATTGGGCCGTCGACGAAGACCGCGACGCTCCCATTGGCGAGTCGGTAAATGAAGTCCGGCTTCGCTCGAGCTTCGGTGACGGCAACCTGGGCGTCGTCGGGCAGACGGTGTCCGCGACCATCGAGAAAGTCGATGAGTCGACGTTCGAGAGATGAATCGGTGAGTGTCGATAGTTTCTCGCGGATGTCGGCACGGCTCTTTCCACCCGCACCCGCGACGGTTGACGCCTGGGCGAGCGCCAGCAAGATATCGCGGACGGAGTGACGGTCGATCATGGAGTGGTCGAGTTGGTTGCGGTACGAGAGGAGGCACTGGTAGCAACCCCGTTCGCACCGCTCGTTGACGCCGGGAGCCGAGCCCAGATCGTCACCCGTATCGGGATCGAAGTGCAAGAGCTCGAGCGCCGTGCGGGCCACGGTGGCGAGGGCGGTCGGATCCTCGACGAGGCGACGTAGTACGCCCGCGCCACCCTCGGCCGACTCCGTGAGGATCAGACGGCCTTGGTTCTCGGAGTCGGGGAGCGGGCTGGCGTCGAGTTCGGAGTCCTCGAGCTGGAACGCTGCTTCGGCGCCGCGCTCGAGGGCGTAGCGGACCGTCGTAGCGGTAACTTCGTCGACGTAGTCGTTCAGTCGAACGATGAGCACGTTACGTCGATCCTCCACGTACGGAATGACCTTTCGGCGCGATGGCACGTCAGCCAGCGGCTCGAGGCCCTCGGCGTCGACGGGTGTGTCCTCGGCTGCGCTATCCGAGAGCCACCGGCCTTCGACGATGTCGAGCCAGAAGCCGCGATCGGCACTGTCGGAGCGTCGCCGCCGGCCGACGTTGGCTAGGCGAACGGTTGCCGCGTCGCCGTAGGAGAGGTGGACGATCGGTTCATCGTCCGTCGAAGCCACAGCATCGATTCTCCCCATTCGCTCGCCGTGACTGGCGAAGCGGTAGGAGATCTCGATCTCGAACCCGGAGCGTCGACGTTCCTCCTCGTCCGAGGAGATGCGCTCGCGTCGGCGGGTGTGGACAGTCTGGAGTCGCAGCAGTCCGTAGATCTTGGCGCCGAGGCGCGCTCCGCAGCCATCGCAGATGTCGGTCCCCACCTCGACGGGGTGGTGGTACCCGCACGCCTCGCACCGTCGTGCATCCTCGGTGTCGAGGCCGCCCTCAGCCTCTGCGGAGCGGGGCAGCTGGACGCGCACCACTTCGTAGCGAGCTCCTTCGTGGTAGATGAGTGCACCGGGGCCGAACTCACGAATGGCGAGGAAGCGCGAGCGCTGGAGGTAGTCGCCCTCGCGGTTGCCACGTGCGCTCCGCCCGCCCGGGATGTAGGCGGCCAGGGGAAGCCGGGGGAACGAGTAGCCGGGTAGAAATCCCTCGGAGGCAAGGTAGCGGTAGGAGTAGAAGTCGGTCTGGCCGATCTCGGCGTCCTCGTTGCGGAGCAACTTCAGGCGGTCACGGGCCTCGCGCTCGCGGTTGGCCGCGATCTCCCGAGAGCGTCGTGGGGCGTCGTGGCGTACAGCCAGTCGTCCCTGTTCGACGTATTCGTCCAAGGTGGCGAGGTACAGTCCGCGCCATCGGTCGAGAGCTCGATCGAGAGTCACTGGAGCACGAACCACGGTGTCGGTGACCCACCCGTCGTACCACCACTCGACGGAGTCGCCACTCACTTCCCACGTCCGGCGGAGTTCTCGTAGCACCGCCTCGGCACGCTCGATGGCGCGCAGCCGAGATGGAGAATCCTCGAGGGCGCGGAACACCTCAGGGAGCAGGTCGAGGGTGAGGGGTTCTCCTGCCATGTCGACAATCTCGGTCAGGCGCGAACGCATCGACTGACCAGTCTCGGACAGCCAGATGGCGTGGACGTGTGAGCGAATGAGTTCCTCGTTGGTGAGATCGAGGCGCGGCGGCTGAACCACGCCTGACACCATCTGGTCGGAACGTGCGAACCAATAGCTGTCGTGAGCATTGCCACTGGCGCAGTAGGTCATGACGAGTGCGGGCTGACCGGACCGGCCGGCACGGCCAGAGCGTTGCGCGTAGTTTGCGGGCGTTGGAGGCACGTTACGCAGTCCGACGGCGTTGAGACTCGCAATGTCAACGCCCAATTCCATGGTGGGTGAACAGAAGAGCAGAGGCAGGCGACCCTCACGGAACTCCTCTTCTCGGAACTCACGCTCTGCCGCCGGCACCTGTGCGGTGTGTTCGAGTGCGTGCAGGCCCACGAGGAACCGCCCGGTGCGAGCGTAGAGGTCTCTAAAGAAGGGGTTGACTCGCGGAGCGGTCGACTCGTCGAATTGGCGTCGCAGCGGATCCTCAGTCCCACGGGTCCCGTCACCAGCAACCCAGCGGATTGACGATGCCTTCAACCGATAGCCCAGTACACCGTTCTGATCCTCGTCGACCGCAGTCAGCGTGCCAACGCGCTCGAGGCGGTCAAACATCTGCCCCACGATTGTCAGGGCGTCGGCCGTATCGAGTGGGCCGGCGATGCCCGAGATTACGTCGCTGCGGCGTAGGTACTTGCCAAAGGCGGTCCGACCGGAGACGTTGAGGTCGGCGCGCGATCCACCGCTCGAGCCAGACCGTGCGTACGCCTTACCCACGATCTCGGGCCGTTCACCGTCGCCGAGCGTCCAGGGGTCGCGCAGGTGCTGACGCGAGTCACGTTGGATCTGCTCCCAACCGAGGGTCGTCAGACACTCGACGTCGATGGCGAGGACGCGTCGCAGCTCGTCGAGCAGGATCTGTGTGACCACGCGCCGTCGTTCCGGCGTGGCTTGGGCCAGCGCGGGGTGGGTCCCCGCCCAGGTCTCGTTATCGGCCGCGATCTCGTCCAGATCGGCGTAGCGAACGTGGAGTAGTCCGACCTGTTCGAGGTTGGGCATGGTGACGCGCCATCCTCGCTTCAGGTCCACGTAGAGCCGGTACTCGAGCACTGACCGCAGAGCACGATCAGCGGCGTCACGGGCAGTGAACTTGGCCTCAGGGTTGGCGAGGTACTCGGTGGGCTCGAGCGCGAGTGTCGCGGCAACACGCTGAGCGACGACTTCGTGGCTGAGGCCGTCAGGTGCCGCGGCTAGTGCCCCGTACAGGGAGGATCGTAGTTGGGCCACCTGTGAGAAGTCGTTGAAGTGGCCCGCCTGCAGTGAGGCGTCCTGGCGGTTGTCGACGAAGGTGAGGAGTTTGCGTGCTCGGCGGTCCAATTGGTCCAGCGGGAACTCCCGCAGCGAGCGGACGACGCTCGCTGCGAGGATCGTCATGGCGGAGGAGCGCCCCTCTTGATCGAGCGTGGCGAGTTTCGAAAAGTCGTTGCCGCGTACTTGCTCATAGGACACGCGGCAGTTGAGACAGAAGGCGAAGGGGGTTGAGATGAACCAAGCCTTGACTCCGGCATCATGAGGAGCAACTGATCCGTCCGCTGCGAGTGAGATGGGCCGTGGCAAGTATTTGACACGGTTATCCGCCACGTGGGAAGATCCGTCGCCATCATCCACCAACCAGTGTTCAGGCAAGCGACCATCAGACACGGGGTCATCAGGCCAGGGATGCGTGGTTGACAGATAGAGGTATCCCGTCACCTTGTCGCCCCCGGATGCGTCCTGATCCGTGCGGGGCACGAACGCCACCTGGCCGTTGCGCTCGACGCGCGCGACAATGTAGTAGTCCTGACCGCATTCGCGGCAAAATCCGAGGGGCAGAAGGGCCTTCTCTGGCGAGTCGGGCACTCGCAACTGGTAGTGGTCTGTCAGGTAGCGGTTGCTCTCTGGCTCGAGGCTGGCGTAGACAGTATCTCCTTTGGAGAAGAACTGGTGGAGGCGGAACGCGAAGAGCGGCCGACCGTGCTCGGGGTGGCGCGTCCGACTTCCGGCAAGTAGCACGGCACGGAGCGCCGTCCCACACTGATCCGAGTCAAGGCCCGTAATCTCGGTGAGACGCGTCGCCTCGTCGGCGACGCGGGTCGGCGCCCGCCGGACGAGCGGGCCGCCGTCGGACTCGGGGGCGATGCCGAATCGTCGCTCCACCCAGCTCGCGAGAGGATCGCGAGCCAACTCTTCATACGTCGCGTTTGGAGCTGGCAACTCAGTGAAGTGCCGAACACACTCGGCTAGCGACGCGGGGTCCTCGTCGAGACTGGTCGTCGCCGCCTGGAGGGTTTCGCCAATCACCCGGTCCGGAGTCACCTCAGAACCAAAGAGGCGGGTTGCGACCTGAGCCACTACTCGTCGCCGGTCCGAGGTAGTGCCACCACTCGCCATGGTCGCTGAGGTCCCTATGACCTGCAACTCTGGTCCGGCACAGAGATCGCGGACCCGGCGAACAAGCATCGCGACGTCCGCACCCTGGCGCCCCCGGTAGGTGTGGAGTTCGTCGAGCACGAGGAACTGCAGGTCCTTCGCCGCGCTGACGAGGTGCTGGCGCTCCTCTGGACGAGTGAGGACGAGGTCGAGCATGACATAGTTCGTCAGCAGAATGTCCGGCGGCTGCGCCAGTGTCTGGCGCCGTTCGTCGGCCGATTCCTGGCCGGTATAGCGGGCGAAGGTTACGGGGCCCTCGCCATTGGCGTAGCCGAACTTCAGGAACTTCTCCAGCTCGAACATCTGGCTGTTCGCTAACGCGTTCATTGGATAGACGACGATGGCCTTCACTCCGCGTTGGCCGGGGTGTCGCAGGACACGGTCGACAATGGGCACCATGTACGCGAGCGACTTGCCGGAGCCGGTGCCCGTAGTCAGCACGTAGGAGTGGCGAGACGCTGCGACCTCGATGGCGTCGCGTTGGTGGCGATGGAACGTGATCGGCAGGCGGCCAGGATCGTCAAGTTGGTTCTTGACGCGGAATACGCGTTCGCAGCCCTCGTGCAGGAGTCCCTCTCTGACCAACTCGGCCGGCGTACCGCCTGTGGCGTAACTGGGATTCAGCGACAGCCACGGCTCGGGCCACTGGGAACCAGCGTCCAGCCGTCGAGTGAGGAAGTCGGCGATGCGCGCGTCAGCGGGCGTGACGAAGGCACCGGTGAACGAACGGTAGTCGTTGACCAGTTGCTCGCGAACTTCGAAGATGTCGCTTGTCACGTCCTGGTCTCTCCGATCCCTGTGCTGATCCTGATCGTACGAGTAGCCCGTAATCGATCGAGTGGTCCAAAACTAACCGAGGGCTGCGACAAATGCGGGGGAGGGCAATTCGACGGCAATGGTGACGGAAGTAGTCGGGCCCTAGAGGTCTTCATGGCGGCACGATTCAAAGACAGAGCGTGATGAACCTAACTATGTGTCAATCAAGTGGCCCAGTGCAATAATCTCACTAAACGGTCAGGATGCAGAAAACGGCATTCAGAGGAGCGAGCAGTGCTCAATTCAGACTCAGAAGACAAAACAACTGTTCTTAATCCAGATTCCAACGACAATGAGGGGGTGTTTGAAACTATCGGGGACGAATTCATGGAAATGTTCGTCGAATCAGTGAGGGTCAAGAACTTCAAGGGCCTCGGCGATACTGAACTTCTCCTCGAACCCGATGTCACTTTCATCGTGGGACGAAACAATTCTGGCAAGTCGCGCCTACTCAGGGCGATTGCAATTGCTGTCAATTCGGTAAGGTCGGAGCCCGACGATATCACTGTCGATTCCGAGGGAGACACCTGGATTGAGATTACGATCGCGCCAAGAAACAAGGATTCGAGTCAGACGTTTGCACCAAGGATCGCCGCTCGTTTGAGCCGTTTCATTCAACTTGTAAATCGTGCGCCGGACATTGAAAGAATCTGCTTTCGCACAACGATTAAGCGATCGTTCGAAGGTTACGGCGTTCGAGTCAATGACGACCATCAAGCCATGACCTTCGACTTACCTTCGAGATCTTGGACCGAGATACCGATTGATCATCTGAGACTCGCGGACCGCCAGATGTTATCCGGAGTTCTTGTCAATACAAAGCGTGATCTGGTAGAGGACCTAACTCAACGGAATTCGGCAATACGACGTTTGCTTTCAGATCTCGAAATCGATGCATCAGTTCGCGGGGATCTCGAGAAGAAGTTGATGGAGCTGAGTGAACAGATTGTCAGTTCGAGCCAGTCTCTCGCATCTGTTCAAGAGAGTCTCGGCGAGTTGACCAGCCTCATTGGTTCTTTAGGCGAGCCAGGAGTTCGAGCGTTGCCCGGGAGGCTCGAGGATTTGTGGCAGGCAGTCTCTATTGATTTGGATACAGGTAGCGGAGGCCTACCCGCGAGATTCCATGGAGCAGGAGCGCGTAGTCTCGCTTCACTTCAAATTCAGCGGCTCCTGTATCACAAACTCCTTGGAAAGGACATCGGAACATTCACGCCTTGGCCTCTCACGATGATTGAGGAACCGGAAGTGCATCTCCACCCTCAAGCTCAGGCCGAATTGCCGGAACTATTCTCCAGTATTCCTGGTCAGAAGATCATCTCGTCACACTCGCCGCACTTGGTCACATTTATCGAGCCGCGTTCAATCCGCGTTTTGAGGAACGGCCTTGACGGTCTCCGCATTACTGATTTCGCTGAGGACAACTCTGGCTCGCCAGGGACGATTAGGGTTCGACGACCGAACCGACATTTCGAAGAGATGGAAAAGCTCAAGAGGCTAGTGGAGCGTCCTTTCGGAGAACTTATTTTTGCCGACATGATCGTGATGGGTGATGGCGCGACCGAACGAGCCTTTCTACCGTTAGTCATAAAGGATGCTCTTGGGCCAATCGCGCACGGGGTCACCGTCGTGAACCCAGAAGGCCTCAGTAAGAATGCCGTTACAAACGCAATTCACAAATTCTCGCAACTTAACGGCATAACCTGGCTTGCGTTTTGTGATGGTGACGAGCAAGGATTGATTGCTCAGAGTCAACTAGTCGATTTGGCCGAAGGCGATCAGACTCGCGTAATAGGAATCAAATCACCTTCGAATCCATTCGACGATGTGGCATTCGAGACAATGCTTGTTGCTTTCGATGAAGACCTCTGCGTTGACGCTTGCCGAGAAATCGGGTTCGGGGGTGGCCCAACCGATGTATTTAACTTTATGAAGAGCAAAAAAGGTTCCATGGGACGAATGCTGGCAATCAAATTCTTAGAGAAATACCCATGGGCCGAACCCTCCGGCGCGCATGGATCAAGTTGGCCACCATGCTTACGCGATCTCATCAACCAGATTGATGCCGACTTGACGCGGGCGGGGTCGTGATGCGACAAATTCAACTTAGCGAAGAGCAACTCGCGGCAGTGGCGGCCCAGAACAAGGCAATGGTTCTTACGGCAGGTGCTGGAAGCGGGAAGACAGAGGTCGTTGCGCAGCGAGTCGAGAGACTACTTGAGAATTCCGTCCAACATGGGACCAAAGTCCTTGCCGTTACTTACACCGTCAAGGCAGCCGGCGAACTAAGGAATCGGTTCGCAGAAACCCTAATGGATCTCAAGGATCGAGCAGACGTCAATACTATTCATGGTTTCTGTATGGATACTCTGAAGAGTCATGGCCACCTTTTGGGTTGGTCCAAGAATCCAGATGTATTGAGCAGAAATGAAGATCGCCAATCTCTGTTCACTACTTGGCTTAAAGAAACTGGACAAGAGATCCCGGAGCAACTTGGGACGCTTTTCATGAAAATGGATCTAGCCCGCGCAACGCGAAATATACATACCGAGGACAATGAATGGATACCGAATTGGAAACTTGCAATGGAGTCTTACGACTCGATTGACTTTCCAGAGATGCTCGACAGAGCCATCGAACTGTTAAAAGATCCGTGGATGATTTCCTTCATTGAGAGGGTCTATTCCGACGTAATCATTGATGAAGCTCAGAATCTCACGGAAGCCCAGTATGAGTTGATCAGAGCACTGATTGGAGAGTCTGAGAGTCAACGTTTATCGACAATGTTTGTTGGCGACCAGCGCCAATCGATTGTAAGTTTCGCGGGAGCAGACCCCTTAATAATGGATAGATTCGCATCTGACTACTCTGCGCGAAAATTTGCACTAACCGTTAATTTTCGATCGGCCTCTTTGATTCTGGCTTTGGGTCAACGAGTTGCTTTAAAGATGAATCTGCCAGTCGACACCAATGACGGAAATGCAATACTGGCTTCCGGGAGAATTGAGGTCGCTTCTTTTGAAGATGAGGCGACAGAGGGCAGTGATATCGCAGATCTCATCCGTGATCGAATCAGGAATGGTCTCAATCCATCCATCTGCGGCATTGGTGAAGACACGTCACTCCAAGCTGAGCAGATTGGTGTTCTTGCTAGGAGCGCTGCCTCGCTCCGTTACGTAAAGGAGTCTTTGATTGAAAAAGGGATTCTGGTGAGTACAGCAAGCACAGAGGACGAGTGGGTATCTAGTCTCGCTGCAAAGTGCGTAATAGCCTGGATCTCTTCGCTGGCGGAGCCCGAACATCATTCGCGACAGCGCTACTTAGGACGATTGCTGGACCAAGACGTAGTTGACTCATGGTCCAATTTTGCAGAGTTGTTCGGAGCTTCACCGGACCATTCCATTCAACAACTTTCTGGTCTTGATTCAGTCTCAACACCAAATGAACTGAGCAAATTTCTAAACGAACTGCGTATTGACGATCCATCATGGACGGAAGACGTGGAACAAATCCAAAGTGCAATCCATTCGTTTGGCCTGTTCGCGAACAACGAGGTAGCAACCCTCGCAGAATTACATGGACATCTGATCAGAATCATGAGAGGGGATTCTCAAGGACCGGGTGTACGCCTTCTAACAATTCACAAATCCCAAGGTCAGGAGTTCCGACTCGTAGTTGTTATCGGAATGAATGAGGGTCAGTTCCCAGATTTCCGCGCGAAAACTGTAGAGCAACACAGGGAAGAGCTGCGAACATTTTATGTTGCCGTTTCAAGACCGTCGCGAGAACTGGTTTTGTCGCGTGCTAGGAAGCGAGAAACCAAGTATGGCCCCAGAGGAACCGATGCATCTCAGTTCTTGGCATTTGCCGAAGTCACTCCCTGAATGCAGGCTTCTCGATCTTTCTATGTCCTCCAGTCTTAAGGAGTTGGATCCCCGTGAACTGAGCCACTAGTAATGCGAGTCCATATCCGGTAGCACTTACAGGGTTCATTGAATATTAGGGTTTACTTTCGGCACAAGCGGTGCGAGGAGTGATCTTCAGAGACCGGCGAGGCTGCCGAGGAAACAGGGCACGGCAGCTGGAAATCTGACGCCCGCTCTTGAGCGGGCGCCCTCTCCAAATGATGGTGTGAGTGCTTCATCTCGGACCGGATGTCGAGCCTTTCATCTCACAGACTGATCCCGTTCTTCGACGTGTCACAGAAGGGCTCTACCATCGAGACGTGATCCGCATCCTGCACACGTCCGATCTTCAACTCGGAATGACTCGTCGATTCTTCGATCACGAGGCGCAAGCAAGGTACACCGACGACCAGTTTGTTGCTTTGCGAAGGTTGGCGATGATCTCGACCGAACGCGACTGTGACGCCGTTGTTATCGCGGGCGATGTCTTCGATGCCGTTCTGCCGGATCGTCGAATCATCACTCGGACCATCGACGCCCTCGGATCGTTTGTTGTGCCCGTCTTCCTCCTTCCGGGGAATCATGACGCCGGTTGCCCCGAATCGATTTGGACGACTGGGAATCTTGCATCGCGCTTGCCATCGAATGTAACGGTGATCCGGGACTCTACGATCCACCCCGTCTGTGGCGGTCGCGTGGAGATTGTTGGGGCGCCATGGACGAGCCGTCGTCCTGATCGTGACCTCGTGACCCTTGCGTTAGAGGGCCTCGATCCGCCTTCACCTGAAGTGACGCGCATTCTCGTTGGACATGGTGGGGTTGACTCCATTAACCCCGATCCCGGAAACCTGAACTTGATTCGACTTGCTTCCCTTGAGTCTGCAATTGGCGAAGGTCTCATCGACTACGTCGC
>Ga0182014_10003352_pt1 | contig 19278 bp, 14 predicted proteins | sample 612S2DmetaG_FD_120489 | JGI IMG/M metagenome (GOLD analysis project Ga0182014, IMG submission 120489) | Permafrost microbial communities from Stordalen Mire, Sweden - 612S2D metaG | ecosystem: Environmental > Terrestrial > Soil > Wetlands > Permafrost | place: Sweden: Stordalen | collected... | reverse complement strand
CTCGGTGGAGGCTTCCACTTTGCCGGAAACGTGGAACTGCACGGCGCCGTCGTCCCAGCGGGTGATGGCGATGGAGGAATTGATGCCTTCGCCGGAGTAGAGCAACGTGGAGCGGGGGGCGGAAGTCGTGATTCGGCGGCCGTAGGCGATCAGCATTCCGGGCGTGGGTCCCACGTTCACCGCCAGGTAAACCGCCAGGCCCAGAGCGGCGGCGAGCGCGGCCGTGCCACCCAGCGAGCGGCTGGCTCTTACCTGCGGCAACAGCGCCACCAGACCGCCGAGGGCGGCCAGCAGGATGAGCAGGCGATTCGAGCCGGCGGTGCCGATGGCCGGTATCAGGATCAGGCTGAATCCCAGAGCGCCCAGAATCGCACCCAAGGTGTTGGCGGCATAAACCGTGCCCACCAGGCGGCCAGGCTCTTCGCCCGGCCTGGCGGCGGCAGCCAGCGCCAGGGGGAAACTCGCGCCCCACAGCAAGGTGGGCGGCAGCAGGGCCCAGATCACCCGCACCAGATCTATCTGGAACGTGAACCACGGGCTGGTGGAGAGCAGCGCATTCACCGGCCAGTAGGGCAGCGATTGGCCGATCATAAAGGCGGTCCAGGCGATGGCCGCGGCCAAGGCCAATTGCGAGGCGCCCAGAGCGCCGCGCCCGTCGACACGCCGCGACAGCAGTGCGCCGCCCGCGCTGCCGATTCCCAAGCCCGCCAGGAAGACCGCCAGAATGATGGAGAACGTGTAGACGGTGGCGCCCAGCATCAGCCCGAGCAGGCGGGTCCAGACGACTTCGGCGCCGAGCGCGGAGGCTCCCGAGAGCGCGATGGTGAAGTAGACCGTGCGCCGGCCGGGAGATGTGGCGCACGCACTCCTGCGTACAGCGTCGGCACTCTTGCCGACGTTCTCCTCCCCAGGGCGCAGAGGCGTCGAGTAGAGACTCGACGCGGCAGGCACGGGTGCGCGCCGCGCCAGCGCCAGGCTGGCGATCCCCACCAGCGCGTTGATGCCGGCGGCCACCAGCGTGGTGGTGGTCATATCCGACACGCGCAGCAGGTAGAAGCCTGCCGCCAGGCATCCCAGCACCGCGCCGGCAGTATTGCCGCCGTAGAGCAGGCCCAGCCGCGAAACACCGCGCGGGCTCGATTCCACCCAACGCGAAATGGCCGGCAGCGAAGCGCCCATCAGTATCGTGGGGGGCATCAGGCAGAGAGCGCAAACCAGGGCGCGAAGCAGGATGGCCGGCATGCCGTGGCCCACCGCGGCGGCATAGACGCCATCCACCAGTGGCATGCCTACCAGCGCCAGAATGCCGCAGGCGCCGATGGCGAACTCGATGTACGCGTAGACTCGAAGCGGGTGCATTTCGGCAGCTCGCCGGTAGCGCGGCAGAGCCAGACTGCCCAGGCACAACCCGCCCATGAACGTGGCCAATAATACCCCGAGCGAAACCGCGGTGGAACCGATTACCAATTGCAGCAACTGGTACCAGACGATTTCGTAGATCAACGCCGAACAGCCGCTCAGCGCGAACAGGACGAGGAGTACAGGAAACAGACGGGAGGTCCCGGAAACGCGAGAATTCATGGAATGACTGGATGATAGCACTTCCGCGGCTGGCCCCAACATCGTCAGGCCGCAGCCCGGTCTTCCCGGCAATCTGCGCCAGAATTCAGAGCCAGTGCAGGGCGAAGAAGCAAGCGGCACAGGTGCCGAGGACGAGCGACGATACCAAGGGCACGCGCCAAAGGCCGGAGGCACCCGCCGAGGGTTTAGCGAAAGAAGGCAAATCCGCGCCGCCGCCGGAGGGCGCTTGGGGTGGGTCCTGCGGCGTGGCGGGCTGCGATGGCTGCGGGTTGAGGCGGTCGGCGGCCTGGCGCAGGATGCGCCCGATCGAGTCCAGCGCTTCGCTCACGCGGCGGTCGGTTTCGGCGAGTTGTCGGCGCAGGTCGGCGACTTCCCGGTTCTTCTCTTCGACCAGCGCGCCCAGCTTCTTTTCCACTATCGCGCCGGCTCCGGCCGTTACCTGCTTTTCGACCGCCAGCGGGAGTTCCTCGGCCAGTTCGCGCTGCATCGATACGACGCGGGTTTCCAGCGCCGCGCTTTGTGCGGCGAATTGCCCGCGCAGGCCCTCGAGTTGGTCCGACCATTGCGCCTGCACATCGGCGATCCGTTCCTGGCAAGCGGCGATTACGGTGCGATCCTGCTGGTCCAATGCCTTGTTTTCGGCGGCCATGCGCGATTCCAGGTCCGCCGTGCGTTTTTCCCATTGCGCGGCTTGCTCCTGGAGACGCGCTTCCAGGGCTTCGACGACGGCTTCCAGCACTTTCTGATCGAAGCCCGGAGCAGCCGGGGCAGTCAGTGCGGCAGGCGCCTTTTCCACCCGCGCCAAACGGCGCTCCATGGCGTCCACACGGTCGCCGAGGGCGCCCCGCTCGAGTTCCGGCGCCGCCGGCGGCCGGCCCGAACCATGGGTGAGCTTCATGCCCACGCCGAACGCCAATCCATCTCCAAAGGCGACCGCCAAGTTACGCCAGACGGAGGAATCCCGACCGGTATCCATATAACATAATGTACAGGAAATGTTTTAGTTAAGCAAAGAGAAAAAGCGCTTGTCCGCACTCGATTTCGGTAGGATAGACCACAGTATGGCGATCACGGCCGATTGGCGGCGAGGGACTCTGGCGGCGGCGCGCATCTTCCGGCCGTTCCTGCTCGCCCTCTTCGCCCTGACCGCTCTCGACGATCCCGTGCGCGCCGCGCCAGCGGCCGCTGCCTCGGGTGCGGAGACGATTCTCTTGCGGCAGGGATGGTGGCTGGCTTCTTCCGCCGCTTTGCCCGGCGGCGCGCGCCCTAGCGGCGAATCCCTCTCTTCCATCTCCAGCGGCTTCGGCCCGCGCGGCTGGCAGCCGGTCACGCTGCCTTCCACGGTGCTCTCCGCGCTGGTGGCGGCGGGCGTTTATCCCGATCCTTACTTCGGTCTGAACCTGCGCTCCATCCCCGGCTCCGGTTATCCCATCGGCGCCAATTTCTCCAATCTGCCCATGCCGCCGGACAGCCCGTTTCGCGCCAGTTGGTGGTATCGCACCCGCTTTTCCCTCCCCGCCGGCTTTCGCGGCAAGACCGTGTGGCTGGGTTTCGATGGCATCGACTTTCGCGCCAACGTCTGGCTGAACGGGAAGCCCGTAGCCACTTCGGACCAGATGGCCGGCGCCTGGCGTCTCTACCGTTTCGACGTCACCGATGCCGCCCTCCCCGGCGCGGACAATGCCCTGGCCGTCGAAATCTTTCCGCCCGAGCCGCACGATCTGGCCATCACCTTCGTCGACTGGAACCCTCTGCCGCCGGACAAAGACATGGGCCTGTGGCGCGACGTGTGGATCGCCGCCACCGGCCCCGTGGCCATTCGCTTCCCTATGGTTGCGACGCACTTCGAAGGGCGGGCCGCCGACAACGTCCCGCTTACCATCCGCGCCGAATTGACCAACGCGTCCGCCCGTCCGGTTTCCGGTTCCCTGCGGGGCAAGATCGAGATTGGCCAGGCGCCCGCCATCGCGTTCTCGCAAAACGTCGAGCTCGCTCCTCACGAGACCCGCGTGGTGCGCTTCACCCCCAACCGGTTTGGGCAACTCGCCCTGTCCCATCCGCGCCTCTGGTGGCCGCTCGAAAGCGGTACGCCCGATCTCTATCCGCTGGATCTGGAATTCGTCGCGGCCGGCCAGGTTTCCGACACCAGCCACACCGAGTTCGGCGTGCGCGAGGTAACCAGCGAGCTCGATCGCGCCGGACACCTTCTGTTCCGCGTCAACGGCCGCAAGATCCTGATCCGAGGCGCCGGCTACAGCTTCGATATGCTGCTCCGCGGCTCTCCCCAGCGCCAGCGCGCCGAGCTCGATTACGTCCAGGACATGCACCTCAACGCCATTCGCTTCGAAGGCAAGCTCGCCGACGACGCCTTCCTTGACGAATGCGACCGCCGCGGGATTCTGGTGCTGGCCGGCTGGTGCTGTTGCGACCACTGGGAGAAGTGGCGCGATTGGAATGCGGAGGACGAAGCCATCGCCGCCGCTTCGCTGCGCGATCAACTGCGCCGGCTTGCCCGTCATCCCGCCGTCTTCGACTGGATGTACGGTAGCGATGGCCCACCCCCGCCGCCGATCGAAAACCTGTACCTCGGCATCCTCAAGGAAACCGATTGGCCCAATCCCTACCAGTCTTCCGCCTCTGCGCGCGAAACCCCTGCCGGAGCCACCGGCGTCAAGATGACGGGTCCCTACGAATACGTCGCTCCGTCTTACTGGTATCTCGATACCGAAAACGGCGGGGCCTTCGGCTTCAACACCGAAACCAGTCCGGGTCCCTCGCCGCCGCCGGTGGAATCGCTTCGCCGCATGCTGCCCGCCGATCATCTCTGGCCCATCGATTCGGCGTGGAACTTCCACGCCGGTGGCGGCCGTTTCAAGAATCTCGAAGTATTCAACCAGGCGCTCGACCGCCGCTACGGCAAGCCGGCATCGCTCGAAGACTACGCCCGCAAGGCGCAGACGATGGCCTACGAAGGTCACCGCGCCATGTTCGAAGCCTATATCCGCAACAAGTACACCTCCACCGGCGTGATCCAGTGGATGCTCAACAACGCCTGGCCCGGCATGATCTGGCATCTCTACGACTGGTATCTGCGGCCCGGCGGATCCTACTTCGGCGTGAAGAAAGCCAATGAGCCGCTCCACGTTCAGTATTCCTACGACGATCGCTCGGTGGTGGTGGCTAACTCGGGCCGCGCCGAGCCCGGGCTGAAGGTGTCCGCGCGCGTGTATGACTTCGACATGACGGTGAAGTTCGCCCGCGAAGCCGCCTTGGATGCCCCGCCCGATTCCTGCACCCGCGTGTTTCAACTCCCCGAGCCGGACGGACTTAGCCCAACTTATTTCGTAGCGCTGGAACTGGCCGGCCCCGGCCGAGTAGTGAGCCGTAACTTCTATTGGCTCTCCACCGCGCCTGAGACACTCGATTGGAGCAAGTCGAACGGTTATGTGACACCCACCCGCACCTTCGCCGATTACACCGCTCTGAATCGCCTGCCGGAAGCCACCCTGGAATTAAGCGCCCAAACCCGCGCCGCCGGCGATAGCCGCGTCACCACCGTGCGCCTGCGCAATCCCAGCCGCGCCCTCGCCTTCGGCCTGCGCCTGAAGCTCGATGGCGCCGATGGCGAAGAGATTCTGCCCGTGCTTTGGGAAGACAACTACCTGGCCCTGTTGCCCGGCGAAACCCTCACCCTGACCGCCGAGTGGCGCGGCAGCGAAGCGCATCCCACCGTGGAAGCCCAAGCCTGGAACACCCGCGCGGTCCGAGTTCCGGCGGCATCCCTATTCACTGGCCGGTAATGGGGCGGGCTTTACTGCACCCAGATCGTTCCCGCCACAGTCGATTGCCCGGCATACGTAATCACCAGCGGATAGCTGCCGGTGGTAAGCGAAGACGGCACTGTGATATCTACTTGAGTGAGGCCCACGAAACCCGGCGCCAGCCCGGAAAACGTGACTTGCGCGGCCGCAGTCCCGATGGTGGCCGTCGGTGTGATCGTAGTGTACGTCAGGGTGGAAGCCGGCGCCGCCGCGCCATCCGCCACCGCCGGGCTGACCGCGCCCGACCCGGTGAGATACGCGATGATGGCGCCGCCGGCCGCAACCCGGTTACTGCTCGAATTCAGCGTATAGGCCGGGAAATTTTGCACCGCCGGCGCCGTTCCGACCAGGAACAACCCCGGAGCCGTGGCCGTCACCGTCACCGTCACCGTGTTGCTCGTGAAGCCCGATACCGTCACCACGATGGTCGCCGCTCCGGTCTTGGTTTCATACGGCACCTGGAAATTCACCTGGTTGGCCGCGCCGTAAACGCCCAGAATCGGCGCACTGACCCCGTTCACCGTGAGCGAGACGTTTTGATAGGTGGTCGAAAACGGCGAGCTTGAGGTCGCCGTCACCGGCGGAAGATTGCTCACAAAAATGCTGGCCAGGGACCCCGGAGCCAACTGGGGGGCATAGCTCGCGCCGTTGACCACCCCGCCGGTGGTGATGCCCGGGTAGGCTGGCGACACTTCGCGAATCGCGTCGTTCTGCGTGTCGCCCACGTATACGTTGCCCGCCGGATCCACTGCCACGCCCTGAGGAATGAAAAGGCTGGCCAACGTGGCCGGGCCGCCGTCGCCGGTATATGCGGCCGCGCCGTTTCCGGCCACCGTGGTGATAATGCCGCCAGGCGTCACCATGCGGATGCGCCCGTTGGTGGAATCCGCGAAGTACAAATTGCCGGCGGCGTCGAACACCAATTGTTGCGGGTTGCTGATTTCGGCGGCAGTTGCCGGGCCGCCATCGCCCGAATAGCCGTCTACCGTATTTCCCGCATAGGTCGTCACCACGCCCGCCGAATACTTGGCGATGCGATGGTTGCCCGCGTCCGAAATGTATATGTTGCCCGCGGAATCGAGCGTCAACGCCACCGGGTGGTTCAGCGTGTTGCTGGTGCCGCCCGTGCCGATAATGGTGTTGATGTAGCCGTTGTGGACGTCGATTTGCCGGATCACGTTGTTGCCGGCGTCGGCGATATACACATTGGCGGCCGCATCCACGGCAACATCCAGCGGGCTGTTGAGTTGCGCGCTGGTGGCCACGCCGCCATCGCCGTTGTAGCCCGCACTGCCCACTCCCGCGATCGTAACGATAATCCCCCCCGGGCTCACCTTCCGAATCACGTGGTTGGCCGCATCGGCAAGGTAAAGTTGTCCCTGCGCGTCTATGCACATTCCCGCAGGCTGGGCGATCTCGGCGCTGGTGGCTTGCCCCGTGCTGCTGGGTTGCCCGGCGTCGCCGGAATACCCTTCCGTCCCGTTCCCGACGTAGGTATTGATATTGCCGCCCGAAATCACCCGGATACGATAATTGGCGGAATCTGAAATGTAAAGGCTGCCCGACTGGAAGAGCACGTGGGTGGGCGAGCTTAGCTCGGATTGCCCGCCTCCTGCCGGGCCGGCATCGCCCGTGTACCCCGCCGTGCCATCGCCGGCGATGGTCGAGACCGTGTACTGCTGGCTCCGGCAGGCAAAGCTGGAGACGGCTGCCAGTAAACCAAATCGGATAAGCGCGTAACGACTCTTCTTCATGGAACCTGCGACCTTCAGGGCGAAACTTTGGCGCACACTGTGGCTCTGTCCGCACACCTCGGTTTTGCCGCGAAATAACTGAAACGAATCCAGTTTAGCAGGTTCACTCGCCTGGCAAGTTGAAGCCGGAATGTTCCTTGTTCAGACGCAAAGTCAGGCTGCGGTCGAGCTCGTTCAATGGGGCCTGTTTCTGCACGTGCTCGAGCGTGTTGTAGTGCAAAGTGCCGCCCGTCACGCTGTAACCGGAGGCCGCTTCGATGGTGTGATCTTTAAAGGCGAACAGGTATATCGGCGCGGAATCCGCTGGCGTAGCGCCCGGCCGCGAAACCCGCTGCCCGTATTGATCGTATTCGCCCGTACCCCGATACGCCGGCTGGTTCTGTCCATAGGCCGGCTGGTTCTGCCCATACGCCGGTTGGCCCTGCCCATACGCCGGAGGATCGGCGGGCGGATCGCCATAATAAGCGTTGGGATTGTAGCTGGGATAAGCGTAGGGATCGGAGTATCCATAACCGTAATACGGATAACCGCCATAGTAGCCATAATACGGCGACCCTAACCCGAAGCCCCAATAGGGATAGCCGTAGCCGCCGTAGCCATAGCCGCCGTAGCCGTAACCGCGGCCGTAGCCATAGCCGCCGTAGCCGCCTCGATACGCCCCGCCGTATCCTGCCCCGCCACGATATCCGCCCGAAAACGAACTGCCTCCACGATAGCCTCCGCCGAAACTGCCACCGGAGGAAAAGCTGTGCCCGCCGCCGCCAACCGAACCGCGAGAACCGCCGCCACCGCCGCCATGGCCTCCCCCACGCTGGGCATAGGCGCCAAACGCCATCACCGTAGAACAAAGGATAAGACAGAAAAGCGACCGCATGAGATGTACTCCTCTATTCACGAGCGTACTCCCGAAGTGCACCCGCCGCAACCGGTGGCGCAGGCCATCCCCTGCCCGAGCGCTGGGATAATGGGGGAGGATGATCTATACCTGTTACGAAATGATGCGCGATTGCCGCGCCAATCGCCCTGAGGGGTGGCGATTCCTGGTGGTTCAATATGTTCCGGCGATACGTGGAATCGTGCGGCATTATGGCGCGAAGGAAGCCGCGCTGGCCGAGACCGAAGCTGAGACGCTCGCTTCCGTCGCCCGGCCCGATTCCCCATGGTTCGCCTCCTTCGACCCGGCGCCGGAGCGCGTCTTCGTGGCCGGACTGCGCCAGTCGATCCTCGAGCGGATCCCCGCGCCCGCCGCCGACCTCCGGGTCTCGCTCGAAACCGTAGCCGCCGCTCTCGAACCCTTGACGCTGGCGGAAAAGCAGGCCGCATGGCTCGAATCCATGGGCTATGGCACGGAAGAATCCGGAGCCATGTTGCGCATGGCGCCCACCACGGTCGCGGCCATCCGTGCGCGCGCCGCCGAGTTGCTGCGCGGCAAGACCGACGCCTGGCGTCCCAGCCTGCTCGCCGAAAATGGCCGCGCGCTGGGTAGCGAAGCCGCCCCATCCGCCGAAGGCTGCCTTCCGCCCAAGAAATTCCTCGACATCATCGATGGCCGCGCCACCTGGGCCGGACGCGAAGAACTGGCGCGCCATACCGAGGCCTGCTGGCATTGCATCGATCACTTCTGCCGCCTGGTGGAAGTGGTGAGTCTCCTGCGCGGCATCCAGCCGCTCTCCGAAGCCGAGGCCGAGCCCTTCTACCGCGCCCTAAACCTGGCCGCGCCCAAGGCCGCCGGCTGGAAGCGCTGGTTCGCCACCAAGTAGCGGTCAGCGATCGGCCGGCCGGTTACGGTGAATGTGCAGCAGGCGGTGTCCGCGGGGATGCTCCGGCAGCGAAACTTCCTGGAAATTTACCGCCGTCAGGGTTGAACGTTGTCGCTGTATTTGATCAGCTTGCCCGTCACTTCGAGGCCGATATTTTCCTGCGCTACTTCGGCTCTCGTTACCTTGCGTCGAGCATCCAGACCAGCACCGTGGTAATAGCCGCCAGGGAGATGTCCAGAAGCGAGAACTCCATATCCGCATTCCAACATATTTGGGGACACGCGCCACTATTAACCCATATAGTTAACGTACTGGATTACAGTGCGCTGCATCGGGGCAATTCCTTAGGCCTCGTCCGGAAATAACCATGCCAAACCACGTCGGAATGGCAGGGTTATTTCCTGACACGCCCTTAGCGCCGACGGCTCCATTGCTGCGTGCTATCGTAATCGCTGATGAGTGCGAAAGAAACCCTGCGAGCGATTACCGAAGTTGGCATTGTGCCCGTGGTGCGGGCGCCCAGCGCCGATTTGGCGCTTCAGGCCGTGGAAGCCATTTACCAGGGCGGTGTTCGCGCCGCCGAAATCACCATGACCGTTCCCGGGGCCGTGGGCGTGCTGGAAAAACTCGCCGGCCGCTTCGGCGGCAAAATCCTGATCGGCGCCGGTACCGTGCTCGATCCGGAAACGGCGCGCGTATGCATGCTGGCTGGCGCGGAGTTCATCGTATCCCCCAGCCTGAGGCTGGCTACCATCGAAATTTGCAAGCGCTACTCCGTCGCCATCTGCCCCGGAGCGCTGACGCCCACCGAAGTGCTGGCCGCCTGGGAAGCTGGCGCCGACGTGGTGAAAATCTTCCCCTGCGGCAATGTGGGCGGAGCTAAGTACATCAAAGCTCTCAAGGGGCCGTTCCCGCAGATCGAAATGATCCCGACCGGCGGCGTGAACCTGGAAACCATCGGCGACTTCCTCAAAGCGGGCGCTTGCGCGGCCGGCGTAGGCGGCGAACTGGTGGACGTCCAGAGTATGAAGCAGGGCCGTTTCGACGTCCTCGAAGAACGCGCCCGCCAGTTCCTGGCCGCGGTAGCCAAGGCGCGCGCCCAGTAGAAAGATCGGCGGCAAGCGCCGCCGGCGTTATACTCGCCAGGGCCCGGCGTTATACTAATGTCGCAACGGGAGACTCTATGAATCGGAGTGTCCGTCTCTGGCTGGCATTGGGGTTGGCCTGGTTGGCGGGAATCGCCGCTCCGCCGCGGCGGTTGGCCGCCCAGCAGCCGGGCATTGAAATACGGCCGAAAGCCGTCGCCGCCGTCTCGATCCTGCCTTCCGCCAATCTGCGCGTCGACAGCAACCTGGTGCTGGTTCCGGTGACCGTCTGCGACCCCATGAACCGCCCCGTCACCGGCCTCGAAAAAGAACACTTCCGCGTTCTCGATAATAAGGTGGAGCAGACCATCACCCACTTCGGCATGGAAGACGAGCCGCTGGCGGTCGGCCTGGTCTTCGATACCAGCGGCAGCATGGGCAACAAGCTGCGGCGGTCGCGTCTGGCGGCGTCGGCCTTTTTCAAAACCGCCAACCCCGAGGACGAATTCTTTCTGGTGGAATTCAACGACCAGCCCAAGCTGATGGTGCCCCTCACCCGCGACGTGGCCGAGATTCAGAACCAGCTCACCTTCTCCCAATCCCGCGGGCGCACGGCGCTGCTCGATGCCCTTTGCCTGGCGCTGCACCAAATCCGGAAGTCGGACAAGAAGCGCAAGGCGCTGCTGATCATTTCCGATGGCGGAGACAACTCCAGCCGCTATACCGAAACCGAACTTCGCAACCTGGTGCGCGAGGCCGACGTGCTGATCTATGCCATCGGCATCTACGAAACCGGCTTCGGGCGCAACCGCACTCCGGAAGAGGCCAATGGCCCCGGCTTGCTCAGCGACATCACCGAACAGAGCGGCGGCCGCCACCTGCCGGTCGACGATCTGGCGGAAATGCCCGACGTCGCCGCCAAGATCGGCGTCGAGCTGCGCAACCGCTACGTAATCGGTTTCGCCCCCACCGACGCGCAGCGCGACGGCAAGTATCATCACGTGCAAGTAAAACTGGTGCCCCCGCACGGCCTGCCCTCCCTGCGCGCTTTCTGGCGCCAAGGCTATTTCGCGCTGGCCAACTGAAACCGGTTCCTTGCCACTCAGACTTGGCGGGGCAAGGTGCCAGCCGGCTTGACAGCCGGCGCCACGATTTCAGTGAACAGCATCGCGCTCAGGCGGACTTAGGCCGGATCTTCAGGGCGTAGGCATAGTCGTTGGGCTTTTGCGCGGGGAGGGTCGCCACCAGGCCGGCCGCGTCGCGGGTGAAGGGGAGCGGTCCTTTGCCGCCGAGCAGTTCGACCTGGCCCACTTCCCGCGGATAGTGCGCGCTGCCGGAGGCGAGACTCTTGATGGCGAGTTTGCCATCGGCGGGCCATCCGAGGGCGATGGCATACAAGGCATCGTGGCCGGTAGTGAAGCGAATATCCTCGGCGGTGTAGGGGCGGGAAACGCTCTCGTTGAAGTTGCCGGTGCCTTTGACGTCCGGCGCGCCTTCGCCGAACACGGCAAAGGGGCGGGTGCCGAAGATGGCTTCCCGGTTATGGGGCATCCATGAGGCAACCCCATCGAGCACCTTGCGTTCGTCCTCATCGATGGCGCCGCTGCCGCGGAGCGGAATATTCAGGAGCAGGTTGCCGTTCTTGCTCACAATGTCCACGAGCATTTGGATCACGGTGCCGGCAGTCTTGTAGGTGTGGTTTTCGAAGATAGAACGCCGGTAGTGCCAGTCTCCGATGCAGGTGTCGGTCTGCCACGCAGCGGGCAGAATTTTGTCGGCGCGGCCGCGTTCGATATCGAGCACCATGGTGCCGACGTGGTTCGGCACCAGGCCCTTCGAGTTCAGGACGGCCTCCAGTTGGCCGCCGTGATTCTTCATATTGGCGTTGTAGTAATGGGCGGCAATGTCGAGGCCGGCCTGTCCGAGGGGAAGCTCGGTATCGTCGAAATAGAGCAGGTCGGGCCGGTACTTGTCGACCAGCTCCTGGCAGCGCAGAAACCAGGTGTTGACAAACTCGGGGTTGTTCGGAGGGGGCTGCTCGGTCCAGTTTCGGTCATGCTCGCGATGCCACTCATCGGCCGCCTTGATGGTGGCGATACCGTCCGGCATCACCATATTCATGCCGGTATAGAGCTCTTGGGGGTCGAGGCCGTCCCACCATTTTCCGCGGCCTTGCTCTTTTTGGGTGGTGAAGGCGTCGTAGCGAACGCCGGCGAGCGGCCCTTCCTGGTCGTACCCATAAGCGGTTTGGAACCAGTGCCAGGAGTGCGCCGAATGATTGGTCACGCCAAAACGGAGACCGTGGCTGCGCGCGATTCTTGCCCAGGTGCCGACAATGTCCTTCTTGGGGCCGATCCGAACCGAATTCCACTTATGGTGAGTGGAGTCGTAGCAGTCGAAGTTGTCGTGATGATTGGCGGTGGCGGCAAAGTAGCGCGCTCCGGCTTTGACGTAAAGCTGCATCAGCGACTCGGGATCCCAGCTTTCGGCCTTCCAGAGGTTGTCAATCTGCATGAAGCCGAACTTGGAAGGGTGCCCGTAGTGTTCCACATGATACTGGTACTGGGGATGGCCCTGGATGTACATCTGGCGGGCGTACCAATCGCCCTGCTCGGGGACGCACTGCGCGGTCCAATGCGCCCAGATGCCGAACTTGGCGTCGCGAAACCAGTCCGGCGCTTTATATTGCGATAACGATTCCCAGGTGGGCTGGAAAATGCCAGGCGCGATTTGTCTCGGCGCCCGGCCGGATTGGGCGCGGACAGCGCGGGCGCCCCAGGCCGCGGGCGCGAGCCCAGCCAAGCCGCGGATGATCGATCGTCGTGTCATGGTTGCGGCTCCAGTATAGTCCACCCCGAACGGCCGTGCGCTGCGATAGGATATGCGGGTGAACTCCATGCGAAACGTCAGGCGGATCGCGCTGTTTTCGCTGCTCGCTTCGGCAGCGATGGCGCAGAGGCAGTGGGTAGTTACCTGGGGCACGAGCGCGGCGCCGCAACTGTCCGACGAGGCGCAGATGCGCAGCGCCAGCCTGGTGTTCGAAGACCAGACCTTGCGGGAGATCGTGCACACCAGCATTGGAAGCGATACGGTTCGGGTGCGGCTTTCGAACGCGTACGGCAAAACCACGGTCGAGATCGGCGGTGCGCACCTGGCGCGGCGCGGCCAGGAGGCTAATATCGTCGGCGGCACGGACCGGAAATTGACGTTCGGCGGCCGCGATACGATCTCCATTCCGCCCGATGCCGAGGTGCTGAGCGATCCGGTGAAGCTGCAGGTGCCCGCCGGGATCGATCTGGCGATCAGTCTGTATCTGCCCAAAGCTACGATCGGCGCGGGGATTCACTATGGCGCGCAGCAGAACTCCTATGTCGGGCCAGGCGACGCTACCGGAGCGGCGGGCATCGCCGACGCGGCGAAAATCGGTTCGTGGGTATTTCTGGCCGCGGTGGATGCCCAGGAAGCGGCGGCGGCGGCCACGGTAGTAGCTTTCGGCGACTCGATCACCGACGGCGCGAATTCCACCATGGATGCGAACCACCGCTGGCCGGATATTCTGGCGGGGCGCCTGGAGGCGGCCGGGATGAAGATCGGCGTCCTCAACGCCGGCATCGGCGGCAACCGCGTGCTTCACGATCCGGCGGCCAACATCCGCTTCGGCGTGAACGCGCTGGCGCGTTTCGACCGCGACGTGCTGGCGCAGCCGGACGTAAAATTCGCGATCGTCATGGAGGGCATCAACGATCTGGGGCACGCGGGGAGTTCCGCGCCGGCGTCGGAAACGGTCAGCGCCGAAGACGTGATCTTCGGCTTGAAGCAATTGGTCGAACGCGCCCACGAAAAAGGGATTCGGGTTTTTGGCGCCACCCTGACGCCTTTCGAGGGGACGGTTTTCAAAGGTTACTTCACGCCGGAAAAAGAGACCTGGCGCAAGGCCATCAACGAATGGATCCGCAACGGCAAAGGGGTTGACGGGGTGATCGATTTCGACAAGGCGGTACGCGACCCCCAGCATCCCGACCGGATACTGCCGGCTTACGATAGCGGCGATCATCTTCACCCCGGCGATGCCGGATATAAGGCTATGGGCGAGGCGATCGACCTCAAGTTGTTCCGGTAGGTGCGGCAGCGTCGATGCCAACGTGGCAGGGCATTCCGCCTCAGGCACGGGGGCGCAAGGCAACATGAGTAGGCGTGGGGTATTTGTGCGGCGGTTTGGGTTCGCGAATTGAAAAAACAAAATTGCGGCATGGGTAAACATAGTGATTTCTGTTTGTTAGGAGCAGTGTCGGCCGATTGGCGGGGGTGCGCTCTTGTGCAATTTTGTGCATTTTATGGTGAGATCCGGGCGTGGCGATCCGCCGCCACGTGTCAACCCCGCTCCGCGCCGATCCGGGGCTAAGGATGCACAAGGACGGGCCGCGCGGCAGCATGTGGGCACGAATTACGGCAGTATCGATAAGACCAGTAATATCTGTCGATTAAGCCCCTTAGGGGGAGCCCGCCCCGATTTGGTTTGTGCCATTTTGTGCATTTCCTGGCCTTTTTGGGTTGGTGGCGCAACAAAGTTGCCGGGATGGGTCCCGGAACCACCTTGTTCCCCTCTGACTGGCGGGTTCCTCCCTCCACCATGATAGAACGGCGGGAGGGGGCTGTTTCTGGCCGGTGTTTTGTTTTCAGTTGGTTACGGGGATAAATGAGGCGTGACCGGGTTTTTGAGGGCGGTGAGCAGCGAGAGCGGACCCCGCTAACCGGTTCGGGACAAAGCGCTTGGCTGGGGACGAGCCAACATTTATGTAAACCAGCGGGTGCCCTGAGCCAAAACTTGGCCGCGGAGGTTTCCCAGCTCCGATCGACGGGCCGGCCGGAAAGGTGGAAACACGTAGACCGGCGCTGATTTCCTTTGGCACTGATTTCCCGATCCATGTTCCCGAGGAAACACGCGGTCCCCATGTTCCCGAGGAAACACTCCTGACGTGAGCCCTTGGCGAAAATGGCCAACCTGTCGGAGCGCTCCGACATGCTCACGATTCTCGCATTTCCGGGATGAACGAGTGTACTTGCCGGGCCATCGGGCATCAAGCCCGCCTGCTGGTTTCCGAACCCCCAGTGGTGCCATCCGCGGGGGGCCAAGCCAGCACCTGGCTTTGACGGGCGCTAGGGTTGGGCGAGGCAGCCGCATGGAGGTGACTCGATCGTTGGCGGAGAGGAAGGCCCTCTGGCGGTTAGTCCCAAGCCCGGTGACGCGATAGGCCATTAGCGCAACGAGTACAGCGCGGATTGGTCCGCATTCTGAGGAAGGAGCGGCTGCGAGATGGTGAAACTCGCCAACATACGGGAGCGCTCCGACGTGTTGGATGTTTTCCCCAAGGGCTCACGTCAGGCTGTCCACTTCGTGCAACTTCGTGCACACTTCGTGCAGTCCACTTCGTGCCCACTTCGTGCCCGAAAAAGAAATCCGGCGCAAGGCCATCAATGAATGGATCCGCAACGGCAAAGCGTTTGACGGGGTGATCGATTTCGACAAAACGGTACGCGACCCCGAGCATCCCGACCGGATCCTGCCGGCTTACGACAGCGGCGACCACCTTCACCCTGGCGATGCCGGATATAAGGCGATGGGCGAAGCGATCGACCTCAAATTGTTCCGGTAACGCTTCCCGCGCCAACCGCTCCCTGGCGGTCGCGGCTCGGAAACGGACATCGAACCGAGCCGCGACCGCCAGGGAGCGGTTACCTTCAGTTTCCGTAATCGGGCGGGGCCATCAAAGTGAGGGCGTCGGGCACGATGCGGATGGTGGCGGGCAGGCGTCCGGCCAGCTCGCCGTCGATTTGGACGAACACCGGCTGTTCGCCGGCCGCGGCAAGGGTGGCTTGGCGGGCGCGCACCACGACCACGCCCTTCATATTCTCGACCCGGTTGAGGAGCAGGCCGCTAAAATACTTCACGTAGCGCAGGGTGGAATCGCCCTGGAAGAGCACCATTTCGAACTGGTCGTCGAAGAGACGAACGCTGCGGGCGATCTCGAAATCGCCGCCGTAGTTGCGAACTTTGCTTAACAGGGCGAAGGAGCAGCGGCGGTGGGCGGGCAGGCCATCCACTTCGTAGGCGACGTCGAATTCCCTGAGACGGCGGCCCAGCAGGGACCAGCCGGCCACCCAGTAGGCGAACTTGCCGGTGCGGGCTTTGAGGCGCGGATCGACGCGGCCGACAATCTGGGCATCCAGGCCGACGCCGGCCATCAGCAGGAAGTAGCGAGTGACGCCGCCGGCGCAGGTCAACTGGCCCACCGAGACCCGGCGCGGTCGGCAATCGGGCAGGCGGGCGGCGACGCGTTCCAGGCGCGAGCCCAGCTTCATTTCGGTGGCCAGCACGTTAGCGGTGCCGCCGGGTAGAACGGCCAGGGGGACGCTCGAATGCACCATGCCCTCCACGACCTCGTTGACGGTGCCGTCGCCGCCCGCGGCCAGCACCAGGTCCGCGCCCCGGCCGATGGCTTCGCGCGCGATGGATCCGGCGGTGCCGGGACCGGTGGTGGGCGTGACGGTGACGTTGTGACCCTGGCGCGTCAGGATATCGACGGCGCGCCCGATCAATTCCGATCCGCCATTCCCAAATTTTCCCGCGCAGGGGTTGTAGACGAGCAGGCTATTGCCGTAGCGAATGATGGGGGACTCTCCCACTTCCTGTTTCAATTATAACTGGTTCGATTATAAACTGGTTAAAAGATAAAGATAATGAGTAGCCCAATGATAGATGCCGCGCGCGAAGTGGAACGGCTGCGCGAGGAACTGCGCCGCCACGAACATCTCTATTACGTTGCCGACAGACCGGAGATCTCCGACGCCGAGTACGACGGGCTGATGCGCCGGCTGATGGAGCTCGAAAGGGAGCATCCGGAGCTGGCGTCGCCCGATTCGCCGAGCCAGCGGGTGGGCGGCAAGCCGAGGGAGGGCTTCGTCAAGGTCCGCCACAGTTCGCCCATGCTCAGCCTGGACAACGCGTTCAACGAGGCGGAGTTGCGCGATTTCGACCGGCGGGTGGGGGAATTGCTGCGCGGGGAAAGCTACCGCTACATGGCGGAGTTGAAGATGGACGGCCTGTCGACGGCCATGCGTTATCGAAACGGCCGGTTTGTGCAGGCGGTGACGCGCGGGGACGGGGAGATTGGAGAGGACGTGACCGAGAACGCGCGCACCATCCGTTCGCTGCCGCTGCGGGTGGAAGCCGGCGCCGGTTTGCGGGACGGATTCGAAGCGCGCGGCGAAACGGTGATGAACCGGCGCGCATTTGAACGCTTGAACGCGGAACGCGACGCTAATGGACAGGCGCGATTCGCCAATCCGCGCAACGCCGCGGCGGGCTCGTTGCGCGTGCTGGAACCGCGGGTGACGGCTTCCCGGCGCCTGGATTTCTACCCGTATTTCCTGCTGGTGGAGGGCGAGCCCGCGCTGGGCAGCCAAGCGGGGGCGCTGGAGGCGCTGGAGCGGCTGGGTTTCAAGGTGAATCGCCACCGGCGGCTCTGCAGCGGGGTAGACGAAGTGCTGGAGTTTTGCGCGCGCTGGGAGGCGGAACGCGACACGCTTCCCTATGAGATCGACGGCGTGGTGGTGAAGGTGGACGCGGTGGCGCAGCAGCGGGCGGCGGGGTTTACGGCCAAGGCGCCGCGCTGGGCGATTGCGTACAAATACCCGGCGCGGCAGGCGAAGACGCTGGTGGTGGGAATCGAAGTCCAGGTCGGGCGCACGGGAACGCTGACGCCCGTAGCGGTGCTGGAGCCGAAGGAAGTGGGCGGGGTTACGGTTTCCCGCGCCACGCTGCACAACGAGGACGAAATCGCCAGGCTGGGGCTCGAGATCGGGGACGAAGTGGTGATCGAGCGCAGCGGCGACGTGATACCCAAAGTGGTGCGCGTGAGCGTGCAGGGGTCGCCGCGCAAGCCGTTTCGCATGCCCGCGCGCTGCCCGGTATGCGGCGGCACGGTGGTGCGGGAGGAAGGCGAGTCGGCCAGCCGCTGCATCAACACGAACTGCTCGGCGCGGCTGAAGCAATCGATCTTGCATTTCGCCTCGCGCGGGGTGATGAATATCGACGGGTTGGGCGAGGCGCTGGTGGATCAACTGGTGGACAAGGGCCTATGACGAACGTGGCCGACCTGTATTCGCTCACCGCGGAGCAGTTGCAGGATCTCGACCGGATGGGCGCCAAATCGGCCGTCAAGCTGGTGGAGAACATCGAGAAGTCGAAACAGAATCCGCTGCCGCGGATTCTGGCGGCGCTGGGGATTCGCTTCGTGGGAGAGCGTACAGCCGCGCTGTTAGCCGACTTTTTCGGCGCACTGGACGCGATTGCTTCGGCCAGCGTGGAAGAGCTGCAAGAGGCCGAAGAAGTAGGTCCCAAAGTGGCCGAGAGCATTTATCGATTCTTCCGTGAGCCCCGCAACCGGGAACTGGTGGAAAGCCTGCGCCAGGCGGGTCTGGGGTTCTACCAGCAGATCGGGCGTTCCGCCAAGGGACCATTCTACGGACTCACATTCGTCCTCACCGGAAGCCTGCGGACGCTTACCCGCGAGGAAGCCAAGCGGCGCATCGAAGCCGCCGGCGGCAAGGTGGCCGGCTCGGTGAGCTCGAAAACGCACTACGTGGTTGCCGGCGAGGATGCGGGATCGAAGCTGGCCAAGGCGAAGGAATTGAAGATCGGCATCATGAACGAAGAGCAGTTGCTAGGTCTGCTGGGGGAGTAGAACAGGCCTCCTGGCCTGTCCTTGGCAGGCGAATGCGCCTGTCTCGAGTTCCCTGTCGAAGTTGTGGAACGAAAAACGAGTACCATTGGATTGTCCAACCTGCCGCACACGCTAAACCGGCCCACTGCCGGTTTCTTTTGAAGAGAAGCCCGGAAAAGGAAGGTACGCTCCTGAATTGGAGCGGGAAGGGTAGTATGGGAGGTCATTCGGGGTCTCTTGGAAGGTGACTGGCAAGACCGGGCTCCTCTTCCGACCTCACGTTAATCCCGCGACCTAGCCATTCCGCCCACCTTCCCCGCTAAGCCGTTCGAAACAAAAAGAAATTAAATTGTGTTTGGCCGTGACCGATAATTTGCGCCTTTACACCAGCGCCGGATCGGAAATGGGGACACCTCGCCGTCAGGCCCCAAATGGATGCCGCTTGCCCCGGCGGGTTTGACAAGCGGGGCGCCCTGGAGTAAGTGTGACCGGAGGAGAAGGTAGCCCATGTCTAACGCAGATGCCGGTATCGAACGGCGCAGTATTTTCAAGAT
>Ga0182014_10003351_pt1 | contig 19282 bp, 25 predicted proteins | sample 612S2DmetaG_FD_120489 | JGI IMG/M metagenome (GOLD analysis project Ga0182014, IMG submission 120489) | Permafrost microbial communities from Stordalen Mire, Sweden - 612S2D metaG | ecosystem: Environmental > Terrestrial > Soil > Wetlands > Permafrost | place: Sweden: Stordalen | collected... | reverse complement strand
ACATTCCAGTTCATAGCTTTACTCCAACGGTGCGATATTGAGGGGCAGCTGTTTGGCGCGGCAGAGCTCCCAGTCGGCAAGCAACTCGGCTTGGTGCAACTCGGCCCAATCCAGAACCAGACCCAAAGCTCGCCGCGGAAGGTGACCTTCCATGACCTCAAACCGCTCAATGTCAATCACAGCCTGATGCTCGTTATATTTCGCATGGAAGTGCGGCGGCGGGTGGTCGTCGAAGAACATGCGGATAAAAATGCCGAAGAAATGGCTGATCGTTGGCAAGTTAGGCCCCCCCCCTTCCATGTCCCGTCCGGCTTCCGTCCATAAGCGTACAATCCGGACAAACAGGTTCTCTACTTGATAACCCCGCGCTGGCTGCGCTCGATAAATGCGGCCAGCAGCGCCGCGTCCTCGCCTTCCAGCTCACGAATCTTTTCGAGCGCCTGCGTGGTGTTCAGCTTGGCCGTCAGCAGCAGGCGGAAGGCCCTCTGCAGCAATTGCAGCCGCTCCGGCGTGAAGCCGCGCCGCGCCAGGCCGATCTTGTTGATGCCGAAGGCCTTGTTCTCACGGCGCGCCGAGGTGAGCGAGAAGGGCAGCACGTCCTGGGTGACGATGGTGCCGCCGCCGATGAAGGCGTATTTGCCGACCGTGCAGTGCTGATGCACAGGACTGAAGGCGCCCAAGGTGACATAGTCCTCGATGATGACGTGGCCGGCCAGCGTGGCCGCGTTGGCCAGGATGCAGTGGCTGCCGACCTGGCTATCGTGGCCGATATGCACGCAGGCCATGAGCAGGCAGTTGGAGCCGAGGCGCGTAACGCCGCCGCCGCCCACGGTGCCGCGGCTGATGGTCACGCTCTCGCGGATCGTGTTGTCGTCGCCGATCGCGGTTTCAGTGGGTTCGCCGCCATACTTCAGATCTTGCGGCGCCACGCCTATCGCGCAGAACGGATGAAACGCGTTGCGCGCGCCGATGCGGGTCCGGCCGTCCAGGACAACGTGGGAGATAAGGGTGCAATTCTCACCCAGCACCACCTCCGGGCCGATGGTGGAAAACGGGCCGACGGTGCAGGAATCCGGAACGACGGCTCCGGGAGCAATGACGGCGCTGGGATGGATGCTCACTCCGGAGTCACCGGTGTTTCTATTGCTGAGGCTGTGTCTGAGCCCGTGTCTGGGGCCGCTGGGTGGGGCTCTGGAGGGACCGGGCGGGGTTCACGCACGCGTGGAACCACCTGGCAGGTGAGCGTGGCCTGGCAGGCCAGCTTGCCGTCCACATAAGCCTTGCCCTCGATCCGTCCGGCGCGGGTCTTGAACGACAGCACGTCCACCTCGATGCGCAACTGGTCGCCCGGCGTAACCGGGCGGCGAAACTTGGCCCGCTCGATGCCGGTAAAGACCACCAGCTTCTTGGCGCGGTCGGGGATCTCGGCCAGCATGATGATGCCGCCGGCCTGGGCCATGGCCTCCACAACCAGCACGCCGGGCATGATGGGATAGCCGGGAAAGTGGCCCTGGAAAAACGGCTCGTTGATGGTCACATTCTTGATGGCCACCACGCGCTTGGTGGGCTCAAACTCGACGATCCTGTCGATCAACAGAAACGGATAGCGGTGGGGGAGGAAACCCATGATCTCCTGGATGTCAATCGTCATTCTCTGGCTCCGGAGAGCGGACGGGCATTCCCGCGGCGCTCGTCTGGATTATAAATCGGCGCTGTGTCCGCAATCGCGCCGATGGCGGCAGGGTTACTTCTTGATGCGCCGCTCGGCTGCGTCCACGCTCCAGAAATCGGGCGGCAACGGCTGGTTATAGCTCACGTGGACCAGGAAATACTGCCGAATTATGTCCTCGTTCTTGAAGCGTGTGATGGTAAACGGGGTGGGAATGCCGTCAAACGCGTGGTAGTCGTCGTACTCCTCGGCGTCGAGGTTCTTGTCTTTGAAGACCGGATCGCGCCACTCGAAGGTGCGGCGCAGCGGCAGGTGGGTCTGCGTGTCCATCTGGATGGTTACTGCCTCGTTCCGGGCCGAAATGAGAGTCACCTGATCGGCCAGGTGGCGCTCGGCCAGGCGCTTGCCCTCATAAACCAAAATGGTCTTCGGATCGTTGAGCCAGGACTTGACGACGGTCTCGATGGAGTGGTCGCGGCGGCGCAGGTAGTCGTCCACCTGTTCCTGGGGCAGCGCCTTCTTGCCGCGATAGGTCACCTCCCAGCCCTCGCGCCCGAGGTAAAACTGAAGCACGTCGCGGTGCTTGGTGTATTCGATGCGGTCCTGGTCCGGCCAGGCGTGGTACTCCCAGTAGTCGGTGGTGCCTTCGCTGGGCTTGCCATGGTCAAACCCGGCCACGTGCCCTTGCCGCATCTGATTCCTGATGTTGAGCCAGGCCTGGCCGCCCAGAGCCTGCACCATGGCGTCCAGGGCCGCGCGCGCCTGCTGCGCGTTCTTCGCGCCGGCGTCCTCTGAGGTCTGCGTCTGGGTTGTGGGCGGCGTGGCCAGCATCAGCACCGCCAAGGCCACAAGCAAAATTCCGCGCATGAGCTTCTCCTCCAACAATTGGACGTGTTCCGGCGACCGACGCCGCAGTCCTACGGCTGACGCTACCGCAGGGAGCCGGGCGGCTGCAAGCGAACGCGAAGGGGCCAGTTTTTCCGGGCAGCGGCAGACAAGGTAGGCGGCGGGGCTGCGCTCTTGCCTTTTACAAAGACGTAAAGACTCCGGGCGCGTCCTCGACTGTGGCGGCGCCGCAGCGATTGGGCGTGCTGAGCCCGTCGCGGCGAATCCGCTCAACGCTGAAGGTGGCCGCGTGGGGATCGGCCTGGCAGAGTTGCTTCTTTGCCACCCAGACCCGGAGCAAGGGAAGATTCGCCAGCGCGCCCGGCAGCCGCGCGTTGCCGTGATCGTCGGTGAGAGCTTCCTCATGCCACATCTGAAGCTGAAGGTCGCGCTGGTCATAGCCCGCGACGAGAATCAGATGGGCATAGGCGAGCGGCTGGGCGGTCTTGCCGCTGAGAATGCGGATGGTAATGGGCTCGTTGTGAACGACCGGGAAGGTCTCATCCGCGCCGCTGACTTGAGCGGCCAGAATGGCCAGTCCAGCGCCGAAAGAGAGTGCGAGAGATCGGATCATAAGTTGCGCCTTTATGGAGCCTCTGAACAAGTCATGAAGCGAATCTGTTTTGAAAGGGCGCGGCTTTAGCCGCGCCGCCGCCGACCCACAGAATCAATGGGCTTTAGCCACTGAGGGAACGTTCTTCTCTCAAAAGACTCTCCGCATGGGACTTGATCGGAGCTTCCTTGGAGTAGGTATCGGCGCGGCAGGCAATTTGCAGAGGTTTCTAATCCAATTTTGACCTTCCGCCGTGTGGAAGTGTAAGGAATGCCCTGCAACATCTCACTCCGAAGGCAGGCAAGGATAGCCCCGGCGGGCGCGGCGCGGCATGGGAAACGTGCCGCGCATCAAATGGTGCGGAGAATCCGCACCGGAAGAAAGATGATTGCGCTCACCAGTTCCAGGGCGCCGCCCACCGCGATTCCAACCACGCGAAACGGCAACAGGAGCAACCACACCAGCGGATACAGAACCAGGGCGGCCAGCGCCAGCGGCCAGCACAGCACCAGCAGAATGCACCACAAGAGAAACTTCATCATGGCTTCAGCGCCTCATTGCGCGCGGGCTTGCGCCCGGAGGGTTTCATCCTATGATACGAAGGCGAGGCGGGAGCAGTTCCCGCTGCCGGGTACCGGGTGCCCCACCTTCGCCGCGTTCTTTGCGGCTAAGGTGGGATACATATATCTAGAGCTCTTTAAGCCTTTTACGGTCCCTTACAGCCGGCTGCGGGGCGCCCCATCTCACGATTCCGGGGCGCGGGTTCCCGCTCAACCCCGCTTGGTCTTGGCGCGCGCGGCCAGCAGCTTTTTGCGCTCGCGGATGAGCTGGGCGCGCTCTTTGCCCGGCATGGCCAGCACGGTTTTGGTGCGTATGGGCAGTTTTTCGTAGATGAGGTCGCGGGCGCGGCGCAGCTCATCTTCGATTTGCCGCGGCCTGAGCGCATCCCAGCGCTCCATGGTGACCCAGTGAGCCTTGGCCAGGTAGGGCGAGGCGCAGATGCCCTCGTTCTCCAGCAGCTCGTGGAAGCGCTCCGGGCCGCAGTGGAACCACAGCACGCCGGTTCCCGTGCCGTCCAGGTCGGTCATGGCGAACATCTTGCCGCCAATGTCGCGGTCACCGACAAAGTAAACCAGGTGATGGCCCCAGTTCAGCTTCTCCACAACGTGCGGGAGCGCCAGGCAGAGGTCGCGGATGCGCTCGTTGTCCATGGGGTCAGTGTATGCCGGAAGCGGCGCGCCCGGAAGATCGATTCGGGAGACAATCGCCCATCTCCGCCAGCACCGGTCGATCGCTGGAAGCCAAACACCTTTCCTGTTCCCGCTCTATGGCTTCGACGACCGGTAATTGGGGAGTTTGGGGGTGAGTTTGCGGACCAGGAACTCCTGAAAGAGATTCTGGGCCGCGCCGGCGGCAATGCCGATGAGGGCATTCTCGAAGGTCAGCGTCACCCCATTGCGATCGCTCGCCGGGTAGTAGAGGTTCGAGATGCCACCTGCCGCGAGGCCGCCGAAGATACCGGAATAATCTGCTTGCCAATGTCCATTGTCGCCCTTGCAGACGACTGCATTTGCGATGGCATACAGAACACGCGATCGAGTTGTCCCAGTCCCTTTGTAGAAGTAGCGCGGGTCCTGCTTCAGGAGGGATGGCAGCAGGGCGCTGCCAATCATCGTACCTATGAAGTTGTTGGCATAGTTGGCTGAATAGCGCTTGGCGTAACCCTGCGCACCTTGTCCGTACCCGCTGAAAGTGTTGTCAGCCTGCTCAACTCCCGCGAAAGCTCCAGCCGCCAGGAATGAGACTGGGTCTATAGAGGACTTCCAGGCGAGTGAAAATTTTTGCCTGGCGGTGAGGGGGGACGCATTGGGTGCGTAGCTGACATAGAAGTTCGGAATGACGCCGAACACACGCTGTGTTTCCTCTTCCTTGATCTGCTCCTGGGCTATCTCCGGTTGCGATGCTGTCACGCGCACTTCGCTTGCGGCGTTAGTGACACGGAACACGATTGCTTGCGCTTCGTAGCTCTCGCCGGAGTGCAGGACCCCGGATATGATCTGGGTCGCAAATCCATTCGCGGAGACGGTGAGTTTGAAGGCTCCGGGAGGGACGCCGGCGAAATTGAAATGGCCGTTGCTGTCGGATGTTACCGCTCTCACCGGCGGCCCGGCGGAGGCAGTCTGAGCGAGTTCGATGCGGGCGCCCTCTAGGACGGATCCGTCTCGATCGACGACGATGCCGTGGATGCTACCGGCCGCAGGCTGCTCGGGGATCTGTTGCGCGGGGGATGCCTGCGCTTGGGGTGCACTGGGGGGCGCATCGGGCAAAGCGGTAACGGCTGCCAAGATCGACGAAGGCGGCGAGGCCCGCTGGGCCCACGCGTGGGCCGCAAGCGCGGATAGCGCCAGGATTGCAAGAATCCGGCCCGATTCCAGGACCAGGCGGCGCGGGCTTTTCGACTCGCTGCGCAAATTCGCTTGATTTCCGATCAGTCCTATCCTCAATTCTGGAACCGAAGTTATCCCTCTGCGGGGAACAACCGGCGCGCAAGAGCCACTGAAGGGATTAGACGGGCTTTCCGAGGAGGAGATGTTGGAATGGCCGCAAGAAGTGACCCCATTCATGTCTTGCGGATTTTTCCAGGAGTTTTCGCGATTTCCGGGGAATTCCAAGCCGCGCTTTCGCATTTTCTGCCGACATTTGCCGACCGGAAAGGCGATTTATTCCCATTTTGAAAGTTGGCATTTTTGTCGACCTTCGGTCAACAGTCCTGGCCGTCGGTTCTGAACGGTGGGATCAGAATTTGGCCTCGAAGGCTCGGAAGCGGCGTTCCAGTTCCCATTGGGCGGCGGCTTTTTCGCTGCTGTCGAGGAAGGCCTCGCAGGTGGGGGTAGGTTTTTCGGCGCCGAGGGGCTGGGCTTTGCAGGGGGCGGCGGGGATTGTGAAGGCGTCCGGGGCGGCCCACAGGCTCGGGCCGGGCAGGAAGTCGTGTTCCATGCCGGTGCGGGCAAGTTGCTTGAGGTCCTGGTAGGTGAGGTGGTAGTCGAGGGCGGCGCGAACGTATTCGCGTGTGATGTCGATGCGGCTAACCCCTTCATCATCAGTGGAGAGCGCGACCGGAACGTGGGCGGCGCGATAGAGGGGGAACGGGTGGTCGGCGCCCTTGATGCCCAGGATGGCTTCGTTGGAACTGAGGTTGATCTCGATCATCACATGCTTCTGGGCCAGTTCCTTGAGCAGGGCGGGGGCGTCGTCCTCGTACATTGCGTCCACGCCGTGGCCGATGCGCTCGGCGTGGCCCAGCTCTACGGCCTGGCGGATGTGGAAGCGCAGGCCCTCGGGCGGGACCAGGCCGGGAACCAGCTCGCCGGCGTGGAGGCTGATGGGTACGTGCGGATAGACGGAGTGGAGGTAGTCGAGCATCTTCATTTGCAACGTGTAGTCGCGCATGGAGATGAAGCCGTCCTCGGGTTGGACGAAGTTGATGCCGACGAAGCCGCCCTCGCGGACGCCTTGGCTCTTCGCATCCTGACTTGCCGAATTCAGGCTTTGCTGGATGGTCTCAAAACCGAGCAGCGTCTGGGCGAAGACCTGCTCCGGCGCTGAGCCGCGCAGAATCTGGTAGATGTAGCGGACTTCCACCTGGCAGGCGGGGGCGGCTTGCGGGGTTCCGCAGTGCTCGATTTGAAGGCGCAGGGCTTCGGCGGAGCGGACGTCGTCGCGGCCGGCGGCTACTTCGTCGCGCAGGCCGCGGCCGAGGAGCGCCTGGCGGAGTTGGGCAAAGTCCGCCGGGGCGGGGTCCGGCCTGGCGAGGTTCGGATTCCAGCCGATTTCGCGGGCGATTTGGGCGGCGTGGGTGAAGGGCGGGGTCTGCATCAGTTCGAGGTACTGCTGGTTCTGCGCGGCGGCGCGGCTGGCGGCCTCGTCTACCCATTCGCCGGTATGCCGCTTGCTGAGACCCCCGAAACGGTCAAACGTGGCGAAAAACTGGTCGTGGCCGCTGAAGCCGGGAGTGGGAACAAAGCTGCGCATGGAGAAGGAGTTCACGAGGCGGTCGTAGAGGTCCTGGTTGGCCGGGGTGATATTTCCGGAGAGTTGGGCTGCCGGAATCAGCCGCCCGTCGCAGGGGGGCTTGGCAAAGCTGAGCGCCGCGGGGTCCACACACAGGCCGTCCTCGCCCGCGGCGCGGATGAAACTCTCCGCATAAATCGCGCCGGAAAGGTGGACGTGCAGGTCGGCTCCTTTGGGGAATTCGGCAAGAAAGGCGTGCAGGGCCAGAGGTCCGCCCTGCACAGCGGACTGGTAGGCGCGGGCGGCGCGGGCTTCCGGCTCGGGAGCGCGGGGAGGGGGCGCCTGGGCGTAGAGGGCGGCGGTTGCGGCGGCGAGGGCAAGGCAGGCGGGAGAGCAGACGGGGCGGCGCATGATTTCCTTCCAGTGTAGAGCAGGGATTGGCCGCGTGGGGAGGGTTTGAGCGGCCGGGTTTGGCGTCGAGAATGGGAGTTGGTATACTGATTCAGTTGTTGCAGCGCACTTTACGTGGACTCGCCCACCTCTTCCGGCGATGCCGGATTCCGCGCAGAGGGATTGCAACTGCAAGTTTGTACTGAGGCCAGATAGCTCAGTGGTAGAGCGCGGCCCTGAAAAGGCCGGCGTCGGCGGTTCAATCCCGTCTCTGGCCACCACTCCTTGAAGCACCCAAGAACCCGACGCCGCGCCAGAGGCGGTTGCGCCTGAGCGCAGTCGAGAAGCCCTGTGGCGCCTCGGGGAGGCCGTCGCCGGCAGTTTGATCCTGTTCGCTTGCAGGTTGTCGACTGCTATGGGTAGTATGCGCACAGATGGAGAGATCCTATGAATCGCCGTGAATTCTCCGCACTGCTGCCCTTGCTCTTTGCTGCTCCGGCCCTGGCGCCCAATGCTGAAGCCCAGGCGACTGGGTCTCAACCCGCTGGCGCGCCGGCTCAACTGGCCAAGCTGACGTCGGGCCATTACGTCTGGGGCGCGGCCACCAACCCGCAGTCGCCGCGCGTCTCGCACCACTACCTCGTCGGCATGCTGCCGGACAATATCCGGCTGGAGGCGCACGTTACGTTTCTTGCACCGGGCGCGCCGCCGGAGAAGATCGAGCATCACAAACACTCGGAGATGTGGTTTGTCCGCGAAGGCACGGTCACGCTGATGACCGCAGGCACCACGCTCACGCTCAAGGCCGGCGACATGGGCCTGTGCATCGCCGGCGACGACCACTACATAACAAATGCCAGCACGACGGAGCCGGCATCGTACTTCGTGATCGCCGTCGGGCCACCGGAGTAGGCGTGGGCGGGGCGAGAATCTTGTGCCTTGGCGCAGTCTCCGGCTGCAGATTGTTCGGAGCAATGTTCGGATTGAGGCCTTGCGCGAGGTCGGAACTCCGTGGGGGCCGGAACTCCCTGTTGATCCTCTTGAACGGAAGCTACTCAAAGCAATAAACGACTGTAGATGGAAGAGCCTGCAGATAGAAAAAGACTGTAGATAGCGATAGAGCAGACTGTAGATAGGAATATCCCACTTCAGGCGCAAAGTGCGCGCCGAAAGTGGGGTACCTGTCACCCGCCACAACCCACACCTGGGGTGCGGCCCTGATTTCTTCCCCTTCACAATCGACAGGAGTGCGCGTAAATCTATTGTCGAACATCGAGGGGAAGACGATGCCGCCATCGACAGACTTGTTGCAGGGAACGCTGGATCTGCTGATTCTGCAAACGCTTGCGCCTGGACCGATGCATGGTTGGGGGGTTGCGCAGCGCATTCAGCAAGTTTCCAGGGATGTATTGCAGATCGGGCAGGGATCGCTTTACCCGGCGCTGCACCGGCTGGAATACAAGGGGTGGATCAGGGCGGATTGGGGGAGTTCGGAGAACAACCGGCGGGCGAAGTTCTACTCGCTGACCGCTACGGGCAGGAAGCAATTGGAGACGGAGCTGGAGACCTGGGAGCGGCTTTCGTCGGCCATTGCGGTGGTGCTGGGGAGGGTTGCCGAGGATTGGAATCCGTGGTCCGCAGTGACTCTCAAGACGTCGTTGCCGGCGACGGCATTGGCGCCGTGGGCGAGGGCGCAGATCGCTCAAATTGATCCGACCGTGCCGGTGGAGATTGAAACGCTCAGCGACAGCGTGAGCAAGCTGGCGGATCGGCCGCGGTTTGAAACGGCGTTGCTGGGGTTCTTTGCGTTTTGCGGGCTGCTGATGGCGGTGATAGGGCTCTACGGCGTGATTTCGTTTGTGGCCGCGCAGCGCACGCAGGAGATCGGCATCCGCATGGCGCTGGGGGCGACGCGGATGGATATTCTGCGGCTGATCGCACGGGAAGGCGTGCGGCTGATTGTGCTTGGCGGGGTCGTGGGGCTGGGAGCGGCGCTGGCCGCCGCGAAACTGCTGAAGAGTCTGCTGTTCAACGTTGGGCCGCATGATCCGGCCAGCTTCGCGGCAGTCGCGCTGCTCCTGGCGCTGGTGGCTCTGGCGGCCACGCTGATTCCCGCGCGCGCTGCGATGAAGGTCGAGCCGGTGGTGGCGTTGCGGTACGAATAGCAGGCAATGCTCAGGCTCTGAGGACGGTTCATCTACGCTCTGCGCGGCAGCAGTAGTGAGTCAGTTTGAAAGAGCTAACCCTCAGGGGCTGAAGCCCGGATGATTTTGCGGGACTTATGTACGGGCTGAAGCCCGTACCCTTCAAACTGACCCACTGCCGCGACAGCAGTCTGCTTGGCTTGGAGGGCGATTCCGCGTATACTGGAGATTCGGCAAGTTGCCGGTCGCGTGTGTCTTAATGCGCCCCGCTGGCCGCCCCGGCAGACAGGCCCCGGCTGAGCGCGTTTGAAGGCGGCTTATTCCGGCGGCACGAAACACCGGGAATTTGGAGCGTAAGTCATGGCGCAGGTATGCGATATTTGCGGGAAAGGTCCGCAGTTCGGCAATAACATCTCTCACGCGCACAACGTCTCGCGGCGCCGCTGGAGCGTGAATCTGCAGGCAGTGAAGGCACTGGTCAACGGCGCGCCGAAGCGGATCAGGGTGTGCACAAGTTGCATCAAGAAGGGTAAGATCGCCAAGGCGTAAGGCCAGCGGGCGAACAGCCCGTTGGGTTTGGCCCCCGTTGAACTCAGGATCGAAATTCAGGATCGACGCGAACCCCGTCCAGCCCGGACGGGGTTTTGTTGTGTCTGGAGGGCGGCTGCCGGACGGGATTCGGACTGGATTACGGCTTCTGCCGGGTGAAGGTGAGCGAGGCGGAATTGATGCAGTAGCGGAGGCCGGTGGGGGCGGGGCCGTCGGGGAAGACGTGGCCGAGGTGGCCGCCGCAACGGGCGCAGGTGACCTCGACACGGTGCATTCCGAAGCTCCGGTCTTCGTGCTCGTCGACGGCCTTGGACTCGGCGGGTAGCATGAAGCTGGGCCAGCCGCAGCCGGAGTCGAACTTGGCCCCGCTCAGGAACAGAAGCGCTCCGCAACCGGCGCAGTGATAGTTGCCGGTCTCGTGGTTCTGGGTGAGGGCGCCGGTATAGGCTCGCTCCGTGCCTTTCTCGCGCAACACCTGGTACTGCTCCTGCGTCAGGATGGTGCGCCACTCGGCGTCACTCCGCACAATCTTTTCAGGCAATTCGCTCATGGGCACCTTCTGGATGAATGGTCATCAGGTTCGAGGTTCTTGGTCTCCCACCCTTTCCACAGAACGCCCCCCCACGAACGAAGACCTGTCCGTGGGACCCCGGTCCGCGGAAAGGATGGGGCACCCAGCAGTGGTTGGGCTCTCGGCTTCAGGCCTCGGCCACCAGGTCGATCTCCACCAGCACGTCTTTGGGCAGGCGGGAGACCTCGACGGTGGTGCGCGCGGGCGGGGCCTCGCCGTCCGTCCCCAAATACGCGCCATAGACGGCGTTCATGGCCGCAAAGTCGTTGAAGTCCTTGAGGAAGACGGTAGCCTTGACCACCTGGGCAAGGTTGCTGCCGCCTGCTTCCAGAATGGCCTTCAGGTTTTCAAGGACGCGGACGGTCTGCTCGGCGATGCCGCTGGCTACTACCTGCTGCGATACCGGGTCGAGCGCGATCTGTCCGGCCGTGAAGATCAGGTTGCCCACGCGCACGCCCTGCGAATAGGGTCCGATGGCGGCGGGGGCTTTATCGGTTGCGATGACTGCTTTGCTCATGGGTCGATTGTAATGGGCATGTGCCCGTTCCAGAACAATGGACCCATGGGATCAAACAGGATCGAAGGGAGGAGCGCACGGACAAGGGGGATCAATGCCAAGCGGCCAGCAAACCGCCGCTGATCAAGAGCGCCAGCAGCCAATAGCCGGTGTTGATGGCGAAGAGCTTGAAGGGCCGCTTCTCATACATTGTCTCGGAGAGGAGCGGCGCGGCGACGAAGCCCAGCCAGCAGATGAAGCCGATGATGACGCCCCAGCAGATAGTCGTGGCGCCGGCCCAGAGGACCACGTGCGCGAGCACGAAGGAGAGGATGAGGCCGCCGATAAAGGACGAGATCATGGCGACCACGGCGCCCTTGGGCCTTGAGCCGGGCGTGTGGCCGGTCAGGGCCATCCACGGCTTGGCGAAGAACAGGGAATACCAGAGCGCGCCCAGAATCCACTGAATCAGGGCCGCGACCAGAATGGCCAGGTGGTTGAAGTGAAGATGGTGCATTGGGAAGTCTCCATAACGGACAGAGATCCGCCTCCGAGGGACCGGAAACTCAGGAAAATGGGGGGAATCGCTGGCCGGCCCGAAAGGAGTCGCGCAGTTGACTTTGCGGCAGGCGAGAGGGCTGTGTCAAGGAGAATTGTGGAGCGGTGGTTTCGCGATTGTTAGCGGCGCTTGAGGGCTTCCAGTTCATCGAGGGTGCGTGGCCAGTCGGAGCCGAGGAGGCGGGAGAGACTGCGGTCGGCCAGGACCTTTCCGCCGGTCTGACAGCGGGCGCAGTAGTTGGTTTCGTTGTCGGCGTATCGAATGCGCTGGACCTTCTCGCCGCAGCGCGGGCAGGGCAGGCCGAAACGGCCATGGACCGCCATCTCCTTGCGAAAGGCGGTCACTTTCTCGGGGAAGGCGGCTTCCGCCTCGGTCCGCAGACGCTCCATCCAGAGGGTGAGCGTGGAGCGCGTCGCGGCAAACAGGCGATCCCATTCTTCGGGTTTGAGCTTGTGGGTGAGGGTGATGGGCGAGAGTTGGGCCGCGTGGAGGATCTCGTCGGAGTAGGCGTTGCCGACGCCGCTGATGAGGCGGGGATCGGTGAGGGCGCGCTTGAGGGTGCGGTTTTCCTGGGTGAGGGCGGCGCGGAAGCCGTCGAGGTCTGTGGAGAAGATTTCTACGCCGCCGGGATCGATGGAGAGCAAGCCCTCCTCGCCGCGAAGGATGTACAAGGAGGCGCGGCGCTTGCTGCCGGCTTCGGTGAGGATTAGGGAGCCGGAGGGAAAATCGAAGGCGGCAAGGGCTTGGCGGCCGGCCAGTTTGGCTTGCGGCGGGCACCAGTGCAAACGGCCGGCGATCATGAGGTGAAGCACGAGCCACAGATCGCTATCGACGCCGATGGCGATGCGCTTGCCGATTCGGCGGATTGTCTGCACGGTTCGACCCTCGACGGTGGAAAGCGGCGGGTCGGCGGTGCGGAGGAGAAAAACGCTGGCCAGGCGGACGCGCTCGAGGGGCTGGGCGAGGATGCGGGCTTCCAGCGCGGTGATGTAAGCGGCTATGTCGGGGAGTTCAGGCATTGGTAACAGATTGCAGCGGGGTCGGGTGGTTGTGCAATCGGGATATTGCGGCGCGCAATGCAAGGAAAGCAAGGAGCAGGTCCTTCGACTGCGTTTTGCCCAAAAAGCGCGCCAAACTCCGCTCTGGATGACAAATCTAGCTCTCCAGGTAGTTCGCGAAGCGTAGATCTAGCCGAGGATGGTGTTATCGATGAGGCGGGTTGGTCCCACGTATGCGGCCACGGCGAAGAGGGTTCCGGGGACGGCGATTTCTACGGGATCGAGCGTGGCCCAATCGACCACGGCGATATAGCCGATGCGGATTTCGGGGACGGCGGCGAATACCTGGCTGGCCGATTCAATGAGGGCGCTGGAGCGGCGTTCGCCGGAGGCTGCGAGGGCTTCGGCCTGGCGGATGGCGCGGTTGAGCGCGAGGGCCTGGGTGCGTTCGGCGGGGCTGAGGTAGAGGTTGCGGGAGCTGAGGGCCAGGCCGTCGGGCTCGCGGACGATGGGACAGACGACGATTTCGGCGGGGAGGCGGAGGTCGGCGACCATGCGGCGCAGGACGGCAACCTGGGCGGCGTCCTTCTGGCCGAAGAAGGCGCGGTCGGCCTCGGTGGCGATGAGCAGCTTGGCGACTACGGTGGCTACGCCGCGAAAGTGGCCGGGGCGCGATGCGCCATCGAGGCGGTTGCCGAGGCCTTCGACTTCGACGAACGTGGCTGCGCCGGAGGGGTAGAGTTCTTCGACCGATGGGGCGAAGACTACATCTGCTCCTTCGGCTTTGGCGAGGGCGCAGTCGGCCTCAAAGGTGCGCGGATAGCGGGCGTAGTCTTCATTGGGCCCGAACTGGGCGGGGTTGACGAAGATGCTGACGGCAACAAAGCCCACGGAGGCTTTGGCGGCACGGATCAGGGAGGCGTGGCCGGCGTGGAGTGCGCCCATGGTCGGGACGAGGCCGATGGTGTTACCGCCGTCGTTACGCTCTTCACGGGACCACTGGCGGAGTTCGGCTACGGTATGAAGGACTTCCATCAGACTTTTCTCAGCGTCCCCATCTTCTGCATTCCGTCGAGAGCCCTGCGCGCGGTCTCCGGCAGGTGATAGCTTTCTTCGTCCGAAGGGAAGGCGCGGTGCTCGACGTCTTCGCGATAGTGTTCGATGGCTGAGCGGATGAGCGCCCCGGCGTCCCCGTATTGGCGGACAAACTTGGCCGGCGGCGAGAACGTCAGGTTGAGCAGGTCGTGGAAGACGAGAATCTGGCCGTCGCAATCGGGTCCGGCGCCGATGCCGATGGTGGGGATGGGCAGTTCGGCGGTGAGGTCTGCGGCTACTTCGCGGGGAATGCCTTCGAGCACCAGCGCGCCGGCTCCGGCATCGGCCAGGGCGTGTGCGTCTGCCTTGAGTTGCAGCACGGTTTCGGCGGTGCGGGCCTGGACGCGGTATCCGCCCATGCGGTGGACGCTTTGCGGGGTAAGGCCGAGATGGCCTATGACGGGGATTTCCGCCTCGGTGAGGGCGCTAACGAGATCGAGGCGCGGACCTTCGATTTTGACGGCCTCGGCGCCAGCTTCCTTGACGAAGCGAATGGCGTTGGCGAGTCCGTCGGCGACCGTGCCGTGATAGCTGCCAAAAGGCATGTCGGCCACCACGAGGGCGCGGCGAACGGCGCGGTGGACGGCGCGGGTGTGGTGGAGCATCTCGTCTACCGTGACGGCGAGGGTGTTTTCGTGGCCCAGAACCACCATGGCCAGCGAGTCGCCTACCAGGAGGAGGTCGATTCCGGCTTCGTCTGCCAGGCGGGAGGTGGGGTAGTCGTAGGCGGTGAGGGCGGAGATGGGCTTGCCCTGGCGCTTCATTTCGGCCAGTGCGGGCATGGTGACTTTTGTGATGGGGACGCCGGTGGAGGCAGACTTACAGCCTCCGGGGAAGTCGGTAACACTCATGTTTTGTCTCCAGTGCCGCTCCGTTCACGCAGGATGCGACCCGAACAAGCCGAGTATACGCCCGAGGGCAGGGAACGGCGCAAGGTCGGCGTCCCATTTCTGCCCCGCAGCCGAGATTGGGTTTGGGATCTGCTTGCGGACTCTTCGTCTGGCGCTGCACACTGGAAGGGACCATGCTTTCACCATTGGCTACAGGGATTTACGCCGGGCTGGGCAGCGCTGCCGCACTGGGACTGGCGGTGGGCGGCTGCGCCTATGCCGCGATGTGGCCGGGGTCGCGGCTCTTCGGCGAGGCGCTGATTGCGACCCAGCGCCCTGGCGAACTGGCGCTCACCTTCGACGACGGTCCCAACCAGGCGTGGACGCCGCGGCTGCTGGAGGTTTTGACCAGCCACGGTGTGCGAGCGACGTTTTTTCTGCTGGGCAGCCATGCCCAGGCTGAGCCCGGGCTGGTGCGGCGAATTGCGGCGACCGGGCACCTGATCGGAAACCACTCCTGGAGCCATCCCAACCTGGCGCTGACCGCGGCCAGCCGCGTGGAAGAGGAGCTGGCGAGGACCAGCCAGACGTTGGAGCAGATTGCGGGCGTGCCGGTGCGCTATTTTCGGCCGCCGTTTGGAGCGCGAAGGCCCGTCGTGTTTCGCTTGGCAAGGTCCCTGGGAATGGTTCCGGTGCTGTGGAACGCGATGACTACCGATTGGAGCGAGCCTTCAGCGGACAGGATTGCGGAGCGGCTGACCCGCCGCATTGACCGTCTCCAGCGGCGGGGCCGGGCAGCCAACATCGTGCTCCACGACGGCTGCCATCTGGACCTGGGCGCGGATCGGGGCCCGTCCGTGGCCGCTGCCGGACAATTGATCGCGCGGTATAAGGCTACGCATCGCTTTGTGATGCTGGATGCGTGGGGTTAGGAACCCCGTTACTCGGCTGGCGGCTTGTCCAAAGCTGCGATGGCCGCCCCCAGTTCCTTCCACAGGCTGGGAGTGTCGCGTTCAATCACCCTCCAAACGACATCCAAATCGATAGCAAAATACCCGTGCGAAAGTTGGTCGCGCATTCCATAAATCGCGGCAAAGGGGATGCCGGGAAACTTCGAGGATGCATCGGGAACCGCGTCGAGAAGATTCCTGGCAGCCTCGCCAAGAATCTCGAAGTTGCGAACCACGCTGCCCTGAAGCAACCGGCCGGTGAGGAAATCCTCGGCGCTCTTGCCACGCGTATAGTGCTGAATCTGGCCAATAGCATCGAGCATGTGGCCCAGATGGTCGCGTGCTCTCACCGAGTGGCGGCTCGTACAGCAATGGTTTCGGCCAGCACTTTGTCGCGGAAGGTCGTGGGGAGGAACTTCAGCGTGCGAAGGTCCACCTTGATCCCTACCGTGGCTTCAAGTTCAAGCTGGAGCTTGGCGATGTCGAGCAGGCTGGTCTCCGGCGAGGGATCGACGAGGAGATCCAGGTCGCTGTCTTCGGCATCGTCGCCATACAGGACGGAGCCGAAGAGGCGCGGGCTCGCCATGCCAGAGTCCAACAACCATCCGGCGAATCGCATCGCGGTGCTGTGGCAGAACCTCAGAGGGCCTCACGGGCACCATCCTACCGCAGAGTGCAGCGCAGGATTTCCAGGTCCCGAAAGCGGGACCTGGAGCACCCAGTTTCATTCACTGGGCTTGGACGGCTTTGAAGGCTGTGCGCGCAGCGGCGATGGTAGCGGTTACCTCTTCTTCGCCGTGCGCGTTGCTTAGAAAAGCGGCTTCAAATTGCGAGGGCGGCAGCCAGACGCCGGCATCGAGCATGGCGCGATGGAAGCGGCCGAAGGCGGCGGTGTCGCTCAAGGCGGCCTGGGCGTAATCGGTGACCGGGCCGGGGGTAAAGAACCAGGTCCACATGGAGCCAACGCGGTTGAGGGTGAGGGGGACGCCGGCCTGGGCGGCTTCGGCGGCGACGCCTTCGGCGACGGCTTTGGCGGTGGCTTCAAGCCGGGGATAGACCTGGGCGGCATGCTCCTGGAGGTAGCCGACGGTGGCGATGCCGGCGGCCATGGCGAGGGGATTGCCGCTGAGGGTACCAGCCTGGTAAACGGGGCCGAGCGGGGCGAGCAGGTCCATGAGGGCGCGCTTGCCGCCAAAGACGCCCACGGGAAGGCCGCCGCCGACGATCTTGCCCAGCGTAACCAGATCGGCATCCACGCCGTAAAGCTCAAGCGCGCCACCCAGGGCCACGCGGAAGCCGGTCATGACCTCGTCGGCGATGAGCAGAGCTCCTTCGCGGGCGGTGATCGCGCGCAGGCCGGCCAAGTAGCCGGGGGCGGGCGGAATGCAGCCGGCATTGCCGACGACGGGCTCCAGAATCACCGCGGCGATGGCGCCCGGATGTGCGGCGAAGGCGGCCTCGACCGCGGCGAGGTCGTTGTAAGGCAGGGCGAGGGTGAGCCGGGCGATCTCCTCGGGCACACCAGCCGACCCGGGAATGCCGAAGGTGGCCACGCCGGAGCCGGCCTTGACCAGCAGGCCGTCGGCGTGGCCGTGGTAGCAACCTTCGAACTTGACGACGATCTTGCGGCCGGTGGCGGCGCGGGCCAGGCGGATGGCCGACATGGCGGCTTCCGTGCCGGAGCTGACGAACCGGAGCTTTTCAATGGCCGGGAAGCAGGCGGTGACACGCTCGGCCAGGTTGGCCTCGGCGGCGGTGGAGGCGCCGAAGCTGGCGGAGTTGCGCGCGGCGCGCTCGATGGCCTCGACCACCGGCGGAAAGGCGTGGCCGAGGATCATCGGGCCCCAGGAGCCGAAGTAGTCGATGTACGGGTTGCCGTCGGCGTCAGTGAGCCAGGCGCCCTGGGCGCTCTCGACAAACGGCGGCGCGCCGCCCACTGCCCGAAAGGCCCGCACTGGGGAGTTGACGCCGCCGGGGAAAAAGCGCTCCGCACGCTGTTGCAGGGCCTGGGACCGGGTGCGGGTGGGGGGTGGGATTTGGGAACACATGGTGGGTTCAGTATAGAAGGACGGTGTTCCAAGATTTCCGGGCGCTCTTAGCCGGCGGCTTGCATGAGCTGCAGGAATGCATCGACCTTGGGAATTGTGTATTGGGAAACAGCAGGCAGATCGAGCAAGTCACGATCGCCGGCCACAATGAAGCGCGCATCACCTGCCATCGCGCACTCCAATATCCTGTTACCGTGATCATCCCGGCACAAATCGACGCGGATCGTCGGGTTAATTTGTTTTGCAAGTTTCCAGACTCGGTTGCACGAGTTGTGGATCATGGCGCGGGAGTATCCGAACTTCTCCGCCAGCGCACCCTCCACTTCGGCTTGCACTGGAGCAGATATCAGCAGGACGAATGCGCCCTGCTCCGCAAGCTGCACGGCCCGGAGGGGTTTCCCTCCAAAAGAAATGCCGAAATGTAAATGTTTGAATCGAGTACAACCCGCGTCTTGCCCACAATTCCCATTGGACCTTCTTGCGACTATCTAAATCAGCCCTCTTGTGGTGCTTCGCTTTGATCGCGCATCCGTTCCCTGCGAAACTCATGAATGAGATTGACGATATCTTCCTCAGTCTTGACACCGACCTTTTCGGCGGCCATTGTCCCGTAGGAACGAATCTGCTCCCAGTCCCGCTCCCGCTGGTAGCGCCGCAGAGCCTCACGGAGCAGTTCGCTCATGGTGCGGTTCTCCCTTTTGGCGAGGGCCTGGGCTTCCTCGAACAGGGGTGGCGGCATCGTGATGGAGACGACTTTGGTGGTTCGCATAGGACTTAGTATGACTGAGTATTGCGTAATTCGCAAGTAGCGCTGCATACTGAAGCGTCCGCAACTGTGGTTCTGTCATCTTAAAAGTGATGCCAGAGCCAATGGAGATCGGCGACCGCCTGTTGGTTGTCTTTGACGGCCATTGCGGGCTGTGCAACGGGTGGGTGCGGTGGCTGCTGCGACGCGACCGGCGAGACCGGTTGCGGTTTGCCGCTTCCAGCTTGCCGGCAATGGCGCCCCTGCTGGCGCGGCACGCCGAGTTGCTTGAGCCCGACGGCGTTCCCGGGACGGTGCTGGTCTTCCGCAACCCGCTCGAACCTGGGGAGCAACTGCTGATTCGATTCGCGGGTACGCTGGCCCTGCTCGGGGAACTGCCGCGCCCCTGGCCGGCGGTTGCCGCCGGACTGGGATGGATTCCCAGCTTCCTAAGCGATCCGGTATACCGGCTCGTTGCGCGTTGGCGGTACCGCATCTGGGGGCGGCTCGAAAGCTGCCCACTGCCTACGGCCGAAGAGCGGGAGCGTTTCCTGTAGAGCACAGCCGAAACCCTCAAAATCCTGCTAAGATCGACCTTTCGGCCAGCTGCGCCGCACGAGAAATCCATCCGCAGAAAGCCCTCACCGTGCCTGACGAACCCAAATCCAAATCCGTGACCTACGCCGACGCCGGCGTTGACATCAGCAGTGGCAACCGCGCCAAGGAGCGTATCAAGTACTTGGCGCAGAAGACCTTCAACCGCAACGTCCTGGGGGGCATCGGCGGCTT
>Ga0182014_10003350_pt1 | contig 19290 bp, 9 predicted proteins | sample 612S2DmetaG_FD_120489 | JGI IMG/M metagenome (GOLD analysis project Ga0182014, IMG submission 120489) | Permafrost microbial communities from Stordalen Mire, Sweden - 612S2D metaG | ecosystem: Environmental > Terrestrial > Soil > Wetlands > Permafrost | place: Sweden: Stordalen | collected... | reverse complement strand
ATTCTCGCCGGACTGCTTGCCGTCGGCATGGCCCGCACGGAAGACCTTGTTGCATTGGTGGACCTGGGCACGAACGGCGAAATTGCTATCGGTAACCGTCACGGAGTTGCCTGTGTATCCACAGCGGCGGGACCGGCCTTTGAAGCTGGCTCCATCCGCATGGGAATGCGGGCGGCAACGGGCGCCATTACCCACGTGTCGCTCGCTCATGGCGAGATGCGCGCCACCGTGATAGGAGACGTTGACGCCCGGGGTATCTGCGGAAGCGGCCTCGTGGATGCAGTTGCAATTGGACTGGAGAGCGGAGCGATTCTGCCATCCGGGCGCATCGCGGATCGCACGAAGCTCTTCCCGGTAAAGGCTCCGGTCGTTCTCTACCAGGCCGATATCCGCGAACTGCAGTTGGCGAAGGCCGCCATCGCCTCCGGATTCAGGCTGCTGCTGAAGCGCGTGGGCGCGAGCGCCGGCGGTCTCAAGAGCATCTATCTTGCCGGTGCATTCGGTAACTATGTGCAGGCCGAAAGTGCTATCGGCATCGGGCTCCTCGAGGCGCCCATCGAACGCATCCACGCCAGGGGCAACACGGCTCTGCGCGGCGCCAAGATTCTGCTCCTATCCCCTGGCGAGCCCACCCTGCCCAACATCGAGCATGTGAGTCTTGCCGCCGACCCCGGCTTTCAGGATGAGTTCGCCAACTGCATGGGCTTTCCAGAAACTGCATAGAATAACTCTTCCGCAATTGGGATAACACCTGGAGCCGATGACAGCTCAGCCATACTCAGGCACGATTCTTCTCTCCGTTGAACTCGTGCACAGCGTCGATCATGGCGACGATATTCTCGACCGGCGTTGCCGCCTGAACGTTATGAATGCTGTTGAACACGAATCCCCCGCCCGGCGCGAAGATATCACACCTGCGCAGAACCTGCTCCCGGACTTCAGCCGCTGTTCCGAAGGGTAGAACCCTCTGCGTGTCCACTCCTCCACCCCAGAAGACGAGCTGGTCCCCAAAGTTCGCTTTGAGCTGTTCAGGCTCCATTCCGGCAGCGGAGCACTGCACCGGATTGAGTATGTCGAATCCAGCCTCGATAAAGGAAGGTAGAAACTTGGAAACTGAACCGCAGGAATGCTTGAAGGTCCTCCAGGACGTATGTGAATGAATCCAGTCATTGACTTGTTTGTAGTATGGAAAATACAAATTGCGGAAAGTCTTCACAGAACAGAATGAGGAAGTCTGTGTCCCGAAATCCGTGCCGCAGACGAACACCGCATGCACGCTGCCGCCGACCGCGGCGTAGATGCGCTCAAGATTCTCGATGGCAATCTGGCATTGACGCTCAAAGACTTTGTGAATGTAGTCTTGACGGCTGCTGGTGGACACGTACCATTCCGCAACGTCGCGTATCCCCTTGGGATGTTTCAGGGATGGCGCTGGAACCAGCGCGATATCGCCGAATGCGGTTCCGCCAAAGTTGGCAATCACGCCGCGACCCGTCGCCCATGCCTCTTGCGTCGAGCGCACCAAGTGGTCGATATCTTCCTGCAAGATGGGGCCGAACTCCTCCATGTTATCTTCGGGATTCAGCTTCTCTTCGTCGAATGGCTCCTGGCGGACAATGTTATCGAAGAAATAGCCCCCACGCGGCATGCGCCCGCTTGCCGGGACCGTCGTGTCGCCCTCAGGGTAGATCAAAGTGTCGCCATTGGCATCGACCGTGGTGTTGAAGTCCCTCGCAACGAGCACTTCCTGTCCGTTCAACTGCCAGCACTTCCATTCCTCTGCCGGAAAGCCGAACATGGTGTTTCGCGGGAAGACGCCGGTCACATCAAGCCCCATCGCATCCTGCAGGTCATCGTCGATCAGTCCCAGCATTTGGAACGGCTCGTGAATGCGCACGGGGCGCTTCTCAAGCCCGTAATAGTGTCGCAAGGCCGCCACGCAACTGGCATGCATGCCGGTGACCCCGCTTCCACCAAAGTCGATCGGGATGCGGTCCGGCTGGTTGTGATTCAACGTGGCGACAAGCCGCTCGCGCCTTGCCGTCTTTTCAACTGGAGTGCCCATCTCTTGCCCCCTTGTCCTCAGGCAGATCCCATGGATGTTAGTGTAGTCCGTCACACAGTTGCCGGAACGATCTGCAGCTTTGCGTGCCCGTGAGTCGCGTCTACCCCGGAGTTTTCGTCTCTCGTGCCCGGAAGAGGCCCTCTCGGGCCCTCCGGAGTCGCTCAGAGCGGAAAGAGCGCATACAACCCCTGTCGATGCGACCGGGGGGTATACTGGCAAGTCCTGGGCTAATATCGTTTCGCGGCTGTCCAACGCCGCGGAGAACAACCTCGCCGTGCTGGATGCATTGCACTGATTCAATGGAGTTTCGCATGACCGATCTGGACAAACTGAATGAAGCCCCGATCGAGAGAGGCTGGAAGGCCGCAGGGCCGCTGGCTCTCAAGCGAGAGATCCCATGAACCGCCTGCGCGAGTGGCTGGCGGACGGTCTGCTGATCACCGATGGCGCCTGGGGAACGGAGTTGCAAGCATGCGGGCTGCCCCCCGGCACGATACCGGACACCTGGAACCTGACCCATCCTGAGCGCGTGGAAGCGGTGGCGCGCGCCTATGTGGCAGCGGGCAGCCAGGTCATTCTCACCAACACCTTTCGAGCCAACGCAGTCGCTATGAAAGGCGTCCTTGAGGCCGACCTTGATGCCTATCTTGACGCGATCAATCGCGCCGGCGTCGCACTCTCACGTCGGGCAGCAGGGCGGGCGCTGGTGTTTGCCTCGATCGGTCCGACGGGCAAGATGCTGGTATCGGGCGAGATCGCCAACGAGCAGGTTGCCGGGGCCTTTGCCGCACAGTCTCGATCGCTCGCGGCGGCGGGCGCGGACGCATTGCTGGTGGAGACGATGAGCGACATTGCGGAGGCGCGCCTGGCAGTGGGCGCGGCCCGGCTTACGGGGCTTCCAGTCATTGTTTCCTTCGCATTCGACTCCGGCAAGAAGAAGGATCGCACCATGATGGGCGCCACGCCCGAGGCCATGGCCGCAGCGATGGTGGAAGCGGGGGCAGACGCGGTCGGCGCAAACTGCGGCGTTGGCGTGGAGCATGTTGTGCCCATCTGCCAGCGGTTGCGCGCAGCCTGCGATCTCCCCATCTGGATCAAGGCGAACGCAGGCTTGCCAACGATGGAGGGTACAGCCATTCGCTACGGAACGTCGGCGGAGTTCTTCGCTTCGCACTACGCAGCCCTGCGAGAGGCTGGCGCCGCGTTTCTGGGCGGCTGTTGCGGATCGACGCCGGAGTTCATTCGCGCCCTGGTGGGCGCCCGGCGCGCCGCATTGTGACTCGCTGCGAAGATCTGAGGGCACCCGTACTCAAGGCTTTTGAAGTTGATCGAGAGACAACCATCACCTGGATACAATCCAGTCACTTATTGACCGCCGCGTACCAGTTTGAAACGATCGTTTCAGCCGAGATGCAGGCGCCCATCTGCTGGCAAAGCAAATCAGGCCGCGGGGAAAAATCTGTTCAAATTGAACGATAGCAAATGATTCATATTGAAATAGTTGTAGGCTGCTGGTTGATCGCTGCCGTTGCCCAAGGCGGTGAGCCGCAGCCAGTTGCATCACGGGTTGTTCATTTTCCGCTCTTCCAATAGGAAAGAAGTTGCCAATTCGACTCACGGGATGTATAAATCGTTGCGTGGTGGTTTGTGGCGGAATACGCCTCGATTGAGCCGGAATCACTGCTTCGATCCCCATTCAAAGGAGTGCGCCGCTTCCTATGTGCCGATCAGTTTTATCGATATTCGCCCTTTCCGCAGCGCTGTCACCGCTGGTCTTTGCCCAGAACCTGCCAACCTCGTGGGTGGACAAGGACACCGGTCATCGCATCATCCGCCTTTCCGGCGAGCCCGGCTCTTCGGGCTTTTACTTCAACGTGAACGCCTTCACGCCCGATGGCAAGCAAATGGTCTATAACGCCCCGGATGGCATCCACGCCCTGGACCTGGCCAGTTACAAGACCCGGCTCGTGGTGCCCAACCCGCCGCCTCCTGCCGACGCCGCCCCTGGGACCCGTGCCTTTTTCCGCACCGGCGTGCACACCATCGTCGTGGGCAGAAAGACGAACTCTGTCTTCTTCTCGAAGATGGATGCAGCCACCAACCTGAGCACGATCTACAAGGCCGATGTCTACACCGGCGAGATAACAAAGCTCGCAACTCTGCCTCCGCGCGCCAACGTCGCGACCATCAATGCCGACGAGACGCTCGGCGTTGGAACTTATGACGAGACGGAGGCCGGCATGGAGCAGGAGTATGGGCGAAACCGCCCACAGCCCGCGGTAACCGCGCCCGGCGCAACTCCGGAGCCGCCACAAGCGGGGTTTCTCGTCCAGCCTGAGGACAAGGGGGAGATGATGGAGCGCCGCCTGGCAGCGCGCATCCCCGTGGTCCTTTATACGGTCGATCTGAAGACGGGGAAAGTCACGGTACTGCTGCACTCCACCGATTGGATCGGGCATATGCTCTTCTCGCCTGTCGATCCAACTCTGTTGATGTATTGCCACGAAGGCCCGTGGCAAAAGGTCGACCGAATCTGGATGATCCATACGGATGGCACCCACAATGAACTGATCCACAAGCGGACCATGGCCATGGAGATTGCCGGCCACGAGTTCTGGGGCCTCGATGGCGAGACCATCTGGTACGACTGGCAGTACCCCAAAGGCGAGGACTTCTTTCTTGCCGGCTACAACCTGAAAACACACAAGCGGGTTGCTTACCATATGCAACGCAACGAGTGGTCGATTCACTTCAACCTTACCCTGGGCGAAACCCTATTCACCGGGGATGGCGGCGATCCGGGTCAGGTGGCCAAAGCTCCCGATGGCGAGTGGATAGAACTCTTTCATCCGCAGATGCTCAACGTTGGGCCGGGGGCCATCGATGATCCTGACTTCTGGCAGCCGGGAGTCTTCCACTCCGAGCATCTTGTCAACATGTCTCACCACAATTACCGGCTCGAACCCAACGTCCGCTTCTCTCCGGATAAGAAGCTCGTCGTCTTCACGAGTAACATGTTCGGCAGCAGTTATGTATTCGGCGTCGAGGTTGCAAAAGCCGACAATCCAGCGGCTTCAGAAATCCACTCCACACCGGAGCTGGCAAGCCAGTTTCACACCGTCAACCCAACGCCCACACATTAGAAGTCGTGGAGGTATCCCGGGTCAACGGCCAAGGAATGTTCTGCGTGGCCGCCAGGACCCGATGTACGAATCGAACTCAACCTTCTCACGGAGCCGTCATGAGGCGCGTTCTTCTTCTCGTTCTAGTTACTGGCACGCTGACCGCTCATGCTCAGAGATTCGTCTGCGGCCAGGTCCACCACGGCTCCACGCTGCTCACCGCAAGCTCTCTTTTCACCGCAACCACGCCAGGCTTCGATCTAAACACGGCTCCAGAGGTTGGTGCAAAGTCCTGCTCCAGCGACAAGCCCTTTTTCTTCTCCGTTGCGCTTCCTGAAGGAAGCTATCGAGTGACGGTGGTCCTAGGCGCGGACCAGCCCTCCACGACAACCGTTTGGGCGGAGGCGCGCCGGCTGATGCTTGAGAAGGTCTTCGTCAAGGCCAAAGCCTCGGTCACCCGCACCTTCGACGTAAATGTCCGCGTGCCGGAGATCGCCGGCGATGTAACTCACCGCGTGAAGCTCAAACCCCGCGAAATCGGCAACCTGGACTGGGATAACAAACTAACTCTCGAATTCAACGGCGACCACCCCAGCTTCCGGTCTCTCACCATAGAACCCATCAACGAGCCCGCCATCTATCTCGCGGGCGATTCCACCGTGGTGGATCAGGATGTGGAACCGTGGGCCGCCTGGGGCCAGATGCTTCCCCGCTTCTTTCGCTCCGGCGTCGTGGTTGCCAATCACGCCGAGTCGGGCGAAACGATCCGGAGCTTTGAGAGCGAGCAGCGATTCGCCAAGGTCATTTCTCTAATGCAACCGGGAGACTATCTGTTCATGCAGTTCGGCCACAACGACCAGAAACCAAACGCCGTTTCCATCGCCGACTATAAGAGCCTGCTCATTGATTACATCGCACAAACGCGGGCCAAGGGCGCAACGCCCGTACTTGTCACCAGCATGAACCGACGGACCTTCGACGCCGACGGCAAAATCACAAACTCTCTCGCCGGCTATCCCAATGCAGTCCGAGAGGTCGCCGCAGCCCAGCATGTTGCGCTCATCGATCTCAATGCCATGAGCAAGATTCTCTTTGAAGCTATGGGTCCCGAAGCTTCCTCGAAGGCATTCATGCACTACCCTGCCAACGCCTTCCCGAACCAGACCGAGCCCATCAGCGACGACACGCACTTCAACAGCTACGGAGCCTTCGAACTGGCGCGGTGCGTCGTCCGCGGCATCCGCGCAGCCAAACTTCCTCTTCGAAAATTGCTGGCCAAAGACATCCCCGACTTCGACCCGTCCAAGCCAGACCCACAGCCAACCTTCAACCTGCCCGCAACTCCCATTCCGCCCAAGACCGCCAACGTCATGAAGGTTCCGCAGGTCTAGAGAAGGCAATGGTTCAAAATCCATCTCGGCCCTTACGCCGGAGTGCCGGGATTTTCTCTCGAAACCGGTCGACAGGAGTAACACCATGACCCATCGGCTGTGCATATCCAGACAATCGGGCCCACCCTCCGTACTGCGTTTGTCAGGAGGGTTGGCGCTCCTGTTCTTACTCTCGACGCTCCTGCTTGCGCAAGATTCCGGCCGGGATTTGCGGCAGAGTTTCCTCAATCCGCCGGCCGATGCAAGGCCCTTGATGCGCTGGTGGTGGTTCGGTCCTGCCGTGACCAAGCCGGAACTCGAAAAGGAACTGGAAACCATGCGCGGCGCAGGCATCGGCGGCGTAGAGATACAACCCGTCTATCCCTTGATGCTCGACGATGAAGCGAAAGGCATCAAGAACCTGCAATATTTATCGCCGGAGTTTCTTGACGATGTAAGTTTCGCCAACAAGACCGCTCAGTCTTTCGGCCTGCGCGTCGACATCACCCTAGGCAGCGGCTGGCCCTACGGTGGTCCCGGGACCACCATCGGCCTGGCTGCGGGCCGCCTCAAAGTTGTCCCCATCCCCATTACCGCAGCGACAGTAACTCCTCCTCCGCTCCCGGAAGGAGACAGCTTGATCGCGGCATTTGCAGTCACCGGTACGGAAAAGTCCTTCGACCCTGCCTCTGCCAAGCGGATCGATCTGGCCACAGGTTCCATATCCCCCGGCACGGGGGCTCAGACTGCGCTCTTCTTTATTGCGAGCCATACTCGACAAGCAGTCAAACGACCGGCCGCAGGGGCTGAAGGCTATGTGCTCGACCACTTCTCTCGCGCCGCCATCGACGAACATCTGGCCGACGTGGCTACCCCCCTGATGAACGCATTCGGCGACCGGCCGCCCTATTCCGTCTTCTCCGATTCGCTGGAAGTGTACGGTTCCGACTGGACTCTGGACTTACCCGCAGAGTTTCAGAAGCGCCGCGGCTACGACCTGATTCCTTACCTTCCGGAACTGCTCGCCGGAGGTACGCCGGAAGCGGAAGCTATCCGCCACGATTGGGGCCAGACACTCTCCGATCTTATCCGCGATAACTACCTCACCCCCATTACGAGGTTTGCCGAGGCCCGTCACACCAGGTTTAGGTCGCAGACTTATGGTGAGCCAGCGGTAACCCTGGCCGACGAGGCCGTTCCCAACCTGCCTGAAGGCGAAGGCCCGCAATGGAACGCCTTCTCTTTTATCCGCTGGGCAAGCTCCGCCAGTCATCTCTATGGCCGCAACATCACTTCTGCCGAAACATGGACCTGGCTTCACTCGCCCGCGTTCCGCGCCACTCCGCTGGACATGAAGGCTGAGGCCGACCGCATGTTTCTTCTCGGCGTGAACCAGTTTGTCGGGCACGGCTACCCCTATTCCCCACCTGCGGCCGGCGAACCTGGGTGGTCGCTTTACGCGGCCGCCGTCTTCAACTCCCACAACCCGTGGTTTCCGGTGATGCCCGACATTACGAAGTATTTGCAGCGTGTAAGCTGGCTGCTTCGCCAGGGCAAGCCGGCCAACGACATCGCCATCGTTCTCCCGGAAGACGACGCTCAGGCCGCTTTCACTCCCGGTCACGTCTCCGTGACCGACGAGATGAGGAAGCGGATCACCCCGGGCCTGATGGCGGCCATTCTCGATGCAGGCTATAACATCGATTACATCGACGCAGCCACCATCGACAAGCTGGGCGCCATCCCATACCCTGTCTTGATTCTTCCAGCGACAGACCGGATTCCGATTTCAACCTACAAGAAGATAGAGAGCTATGCTGCCACAGCCGGCAAAGTGATTGCGCTTGAAAAGCTTCCATCGCGGGCTCCGGGCCTGATGGATCAAAACACTTCCGCTGAGATTGCTTCGCTTTCGGAACGGCTTTTCCGGGGGAGCAGCCACCAGGGCATCTTTGTGAACTCGCTCGGAGATCTGGCCGATGCGCTGCACAAAGCACTGCCACCCGACGTGGATGCAACCGGCCAGGTATCCAACCTCGGCTTCATCCATCGCAGGCTTTCCGACAGCGATGTTTATTTTGTGGTTAACACCGGCAATCGGCCCATCGAGGGGGGTATTCAGTTCCGCTCCCCTCGCCCTGCCGTCGAGGCGTGGGATCCGGATAGCGGTGACATTCTCCAGTCCGCTTTACGCACCGTTGGCGCCCGCATTTCCCTGCTGCTTGCGCCCTACGAGTCGCGGATGTTTGTCCTCAAAGACAATCCTGAAGCCGAAGCCCAAAAGCCGGGTCAACTCGCTCCGCAATCTTCGCAATCCAGCGAAGAACAACTGGCGGACCTGAGCACCGGCTGGCAGATTCACTTTGCCGATGGTACGCCGTCCCAGGCCCTTGCCAATCTGACTTCGTGGACCGAACTTCCGGGCAAGCAATACTACTCGGGAGAAGCCGTCTACACACGGAGCGTCTCGATAAGCCGCGCTCCCACGCCAGGCGCGCGCATCTTCCTCGACTTCGGGAACGGAACTCCGACTACAGACAATCGGCCGCCCAATGCTCCCGGCATGCGCGCCCTCCTCGATCCGCCAATCCGGGAGGCAGCCATCGTTTTTGTCAACAGTCAACGGGCCGGATCGCTCTGGCATCCGCCTTACCGGATCGACATTTCCAGATTCATCCACCGCGGCGAGAATCGGATCGAAGTCCATGTGTATAACACCGCCATCAATCTGCTGGCCGGCCAGCCGCCGCGGGACTATACCGCGTTGAGAGCAAAGTATGGCAGGCGCTTCGATCCCCAGGATATGGACAATCTGCAACCGATCCCTTCAGGCCTTTTCGGTCCCATCCAACTTGAAGAACAGAGGAGCAAATGAGCACATTAACTCGATGGATTGCAGCCGCCACTTTTCTTGGTCTGCTTGCCGCCGGCGCAGCCTGCGCCGCGCCGAAGACGTTTCTGGCCAACGACTATGGAGCCAAGGGAGACGGTGCGGCTTTCGACACATCCTCGATTCAGAGGGCTATCGATGCGGCCGCAGCCGTTGGAGGCACCGTTACCCTGAAACCCGGAACCTACCTGACCGGCTCGCTGTTCCTCAAATCGGGTGTAACTCTCGACGTGCCGGAAGGCGCCACACTTATAGGTTCAGAGAAGCTGGAAGACTACCCGATGCTTCCCACCCGCATCGCCGGTATCGAGATGACCTGGCCGGCGGCCCTCATCAACGTCCGCGACCAGCATAACGTCGTTATTACCGGCAAAGGCACCATCGATGGCAACGGCTCCATTTGGTGGAAGTCCTATTGGGATCTTCGCGCCATGTATGAGCCCAAGGGCCTGCGCTGGGCCTCCGACTACGACGCCCGCCGGCCTCGCCTCATCCTGATTCAAAACTCGTCCGATATCCAACTCGGCGGCGGCATTCTACTGAAGCGCTCCGGTTTCTGGACCGTCCAGATCCTCTACTCGCACGATGTTCACGTCGATGGGGTCACCATCCGCAACAACGAGGGCGGGAAGGGCCCCAGCACCGACGGAATCGATATCGACTCTTCGCGCAAGGTTCTGGTGGAACACGCCGACATCGACGTGAACGACGATGCCCTGTGCCTCAAGGCCGGCCGCGACTCCGACGGCCTGCGCGTCAGCCGGGCTACCGAGGATGTTACGATCCGCGACTCCATCGTGCGCAGCGGCGCCGCGGCCATAACCATCGGCAGCGAGACCTCAGGAGGCTTCCAGAACATCGAGGTTTACAACATCACCGCACTCAGCGGCGTCCCATCAGGCGTTCTTTTCAAGTCCGCTCACACGCGCGGCGGTTTTGCCCGGGACATCAGAATACACGACCTCACGCTCGAGGGCGTCGCCGTCCCCATTCACATCACCATGAACTGGAACCCAAGTTACAGCTACGCCACGATTCCTGCCGGCGTAAAGGATATTCCCGCGTACTGGGTCACTCTTACAACCAAAGTCCCGGAGCAGCAGGGGCTGCCGCACTTCCGCGACGTTCACATTTGGAATATCAAGGCGACCGGCGCCAAGAGCGCCTTCAACGTCGCTGCCTACCCAAACGCCACGCTCGACGACTTCCACCTCGACCATCTGGACATAGAGGCCGCCACCGCGGGAACCATCGCCAACGCAATAAACTGGACACTTACCGACAGCAACATCAAGACAAACGACGGAAGCAAGCCGGTCTTCACGGAATCCACGGTGAAAGTTCCGAAGGATATACCCTATGGTGAACCCAGGTAAGCGTGCAGTGCATCCGCATTGTCCAGCTCAGAAAGGGAGATCCCGGTAAATGAAGAAGTACTTTGCAACATTCAGTCTTGCGGTGGCTCCGCTTTTTTGTCCAAGCGCAATCGCTCAGAGCGCCGCCCCCGCGCCGGCCGCGCAGGTGCAGCCGCAGCCAGAGCCGGCTCCGCACGGAGACACAGGAAGCCCAAGCCAGGTTACAGATCCCGGCGCGGCCGTGCGGCTTGCCTTACCAACGGCAAAGGATCCACACTTGCCAACTGTCTATCTAGTGGGAGACTCGACGGTACGCAACGGCAAGGCAGACGGCGCGGGCGGACAATGGGGATGGGGCGAACCGTTGGTCGATTACTTCGACTCATCCAGGATCAACGTCGTCAATCGCGCCATCGGCGGACGCAGCAGCCGCACTTATATTACCGAGGGGCGCTGGGATGAGCTTCTCGCGCTTCTCAGGCCTGGGGACTTTGTTCTCTTGCAGTTCGGGCACAACGATCCGGGACCGCTTGACGACACGAGCCGTGCTCGCGGAACACTGCCTGGAGTGGGGGCTGAAAGCAGGGAAATCGACAACCCGATAACGAAGAAACATGAGGTGGTGTACACCTATGGCTGGTACGTCAGGAAATACGTCGCCGACACTCTCGCCAAAGGCGCAATTCCTATCGTTTGCTCACCCATCCCTCGCAAGATATGGAAAGACGGGAAGACCGTGCGCAATGCCGATAACTATGGCGGGTGGGCGCGGCAGGTAGCAGCCGCGGAAAAGGTTCCTTTTGTCGATCTCAACGAAATCATCGCGCGCCGCTACGATGCGCTTGGCGAGGCACAGGTGGAGCCACTGTTTGCCGATCCGCATACGCACACCAGCCGGGCCGGGGCGGAATTGAACGCGGAGTGCGTGGTTGCGGGTCTCAAGGCGCTCGAGGAAAATCCGCTCGGACGCTACCTCTCGGCCAAAGGGCAAGCCGTGATCCCCGATTCCGGTAGATAGAAAGCTTTACCGGACTTACCTGATCGGGTCTCATTTTCCCGCGGAATGGCCATGCATCTGGCGGATCTCGCTCCCCGCCAACAGAAAAGCGCCGACGCCGTAGGTATAACTCGCAGATACCTTGAAGGGCGCCGGTTCCGCACCCGTCTGCTGGATGCAGCCCAACCGCCCGTCGGCATACACATGATGCAGCAGCCCGGCCCAGGCCTTTTCAATCACCGGCCGGTAAACCTTCTTATCCAGTATTCCTTCATTAACACCGGCGGCCAGCGCATAGGTGAAGAAGGCCGAGCCGGATAACTCAGGCAGGTCGTAGTCGCCGGGGTCAAGCAGGCCGGCTCTCCAAAGCCCATCCGAGCCTTGAATTTCGGCCACCCGCGCGGCCATCTCACGCAACTGCGCGATGTACTTCGCACGCGCGGGATCGTCCTTGGGAAGGTATTTGAGAGTTCTGACGATTCCGGCCATTACCCATCCATTTCCGCGCGACCAGAACATCTTTTTTCCATTTGCCTCGATCCGGGTCAGATAGGTGGAATCCCGCGCATAGAGATGCTCTTCGGTGTCGTAGAGACGGCCGGAAGTCTTGGCCCATTCCTCATCGAGGTAGTCGATATACTTACGGTCGCCGGTCGCGGCATACATCCGCGACCACACGGGGGGCGCCATGAAGAGCGCATCGCACCACCACCACGCAATCTCCTTGCCCGGAATTGCGGACCCGCGCGGGGCAGCCAGTATCGCATCCAATTCACTCTGAGTCGACCGCATCATTGCAGGGTCTTTCTTCAGCAGATAGAATTCCAGATAGGTTTGCCCGATGCTCTGATCATCGGCGTTGGGTAGATGCGACCGCAGTTGCCAGTCGAACTTCCGGCTCATGGCCAGCATGGCATCGCGATATTTCGGGTCGTCGAGCGAGTCGGAAGCGGCCATGAATCCGGTGTAAAGCACGCTCCACGTCCAAATCCGGTCGAAATAGGGCTGAGCCCTTTCGAGCTGCCAGTCGGCGACCTTGCGCATCGCCTTGGCCACAGCCGCTGGCTTGGTCGAGTAAGACAGGTCCGTGGCAATCGGGCCGGGGTTATCCGGGTCGTCGCCAAAATGACGCGCGGCGTTGGTGGCAATGTTCGCCTGCTCCTTAGGCATGGGCTGATGCTGCGCGAGCGCCAACTGTTGTTGCGTCCAAAACATGCAAATGCTCGCCCCGATGGCGAGCGTAAGTACGTTCCCTCGAAGTGACATGCTGTTACCTCAGTCTCCGATTCTGAATAAGCCCGGAGCCGGAGGCGCGAAACTCTGCGCCATCCGGCCCCGGGGTTGAGGAAACAATCGAAAGGCTAGAAGCTGATCCTCCCGGAGAACTGGAAGTCGCGGCTATCCGCACTGGCATAGCCGACCGTTCCAAAGCTGGAAGAATTAACACCGGTTCCAATTTGCAAATTGCCCGCATTAATCCCGAAGGTGACCGCGTTGGTGACGTTCTGGCAATCCACGGCGAAGATAAACTTCATCCTCTCGGTAATGTCAAAACTCCGCCGGACACCACTGGTGAGGCGGAATGTGTCTGGAGCCCGCAGTCCGAATGCCCCGGTGCGAGGCGCGTCGCCGATCGTCAAGGGGGCGGCATTGCAGAACGGCCCGGTGCTGCTAGCGCAGGCAACACCACCCGCCCCCTCTCCTGGGATCGTGTTGGAGATATACCCGTTTACATACTGCACGGTTCCAATGGTCAGCGCCGTGACCCCGGCACCCCACTTTCCATTTTGACGGATACCGCTTTTCCCGAATGTGTAATTCGGATTGACATCCGGCATGCAGGTGCCCTGCCCCACAAGGCTGGTGCTGGTGCAGGCCGAGGAACTGAGTGTCAACGGCATTCCAGAAACATACGTCATGATGTGCGACATCTCCCATCCGCCCAAAACGGAACGCACAAGGAGATTGCTTGCGCCAATTCCACCCTTGCCGAAAGGGAATTTGTAGACGCCGTATATGGCCAGGCTCTGTGGTTCATCGAGTGCGCTCAAACTATAGTCGATGCGGTCCTTCGCGTATGCCTTGCCATTGAGGGTGAGGCCTGCCGGAATTGCAAAGCCGGTGCGCTGGGTGCCGGCATCGTCCATCTCCTTCGAGAAGGTATAGTTCACAGTCAATGTCAACCCATTTGCAGCGCGGTGGGAGGCAGAGATCTGCAGGGCGTGATAATTCGCATTCGCAACGTTGCCCCAGGTGTCGGCAGTGCTGGAGAACTGCGGCATCCACTTCAAACTTTGAGCAATGGTTGCCAGCCCCCCGCCAGTCGAGCCGCTGGCTGCGGCAGCTTCAAATCCGGCGTACGGCGCCGGAAGCCCAGGATATGCCGCCTGTGCCGCCGCTACGTTTGCCGCTGTCGCTGGTTTCGACAGCAAACCGAGCCCAGAGGATCCCAAATAGGTTCCCGCTCCCAACACAGGCATATATGCGGGATTGATCTCACCCGACTGGATTCCGCGAATGTTGCTTGCGCCAGCGATGAAGTGACTTTCCGAACCGGCGTAGTTCACCGTGAGGGTAATGTCCTTGGTAAGTTCGCGCTGGAGGCCGAAGTTCCAGAAGTCGAACTCCGGCGCGCGGCCTGCAAGATATGGATCGGGATAGCCAGGCGCCGCAGCTGCCGTCACAAAGGCGCCCGAACTCGTCACATAGTTGCCAACATTCAAGGTCTGGGCCGCGGCAGTTGGTCCGGTGGCAGTAGGCAGGACATAACCAGGACCGCCGAAGGTGGTATTTTGCTTTGTGAACGCCGGATTGCTGTTGAGGTAGAAGGTTGGAGCAGCGCCAGGACCTGCGCCATTGGCGGGGAAGGCAATCGGGGTATTGAAGCCGTTTTGTCCTGTACCCGTGGCGGCGCCACCTGCTCCGCCCGTACCGCCGGCGTGCGAGTAAAGAGTACCGAAGCCGCCGCGGATCACGGTCTTGTCATTGAAGGAATATGCAAAGCCCAAGCGCGGGCCCCAGTTCTTCCAATAGGTGTTGACTGGCGTGTGGCTGCCAATACTGATTCCAGAACCGCCATGGCTGCCCGCGAACATGAGCGCTCCCGGGTTGCCCGTAGCCGGGTTAGTGACGTTTGGATCCAGGAAGGCCCAGCGGTCCTGCGCCTCGTGGAAGGTGGGGATGTAATCCCAGCGAAGCCCCAGATTCAAGGTCAATTTGCGCGTGATCTTGTAATCGTCCTGGAAGTACGGCGCTATGGGACGATAGCGTCCGCCAAGCTCCGATACTGTCTGTATGGTGTCGCTGGTGCTGTCCACCGCGCCCATCATGTAGCTTGCATAGGCATAGCCGGTACTGGCGGTATAGCTGGTGCCACTCACGGCTGCCGTATCGTTCGGACTCCATGCCAGCGTAACGGGGGTTGAGAGGCCGTCGGCGGTGCTTGCCTGGTTCTCAAGCCATTGCACCTGGATGCCGGCGGTAATGGCGTGCTTGCCCTTGACCCATTGCAGGTTGTCGATCAGGGTATATGTTTCGCTGACCGAAGTGTAGGTTGCGGCGGACGCGCCGTTTCCCCATTGAGATTGGGCGTTGCTGCCGGCAAAGGTACTGGTTGGAAATTCCGTGGCGGCCTGCCCCGCGGGCATACCGGTGATGCCGGCGCTTGTCGCTTCATACTTCGCGATGCCCTGAGTCGCGTTCAAAACGGGCGGCCCCCCAAAGTTGCTGAAGCCATATTTGAACTGGTTCACGAGATGGGGAGTGATGGTATAGGTGTGCTCGAGATCGGCAATGTGCCCGGCAACCGTCGCGATGTCACCTTGCAAATAAGGGACGGGAAGAATAGGCGTCGAGCCGACCGCATAGGGAACCGTGTGCCGGTTGCCCCCGGTCAGACTTAGGGACAGTCTCTGCTTGGGCGAAATGTCATAAGCTATGTGCCCCGAATAGATCCAGTTGTCATAGCCGCTGGGGATGCCACCCAGATAATTGTTCGTGACGGCCGTGTTGATCGGGGCAGGCAGGAATTGCTCCATGTACTGGGCGATCGGAGAAATATCCGAGGCCGGAATTACGTTTCCTTGGAATGCTGTACGGGTGCATGAACTTCCGGTGCATTTAAGCGAGCTTGGGTCATAAATCGGATAGTTGACGCCGCTAGTGTTGACCCCTCCATTCGCCACAGAAAGCACTTCCGAAAAGTTGCCCGCCCGCATCAGCGTGGTCGGAATGGTGGCTGCCGTGTAGTTGGGAGCAGTCCGTGCGTGGGTCTTGTCATAGCTTCCATAGAAGAAGAGCTTGTCATGACCGTTGAAGAGATGCGGAATGCTGATGGGGCCGCCGACGCTGATTGCAAGCTCATTCTGGTGGTCGGGGGGCTTTGTGCCGACGACGCTTTGGTAGCCTTTTACGCCTGCGCTGTTCGTGATTGTGGCCCAGGGCGCGGAGAATCCCCAGGTATCGAAGGCCGTGTTGCGAATATAGTCGGCAGCGGTACCGTGGTACTTGTTCCCGCCGGATTTGAGCGTGTAGTTTTCCAGTCCAGCGCCTTGATATTCGGCGGAAAAGCTACTCGTCACCACCTGGATTTGGTCGATGGCCTCCAGCGGGACCATATTGAAAACGGGACGGTTGTCACCCTGCTGGCTGATGGTGGTGAGGGGAAGACCGTCGAGGTAGAGCTCACCCAGACGTTGTGCAGTGCCGCTGACGACCGATGACCGGCCTCCGGGGTTAACCTGTGCGCCGGGCAACAGGTTTGAAAATTGCGTGATATCGCGCTGCTGGTTGCCACTCACCAGGAGCGGCAATTCCATGTAGACGTCGTTCTCCATGGTCCCGCCGAGGACGGCGTTGGTCGTCTCCAATGCGGGCGGAGCGGCAGTCACGGTGACCGTCACCGACTCCGCGCCAGGCTTTAGCGTGATGTCCAGGCCGGAGACGTGCATGGCGTCGATCACCATGTTTTCCTGCTTGAAAACCTCAAATCCCTTGGCATTCACCGTGACTGCGTAGGTGCCGGGAATCAGCGGCGCGATGTTGTAGTAGCCGGCGGCCGAAGTGGGTCGCGTTGTCGCTACGTCGGTGGCAACGTTCGTCGCAGTTACCGGCGCGCCTACAACCACCGCGCCGGTGGAATCTGTCACAGTACCTGTGATGGCGCCTTCGCCACCGGTTTGTGCCGCGGCCTGCACGGCCGCCCATCCCAGGCAAATTGCGAGCCCGAGCAAGATTGTGGCTGCGCTTGCCCAGCTTCCGCTGCGCTTGCGCCGGACATCCATTGTGTCAGCAAACTCTTTTGTGTTCATGCGTCCGCCTAGGGAGCCTCCGAGAATGTGGGTTGTGGAACGAATGATCTGAACTGTGGGTTGTGCAAGGTCTTGAGCGCGGGTTAGGGCTATGGTTAGACCACCGCGAAAAGTTAAGCCATCCGCGGGACGAATGTCAATAGAAATATTGTTTATTTTCTCGTGGCGCAGGTTTCATCCCATTTCACGAAAGTGTTTGGTTCCGGAAAACACGCCGAATCGCCGGGCTCCCTGGCCTGCGTAACGGACACACAGCCGACCCCCGCACGCCAAAGTGCTTCAGAGGAAAAAACTTCCGTGAGGCCGCCCTGAAAGGAGCCTTGGCCGTCCAGCCAGAGGAGGAACGTTCAACCCGGCCCGGAAGCCTGCTTCAGAATGCACGGACAAAGCCCGAAGGACGGCTGGGAATCGCCGTGAGCCGGGCATCGCCGTCCGCCAAGGCCGCCGCGGAGGCATGAACGCGGATGCTGCCCGAGGAGGCTGTTGCCCGAAGGATTGCAATGGCCCGGCCACCGTAGAGATGGTGGTGCGGAAGCAGGAAAGATTCATGGTCCGTATTGCTGCCGTTGTCTGTGGCGACGATCAGCGCCGGACCCGAGACGGTAAACTGGATATCGCCGGACTCATCCGGCACCGGCACACCGGCATCGTCCACCGCGGTTGCAACGATGGTGACCACATCTTCGCCGCCGGGGGAAAGCGTGGTGCGTTCCGGGGAGAGCACGAGACGCGCCGCCTTTCCCGCGGTGCGGAGTTCATCCTCGGCTGCCTGGCTCCCCTGGTTATAAGCCACAGCTTTCAATGAGCCGGGCGCGTAGGGCACGCTCCATGTGAGCGGAGAGGCGTCCGGGTGCAGCTTTTGCCGTCCGAGAGATTGACCGTTCAGCAGCAGTTCCACCTCTTCGCAGTTGGTATAAACTTCGACGGATTCAGAATGCGCGGCGGTGTTCCGGGGCGTCCAGTCAAGCAGCAAAGGCTCCTGAAGGGCCGGCTGAACCGACTCGTAACCGGGATCGATAGCGGACTTCTCGGTGGGAGCGACGCGCCGGGCAATATGCACATTGGGCGCGAAGGCCCACCAGCTCTGCCGTTCCAATGCACGCGGGTGAGGCAGAGCGGTGCGGTCCAGCAGTCCGGTTGGCCGGCTGATATTCGGCCATTTTCCGGCCTCGCCCAGGTAGTCTATCCCGGACCACAGGAACTGGCCGGAGTAGGGCGCATGATCACGCAGCGCCAGCCATACCGTGCGGTCATGCCCGTTTTCCGTCCCGATGATGGCGCGCGACGGCTTTTGCGCGTGGGCGGCCAGGATCTCGTTTTCACGATAGTTCTGTCCCACCACGTCAAGCATGTCTGCAAGTCCATTGTCATAGTCGTGGCTCACGTTGGGGCGGAAGAGTGCTTGCGTGACTGGCCGCGACGGGTCGTTTTCGTGGAACACCGCGAGCAACCGTGCGAGAATGCCGTGCGCCAGCTCGGCGTGGGGCGTGTCGTGGATTTCGTTGCCGGCGCTCCAGAGAATAATGCTGGGGTGATTGCGGTCGCGGCGGACGGTATCGCGGGTATCGATCGACGACCATTGCTCGAAGTCGAGGTGGTAGTCGTAGGGGTTCTTGCCGACCGTCCAGCAATCGAACATCTCGTCCATTACCAGGAAGCCCATGCGGTCGCACAGGTCGAGAAACTCCGGCGAGGGCGGATTGTGGGCGGTGCGGAGAGCATTCACGCCCAGGGCGCGCAGCGCGGCCAGGCGGCGCTCCCAGATTGCGGTGGGCACGGCGATTCCGACCGCGCCTCCATCGCTATGGATGGCGACTCCCTTGATCTTGAGATTGCGGCCATTGAGCCAAAAGCCCGACTCCGCATTGAAGTGAAACTCGCGGATGCCAAACTGGACCTGTTCATCGTCCGAGCTGGTGACGCGTCTGCCGGCCGCCGGACCGGTCTTGACGCGCACCAGAACGCGATAGAGAGACGGATGTTCGATGTCCCAAAGCTGCGGCGTTGGGACGGAGATATCCGCCGTGAAGCGCGCCTGCGCACCTTGCGCAATCGTCTGCTCCGGAGTGACGATGGAACCCGCGGGACGCCCATCCGGCGCGGTCAACGTTAGCTCCAGCGCGGTCTTTTGCGGCGCGATGGATTCATTGGCCACCGTGGTCTCGGTGCGGACCGTGGCACT
>Ga0182014_10003349_pt1 | contig 19295 bp, 23 predicted proteins | sample 612S2DmetaG_FD_120489 | JGI IMG/M metagenome (GOLD analysis project Ga0182014, IMG submission 120489) | Permafrost microbial communities from Stordalen Mire, Sweden - 612S2D metaG | ecosystem: Environmental > Terrestrial > Soil > Wetlands > Permafrost | place: Sweden: Stordalen | collected... | reverse complement strand
GGCGGCGAGCTATGTGGCGCTGACCCGGCAGCGCGAGAGCGCACAGATATTCGTCGCGACGGAGACCGCGCGCAACGCGCGCGATCTGGCGCGGCAGATGGCGCGCGGCGAGGTGAAGGCGGCCTCGGTCGCATGGACGACGGCGGCGGAGGCGGCGGCGCGCGCCGAGGCGCCCCTGCGGGAAGCGCGGCGGCGGCTGGCGCACGATCCGGGCGCCGTGCGGCGCCATCTCGAGAATCTGCGGATAGAACAGGCCTTGCGTCCGATCCTGCCGGCGCTGGCGCAAGCGATCGAACGGCAGGAGGCGGCGATGGCGGCGCTTGGCAAAGCCGTCGCCAGGCTGGGTGAGAAAATGCAGGCGCGCGCCCTGGCGGCGGCTCTTTCCTTGCGCGCCGCCCATGGCGCCGATGCGTCGGCGCCAATTCCATCGGCGGAGCCGGAGGCGGACAAGCCGGAGCCGCCGGCGCTTCAGGACGATCCGGCGGCCTGCCGCGCCCCAACCGAATTGCAGGGATCGGAGCGGGAGACAGACGTCCTTGCCGCCACGGACCAGGAACGCCAGGCGCAGCTCGATCCGACGATCAAGGCGGAGCGTCTGGCCGCGCGCTGGAAAGAAGTCGAACAGGACCAAGACAAGCTTGATCCTTGGCAGCGATATCTTGAGCAAAAAGAGGAATGGGCGGCTATCGAGGCGCGCATGAATGAGCTCACCGGCGAAATTGGCAAGGACCCGCAAATGGACGCCGTGCTATGGGCGCGCCGGGACGAGTTTGGCATCGGCGAACGCCGGCCCCTCGGGGAGGCGCTAAGAAATAGCGCCGCTATTGCGGCGCTGGAGGGCGAACTGGAACCGCGGCCGTCGCCCTCGCCTGGCATGTCGATGTGAGGAGAAGCAGAAGGGCGGTGCCGGACGATCAAGCGGGAGACGATGACGCGGCGGAGCTTGCGTTCGCCGAACTGGGGTCATCGACGCTTCAATTCTGGCTGCATGAGTTCCCCATTCGTTCGCATGAAAGGGGTATAAAGTGCACTTTCGTGTCCTGACCCCCTGCTTGCCGCGCCTCAACAAGGGGCACCGCGGCGGATCCTGTAGCCAGCCTCGGCGGCCGCATCCAGCGTGGCTTTGAGTTCTTTCTTACTCGTAACAAACGAGTTCCGCTCTTCTTTTCCGGCTCGCCAATATTCAATCTTCCAGTTGCCGTCATTGGTAAAATAGCGACACTCTGGGCGAAGGTTCCAGTCTTGCTGCCATTCCAATATGTGTTCGTCCACTTGGCTACCAGCTCGCTTGCCCATTCTATGTATAAGAATAAATGGAAACAGAATTACCCCTACGGGAATAAGTATGACAAAAAATAAGTTCATTTCCTATTCCTTGCTAATTACGTTAGTCAGCTATATTTTACGTTCTTCACTTGGCAGCGGACTTGATGACAAAAAACGGGAGCTTCCAGCATCGGAAGCTCCCGTTTTTGTCTAGAGTAATAGGCTTACAAACCATGCAACCCCTGATCTGCCACTGAATTTCCCTCTAGGCGTAGTTAGAGTCCAGCGGACATTACGCCTCTCGGCGCGGGTGGAGCAACATGCGATCGGCGAAGCTGGTCAGGGTTGCGCAGCCGATCGTTTGTTGCCCAAACTCCGCTGCAAATCGTATGTCCGCGCCATCATGGCGCGGCGCGGATCGAAGGGCAGGTCTTGGAATCCCCAGCGCGCGTAGAAGCCGCGCACGCCATCATCGAGCGGATGCGTGATGACGCCTGTGCTGGCGACGATCTCGGCGGCGCGTAAGGCGCCCCTAAGTGTAGCGGCCCGAAATCAGGCCGGATCGCCGATAATCTCGGGCCGTTACAGCTATAGATGCTCAATCGAAACCGATATCCGGAAGGTCGGCGGCGCTGAACGAGTTTGGTGACCCAGCCCGTTCGCTTTACGTTCGTCAACTTGGCCAAAATCGCAGCTTCGGGCCGATCAGGCCAATTTCACTTATAATCAATGATTTCCAAAGCGACCGCAAAGCTCCAACTTCACAGCAGCGGGCTTTTGATTTAGAAAGCTTGGAAATCAGGAGTCACCTATCTTCACATACTGACGAGGTCTCAATGCGTATCCTCGCTGTGGGCGTGATTCTTTTCAGCAGCCTGTGTTCCAATGCCTTCGCTGACCCAACGTCCGTCCAGAATATAGATGCACTCCGCGCCAAGGCCGATGCAGGGGATTTGCAAGCGCAATTAACCCTCGGTAGTGCTTATAACATTGGCAAAGGCGTACCACTCGATTATTCCGAGTCGATAAAATGGTTTCGCAAGGCGGCAGAAAAGGACAACCCTACGGCGCAATTAAACCTAGGCCGGGCGTACGAAGATGGTAAGGGTATGCTGCAGGATGACGCGCAGGCCGTTTCTTGGTTTCGAAAGGCTGCTGAACAAGGCGATCCGGACGGTCTCTATAGCCTCGGACGTATGTACGTCAGCGGCGAAGGGGTGCGTCACAATGATGTGCTCGCCTACATGTTGTTTAATATAGCAACCGCGAGCGGCCATAGTGACGCCGCGCGCGTCCGAGACTCCGTGGGCCAGCTCCTAACACCAGATCAATTGAACGCGGCTCAATCTCTTTCCACTTCGTGGCGGCTTGGCATCCCGCTACCCCAGATAACATCCCCAGAATTAATGGCGCCGCAGGATCTGTTCCAGAACACTGATATGGATAGACACGAGGTTTATGACTCTAGCAAAGTATTAGCTTCCGGAACGATTCAGATAAATTCGCAGAACGTCTATGTCGTACTTATCCAGACAAAGGGTGATGACTGTCATGTGTGTGGTGCAAAGATAAGCGCAGCAACCTATATCAAATATGGAGAACAATGGAGCAAATATGGCGGCTCAGTAAATTTCACTCAATTAGGCGGCTGGGGGGCCGCGCCGGAACAAAAGGGTGCTGGGATCCAATATATCGAACTTAAAACTTCATACGCTGCGTTAATTTTTATTGATGATGGGTCGACTGGTCAAGGGGTATCTACATCCGGTGAGGATCTACTCTATTATAAAGAACCAAGCTCATGGGGTAATGTAGGATTTGTCGCGACGAGCGAAGAAAACTCTGGTGGCTGCGACTCTGTACACAGTTGCTACTCATGGTCTGGTATTGTTGAGCGGCGCATTGTCCAAGGCAATCCGTGGCCAACCCTTGTCGTTAAGGCGACGGGGACCAGCTATAATAATCGAGGCGTTCCAACTCCAGCACATGATTCTATTTATAGATTTAACGGCCGGAAATATGTCGAGGCGCTCGAAAGAAAGGCAAAATAACGGGCATGCTGATCGGCGCGCGCGCCGCTGGCCGCCGCCCGAAACGCCTTCCCGACTGCGGTGCCGCGCAACTGCTTCATGGTTGTGAGGCTGAGAGGGACAGAAAAGTGCCATAAGGCACTATTTGTCATTATTTATCAGTGAGTTGCACTATGTTTTGCGGGGATCGACTCCTATCCGCGCCGAAAGACGCTGCAAAAGTTTTCCATTCGCACGCGATTTTTGCAAAAAATGACCAGTTGAAATTGCGCTGGGAAAAAATTCCAAGTTTGGCCTAGCAAATACCGAAAGTTTCGCACGGTATAGGCGTCACATCAATTTCCTCGGGCGCTACGACTTCTCCTTGCCCGACGCCGTCGCAAACGGAGGCCTCAGACCGCTACACCAACCTAATTCCGAATGGGACTTTTGAAAAGAAACAATCCCCCTTACGACACTTTCCTGTTCCGCTCAGCCGCACGACCCCATACGAAGGCAGTTGTGCTGAATCCTTACAGGCAAGTTTGAGGAGCAAATAATGACCGACGATATCGACGAGGCAAACGAACGCCCAATTGAGCCGGGTGATCTGGTCTGCCTTAAATCCTCCGGACCCCAGATGGTGGTTCGCTCTGTACAAGGAGACGACGTGTTAACAGAGTGGTTCGACGGCAATACAATTTGCCAGCATACCTTCAAAATATTTTCTATCGAGAGAAATACTGATGAGTCCTTAGTTTCAGCTAGTTATATTGGTTACATTGAGTCTGAAGATGATAAAGATGTATAAAAAATTTTACATGTTAAGAGTTATAATAATAAACTTTTGCTTGGTATTTTTAGTCGCTACAATTGCATTCAGTGAGCAGGCGCACGCAGACAAATGTTACGTATATATAAAGCACGCCTATGTTTGTATTGGATTTCTTCCGTTCAAAACCAATCCAAGAGATGACAAAGAAAACTGCGCTTTGTGGTCGGAAACGGGGCTGATGACGGATGAGCTACACCTTTTCGACGACGGCCTCGTATCGTTCCGAACGTACGAGGTCACGAATGGTGGTCATTGGACTACATTATTTTCGCGCACTAAGGACGCAAAGATTCGGTGTTTTCACTGACGGTGGACAACCTTAAGGAAACAACCTGTTGATTGCCTCCTCGATTGGATGGTCGATGTATTATCGAAAATTGCGACGAAACGGCGACGATGCCGAAAGCCGAAGTGGTGCAAAAGTCAAGAATTATGAACCAAAATTAAAGCCTTGATCGAAAAGGGCTTTTTTGTTGCATAAATTAGGTGCATAAGTGGCCGATGATTTATGGCTATGCACGGGTATCGACGGACGGCCAGAGCCTCGATGCGCAAGTGAAGCAATTGCGCGCCGCGGGGGCCGAGAAGGTCTTCCGGGAAACGGCGAGCGGCGCGAAAACTGACCGCGCCCAATTGCGCCGCGTCATCGGCCAGATTGCCGAGGGCGACGTTCTGACCGTGACGCGCCTCGACCGGCTGGCGCGCTCGACGCGCGACCTCTTGAACACGCTGGCGACAATCACCGGCAAGGGCGCGGGCTTTCGTTCCCTCAATGACGCATGGGCCGACACGACGACCGCGCACGGACGTTTGATGCTCACGGTTCTGGGCGGGCTTGCCGAGTTCGAGCGCGAATTGATCCGCGCCCGCACGGGCGAAGGCCGCGAGCGCGCCAAGGCGCGGGGCGTGAAGATGGGGCGCCGGCCAAAGCTCACGGATCACCAGAAGCGCGAGGCGCTCAAGCGCCGCGACAAGGGCGAACCGATGCGTGAGATTGCGCGTACCTACAACGTTTCGCACAGCACGATTTCAAGACTTGCGCCTGGGCCGTTCGATGCCTTTGGCGCGAAGGTTTAAACGCCTGATGCCGATCCGCCCCCAATACAAATGGCTCTATCCAATCGACTGGCCTCAACTCTCGGCGATGATCCGGTTTGAGCGAGCGAAAGGCCGGTGCGAGGAATGCAGTCGGCCGCATGGCCGTGAGATCCGGCATTTAGGCGACGGCCGATGGTGGGACGAGGAAGGCCAGACGTGGCGCAATGGGCGCGGACGCCCGTTGCCGGGCCTTGCTCTAATTGGCGACGTCGTCGTCGTTCGAACAACCAAGGTTGTGCTGGCGACCGCTCACCTTGATCATGATCCCACCAACAACCGGCCGCGAAACCTGAAAGCCCTTTGCCAGCGTTGCCATATGATCCACGACCGCGACGAGCACCGTCGCCGACGCTGGCTCACGCTGCGGATGCGCAAAGCTATAGGAGACCTATTTCTGGGTCTTTACCGCACGTAGCCTCTGAAGGATTGCGATCCCGCTGTCGGATGTTTGCAGGTCATTATAGCTATTAGCGTCGGCGGGAAGCTTCAAATTTCTATTGAGGATATTGCCTCAAAATATCTTCTGCGACGAATGAGTTTTTTGCGTCTGGATCGTTGGCATGGAACATGATCACCGTTACGGCCGATCCGGCAACCGGCGCGGCCATTGCAGACATCGTGCCGATCCCATTCGAATAGGTGCCCACCACACCCGTGGTAACGGAGCCTTGCTGAAGATTTGCCTCTGCAAATTTGAAGTTCGTAAAGCCGCGTTGGAGCGTGGCGTTCGCCGCCGCGCGCATCGTCTGGGGAACAGCCTGCCCGGTAAACAGAAGTCCTTGAGCTTGCGTGTCTATTCGAACCATATTGGGTGCAAGAGGCATCTCTTGCGTTGAGATACATCCACTAAGTGCAAAAGATATCAAAATAGCGACCGCTAAATGCGTTTTCATAAAATCCCCCACCCTAATTGTAAATTGGATCAGTAAAGCGCAGCTTTGGCAATAAGGTCGAGGCGCGGTTTCAATCAAGAGATGATCTAGTGACATGAAAGACACTACGCGTCCGTTCATGTTGAGATTGTTTTCGTGGAGGGCCGCAAACCTGGCCGCCCTGTCAGTGGGGGGGGCCGAAGTGTGAATTCCGAAATGAAGCCGGCCGCCTGAGCCGGTTTTTCGGGCTCTCATGTCTGCTCCCCGCAGGTCAGCAACTGCGGCACTCCTGCCTGGTCGATGATCGACGAGGAGACTGGAATGCCGGCGAAGCGGGAACTGAGCATGCGACAAGTGCGACATTTGTTACGGTTTCACCATGATGGGGGTGAGCGCACGCGAGATCGGGCGACGGCGGGGCGTGGCGCGCAGCACGATCCAGGACAATCTGAAACGGGCTGCGGCGGCTGGGTTGAAATGGCCATTGGCGGACGACGTCTCCGAGGACGCTCTTGAACGCCAGCTTTTCGGCCTACAGGAAAGGCGTGAGCGATTGGCTGTAGCCGTATCTGATGCCCGAGGAGAAGAAGCCCCCGCAGTCTGCCTTGCGCTGGCAGGGCCCACACTCTGGGGCAAACTCGTTTTTCCAGTCACTAATGGATTTGCGGTAAGCGTCACCAATATCTCGGTTCACCAAGCACAGTGGATGATTGTAGACCGATGTCGTGATGCCATAATCTCGAAGGATAGAGACGGCCTCGCTGAGATCGTCCCGATAATCGGCAGGGTCGATCCAGAGTTCGTCTAAATTAGCCAGTGTGAAGCCAGTCATTTCAAGCCCCATGAGGGCCACGTGGTCCACAAACAGCAGATTGCGAGCGATGAACTGCGCCAACTTGGGCAAGCGTCCAATGGTTTGTTTGTGAATCACAACCCGGACCTCGACCTTCTGGCCGAGTCGTTTGAGATTGAGAATACCAAGTATCGTCTCGTCGAATGCGCCTTTGGTTTGGACGACGTAGTCGTGCGTAGCCGGGTCATCTGAATAGACCGGGATGCCAACCATGAGATCGTTGTGGCCTATCGTCGCCCACTTTTCAGCGAACTCCATGTCGGCGAACCGCCTGCCATTCGAGAGCACGTGGATGGCTGTGCTCGGCAGTAGGCTTTTAGCTAAACGGATCAGCGCCAGAAACTCGTCGCCGAAAAGCGTAGGTTCCCCGCCCGTGAATCCTATCTCAGAAGTTCCACGTGGAATCAGCGGAATGAGGCTCTTGATTTCATCGACAAGCCACCTGTCGTCGTGCCGCTTCGGAGGCTGGGAGCACATAAGGCAGTAGTTGTTGCATTGCTCGGTGACAAGGAAGCTGTTGTGATTGGCCGTGGCGCGAAAAAGAACGCGGATTGCGTCCTTAGATAATCGGATGACGTCGCCCTCGCCCAAATATCGGTAATCATCCGGCAGAAAGGTATAAGCCGCACCGACAGGCAGACGCCCCTCAATTCCATCGTACGGGGGCAGTATCAGGTAATGCGCAAAGCCCTCAGGGATAGTCTTCCCGCGGACCAGATATGCCTTTTTCGTCCTCAGCACCTGAGGAAGGCGCGCGTTCTCCGAGACGCTCCACAATTCACGCGTTTTGTCCGTGCAGTCTTCAGTTTGAACGGTGACAAGTTTTCCACCGAGCATCAGCATGGGTTCACCCATCGGATGAAAATCGCACGCGCTTCCGGGTCCTGGCGAAGCAGCCCGAGCAGGTGCTTGAATACCGCCATGTTTCGGTGACAGAACTCAGACGTAGGCTTCCTGCCGAGGATGTCGCCATACATTGCGTGGTGGAATACGGGGTCTGCTCCGCAGTAAGGTTCGAACGCGCACTGCTCACACCCTGGAATCGACCAAGTGAAGGAGTCCTCCAACGTGCCCAGCAGATTGTCCGCCGTAAAGATCTCCTCGTAGGTGTTGTCGTGGAGGTTGCCGATACGGAAGGATGGGTCGCCCATCTCGTTGAGCATTCGACTCTCGTCTGAGGCATACACGTCGCCGTCATAATTGAATACGACGGCAGCAACACCCGCTCCGGAGGGCGTCATCAGATCGATGTAGCCGGGGTCATTGGCCGTCAGCATTTTGGTGAGCACTAAAGCCGAGTAATGCTCCACAAAATGGATACCTCTTTTGTTCAGGTCGATGATATAATCAAGCCCATCTTTGTAGAAATTGAACCATGTCTCTGCATCATAGGCAGCATAACTCTTAGTCTTTATTGCAAAGCCATAGGGCGATAGTGGCCTGAGGAAGATGCTAGAGAATCCTTGGCTGATATATTCGTCAATGATCTCCGTTACGCGTGTTAGGCTGGAATGTGTTGTCGTCATCAGCGCGGAGACGGAATCCCAACCGACGATTTCACGGGCTCGAGTGAGACCATCGACAAATTTCTCGTAGCTGTTCCTTCCGATCCGCGGTCGGTTCTTGTCATGTAGATCTTGGGGGCCGTCGAGAGAGGACGACAGAAGTATCTTGTGGTCGCGGCAGTATTCCAATATTTCTCTCGTTGCCAAAGAGAGAGTTGTCGCGCAGACGAACTGCAAGACGCGCCCGGCACTTTCATTCCTAGCCTCCGCATGCTCAACGATATACTTGATTAGGTCGAAGTTGAGCAGAGGCTCGCCCCCTTGAAACTCTATCTTGAGCCCTGGCGACGGAGACCTGAAAACGATGTCCAGAGCCTTATCTGCTGTCCCCCTGGTCATATCGAACGCGGCCTTGTCCTCAGACTGCCGGGACACTTGGCAATAAGGGCAACTGTGGTCGCAGCGGAGCGTCACGACGAATAGGTGAAGATTGGTAAAGTCGGCGAGTCGGTGAAAACGCGTGCGCAGTTTCAGCGCCAAAAGCTCAAGGGGCGCTCGGTCACTGGGCTCGCGCACGAAATGCCGTGAGCGAAGGTCGATATAGTCGATATCGTCGGGCAACAGTTGTTGATTGACCAGCAGATCTAATTTTTGCGCCGACAAAAAAGCGAACTCTCCTCCCGCGTTCGTGAGGACGACAGTGTCTTCGTCGAGACGTTCAAAACGGAAGGGAAGAAGCTCGTATTCCCCTAGCGGGGGCGCGAATGCGCCCCGAGGTAGGAATTTACTCAAGACTGAAGGCCGGATTTGGAGAATGCGTACGACAGTATCAGGTTACGCGCTTGAGCCGTTTCGGCTTTAATCCGTTCTCTCAGATTCTGATCAAGGACTTCCTTGGAAAAATCGGCAATGAGCGCCTCAATGCCTTCGGAAGGCGTTCCGGCGTCCGGCTTCAGTTCACACCGAATTTTCTCCCCATCAAGAGAAACGGCGGCAGCCATTCGGTTGATAAACCGATAGGCCGCCTTCTGCACAGCCTCAGCCGAGTAGACCTTGGAGTCGAACTCCAAAACACAGGCCGAGGCCGCCATGGTCAATAGCCAGAAGCATGAGAGCTATGCGATGCATGTGAGGCATGTGAGGCATGTGATTCGTGGTCAGCCATCATCACGCCAGTCTCTCCATTACGCTTAAGGACGAAGTTAAAAAGGTCGTTACCTTGGCGAATCTGGAAGTTGGGGCTAGGAAGCGCTCCTACTGCCGCATTTTTGGCTGGGTCGGCATCGGGGGTCGCTGCAACCGGCGTTGCTGCGGCCTGATCGGCGGCCAAAGCCGCAGCCAGTATAGCGAAGGGTGTCAAAAAATGCTTCTTCATGGCATGCCCACTTTCTTAATATAGACGCAAAGGAAGAACACTTTCTAAGTGTTTTTAGCATGCAGCATGACGGGAAATGTCAAGACGCAAACTTAATGGCCGCCATAGTAATGGCTGCCTTTTCCGTGGCTGTTATAACCGCCGACGCGATGACTGCCCGTTCTCCCGCGCGCGTTCACTGTATCAATGGCGAGCGTTGACATTGCAAGTACGGCTAGAGAGATGGCGATATATTGCACGAATTTAGTTTTCATAGAATCCCCAATTCATAATCTACATTTCAATGTCTGACCGTCATTGAAGCCAATTCACAACAGGCGATGTCCCACTGCGAAGCGCGCGTCGCTGATTGAGAACCTACGCAGCCTTCGTGGTTTGGGCAAGATGCGCGTTCGATGAAGTTGGGGTCAGGACACGAAAGTGCATTTTATGCCCCGTTCACGAGAACGAAGACGGAATTCAAAGAGAAAATCAATGCGGGCGGTCGCGCCGCCGCGCGCTAGCTGGGCAAATCGGGGTGCGAGTAGCAGCGGAACAGAAAACCTCGGTAAGCAACGCCTCGCATCTCGGATGGGTCTAGGCTCGGTTGCCGCGCTGTCTCGGAACGTCACAATCGACTTTATCGAGATGCAAAAACTGTCTCGTTGTGTCGTCTTGCTGGCGTCTACCCCAACGGGATGATTAGCGGAACATTCTGAAAAACTTACAGTTTCGGCTTACCTAGGTTTTCTGTTCCGCTGCTACTCAGACCCCATTGATCAAAAAATTTGGCGCGACGGCGGGACTTGAACCCGCATCTCCCCGCCCCTATTCTCCGATTGTGTGGACCGGATTCAAGTCGAAAGGCAGGTGCTCTATCCATTGAGCTACGTCGCGAACTGTTATGCCCCGGAGGCAGTTTCAATCTTTTTCTGCTTCAATCGCTTTTGCTCGGCAGTTTTGGTGAATTCCGGCTCAAGCTCCGCGAGCTTCACTACCAGGCCGCTCAAATCATAGCCGTTTGAGGTCTGGCCCTTGTGGCTCTTGAAGCGTGGAACTCTTTTTATGAGCTTGGCAGTCTCAAGCTGAGTGAGATAATGCTGAATCGTCCGTTCACTCTTGCCCAAGCGACGCGCGATCGTTTCCTTGGATGGGAAAGGATCGTCGTCGGCATTCCACCAATGCTGAAAGAGCTGCGCGAGCACTGTGAGTTGAACAGGGCTGATCTTCAGTCGCCCTTGCGCTTGCAGCAGCAGGTTCGGAATCAGCGTGAAGCCGAGCTTCATTACCGGCGCGCCGAACTTGTCTTCAGCCCGCCGCCGGTTTTTCTTCGAGATGGGGAGCTGGATGATTTCAGCGCCCATAGGTGAAGTGTCGTTTTGCATAAACTCGATATGCGCGCATCCTTACCTGTCGGCAAGGCTTCGGGCCGCGTGACTGGGAGACAAATCTGACGGGGGCCTATAGCGTGCTGCGTCCTGATCATACGGTGCGTGCTATCAGTGAATCGATGTCCTACTTCCCCAGCCAGCTATGTCTCGCCCTGCCCCGTCAGATGTGGCTAGGCCCCCATGTCAAATCTGTCTCCCTAAATTTTCTATGGCGAGCAGATTTTGTACCTTCGCAGGTCACCATGAAGACCCTGAAGCCGCCATCAAAACGGTCGCGTGAGATCCCGGCGGCCGTCGACGACGCGGACGATTTCGATTTCGTCGACCGGCCGATCGTCAACATCGGGATGCGTCTCGTAGAGAATGAGGTACGACCCCTCGATGAGGAGGCGCGCAGTCGGCCGGATGTCCGGGCGGCGCGGCCCGAGCCGGGGATGATCGGCCAGTCGGCCGATTTTTTGGCCGATGGCCTGGACAACCCGTGTCGCCGCCGCCGGATTATCGGCGGCGATCGTCAACCAGATGTCCTCCAGGTCGCGCTCTGCGGCCGGCGATCGGAAGACCTGCGTCACTCTGCACCCACTTCTTTAAGCCGCGCTTTCGCGGCAGCGAGGGTGTGCTCGACATCGAAAGGCTGTGGCGGGCCGCTGGCCTTGCCCTCGTCCCATAGTTGGCGGAGATGCTTAAGGTCTTCCTGGCGAAGTTCACGTTTGAACTGCCAATCGCGGATTGCTTCGCGGATGATCTCGCTTGTGGTCGCATATTCCCCGGTCTCGACGGCGGCTTTGATGGCGGTGACTTGCTCGCCGGTGAGGGCGACGCTCACTTTTTGAATATTGGGCATGACCCGTCTCCACGCTTGCTGGAGTAACTATTACTACTTAGTAGCAAAAAATCCATGAAAAGTGCGATCATACCCCTGCCCTGCCCTGCCCTGCGATCATGCGGCTCAATCCCGCCAGTGCTGGGCGCCGGCCGCGCGGCGGCCCCGGTGGTGAGCCGCTTCACCCCAGCCGAGAAATGGTGCCATGCGGCTTGGTTGCAGGTTCCTTGCCCCTTGTACGCGATCATGAGGTGACGTGACGATCCGCAGAGGATTGCGTGAAGCTGCCCGGTCAGACGGATCCGTGCATCTATAATGTGTTCATATGATCACGCGGTAACGTGACCGCGTGATCACGCGAAAATATTATGACGCGAACGCGTGGTGACGTGATTAGCTTGCATAGCGCGGTGATTATACACGCGATCACGCGGTAACGTGACGGTGTGGTAACGCGAAAATATTATGACGCGAACGCGTGGTGACGTGATAGAATGATTTCTATGAAAGTCATCGCATTTATGACCCAAAAGGGCGGCACTGGGAAAACCACGCTCGCCGCCTCCGTCGGCATCGCCGCGCAGCAGGCGGGCGAACGCGTGTTTCTAATTGATCTCGATCCGCAGGGTTCGCTGGCCAGCTGGGGCGAGCGGCGGCAGTCGGACGACCCCGCCGTCGACCGGATCACGCCGGATAAACTAGAAGCTGCTTTGAAGGGGTTGAAAACCGCTGGCTATACCTTAGCCGTGATTGACACCCAAGGCATAGATAGCGCCGCAACCGCAGCCGCCATGCGTGCCGCCGACCTCTCGCTTATTCCGGCACGACCGAGCGCCTTGGATATCGAGGCGTCTCGGCCGACAATGGCCGCTTTATCACGGCTCAACCGGCCCTTTGCCTTCGTTCTCAACCAGTGTCCGCCAGGCCGCACCACCCGCCCGCAGGACGCCGGGAAGGCTCTGTCGCTGCTCGGCGTTCTGGCCACGCCGTTCATTGCTCAGCGCGCCGACCACCAAGACGCCTTGGCTCTTGGATTGGGTGTCACTGAGCACGACGCGAGCGGTAAGGCCGCCGATGAAGTCACCGCTTTGTGGCAATGGATCAAACGTAGGATGGAAGGGAAATCCCATGGCCAAGCAACGTCCGTCGCTTGAGGCATTTGCCCAAGCGGGGAATGCGCTGCAGCTATCCGGGTCGAAGCAGCTCGAAGCAGGGCAGGGAACGACTGCGGCAGAGCCGAAGCCAGACTCTGCCCTCAAGGCGCGCCAGGATCGTCCGCATACGACACTTTACCTCGACAAGAAGGTACAGCGGGTGATCAAGGAGATCGCGCTCCAGTATGATCGAAAGGCCCATGACCTCTACCTTGAGGGCATCAACTTGATGCTGGCGCAGTACGGTCGGCCGCCGATCGAGGATCTGGTCAGGAAATAATGTTACCACGTTACAACGTGGTAACATTATCAGTGGTAAGGCTGCCATGTCTTTGCTGAATTCTGGGGCGTCATTTCCGATTTTTGGTGTGTGTGTTCCGGTCTCGCGCTACGCTTCAGACGGAACCGAATCATGACCGAACCCACACCGCCCACTCGCAAAGCGCAAAAATCACAGAACCGCCTGATGATCGCGCAAAAGACCCCGCGCTTATTAACTGAAGAAGAGTTGGCCCGGCTGGAGCGCAAGCAGCGCACTATCCAGAACCGCCGCGGTCGCAAGAACCCCGCGGTGATGCCCGACAAATTGGCACGGACCTCTGCTTTCGTGCCGCGCCGCAAGGGGCTCATCACCGACAGTAATTTCGTCAGGGTCTATGAGGTTCCTGGCTATTCAGTTATCGAGGTAAAGGGGAGGGAACTCGGTAGCCAGCACAGGGACGCCATTTACGCCTTGTTCCGGCTACCTCGAAGCAAGATCGGCGTTCCCAATCCCAATTTCCGTCCAGGGCGCTTCATCTCCCCCTCCCAAAGTTTCTACGAGACCCGCACAACCTGGCGCGAGATGCTTCGGGTCATGGGCAAGACCGAGCACGTCAACAACCTCCTGAGCCTCCTGCATATCTGTCAGGAGGTGCAACAGGTCAGCGTGCTGATCCATCAAGGCCGATCGATCGAGGAGCTGGAGCGCATCCGCAAAAGCCGGGCGCACGGCATGCTAGCCGATATGCCGGGTATGGCGTCGCCGCTGATTACCGAGCTCACTTGGGATGGTGCGCAGCTCGACAGTTCACTCACCGTCCGTTACGGTGCAACCGTGCTGGAAATGATCGAGAAAGCACACCTCGTTAGCATCAATGCCGACGTGCAGTTCCGCCTCAAATCCGACCACGCCAAGACCTTCTGGCCATTTATTGACAGCCAGCCAAACTTCACCTGGATCGATGAAAACCGGCTGGCACAATTGGCCGGGCGGGATTTATGGTCTGAGAAGGAGACCAGCGCGACGCGCGCGCAGTTTCGTAAAGAATGCCGGGAGGCATTCAATGACATGCAGCGGGGCGGCGGCCTTATCTCTTGGCGGGAGGAGATCACCGGTTCAGGTTGGCGCAAATCCCGCCGCTACCATTACGCCCATGCGGCCCCGCGGCAGTTGGAACTAGAATTACAGGCACAAGCAGATACCATAGCAGCTAGCTAACTAGCTGATTTATCGCGTTAAGACACGCCCCAAATTTCCACGCGAAGCGGAACCAACGCCCCAAATCTGCGGCAAATAATGCCCGGTTCGGATGTCTCCGCAGCCAAAAATTGCCCAAAACCACCCCATCTGGATCAAAACGAGTTGGATTAGACCATTCTGGAAAAGACGCCCCAATTATCCTCGCCTGGAAAATCAAAAACAAAGCCATCCAGGCGCTTGTGGATAAGTGAAACAACGCCCCAAATTTTCGAAACCATCGCCCCAAAATACGGAAACAACGCCCCAAATTAACGGAAACAACGCCCCAAATTTATGTGATAACTAACTGATCCCATTATCGTTTTTAGCGATAGACCTTCTTTATAGACATATAAAAGACCTTTCTAGAGACCTCATGCCCCCCAAAATGACCGAACTCTCCTCAATCCGACACCGTTCTTTTTCACCCAAAAGATATACAATTATGGCGTCGCCTCCGGCGACAACTTTAACCTCTCTGCGCCCCTCGCCCTTCGGGCGACCCGCTCCCCCCAACCCATAACGGCGCTACGCGCCGGGCCGGCCGATAAAGTAAAAGCCAGCGGAAAAGTCGAGGTCAACGACATATGGATGCCGGCGGCGGGCGCCTCGCGAATCTTGGCGCAAGGGGCCAATGCCGAGTTCACGGCAATGTCAGTGCATAATCGTCTAATTCATGGGGCATTCGCGCGGTGTGCTGATCGCATGGGTGGGTTCAAACAAGGAATCCCCTCCCATGCTGGCAAAATCTGACAAACACGCTTCCGCTTCGCCCGCCGCCAACGCCCATCCGAATCCAGACCAGAAAAGCCTGAAAATGATCCTGCCCTTGGGACGTGGGCGGATTGGGAAAAGTTTCTGGTCGCGCTGGCTGATTGACCGCACTCGATCGCAGGGCCGCACGTTGGTCATCGCCGACGCTGACCGCCGCAATCCATGTCTTACCCCATATTTCGACGGGGTTCTGACCCCCTCTGGCGATGACGAACTCTCCAGCCTGGATTGGTTTTCTGCTATTTCCTCTCGCCAAATCGAGGAACAGTCTAGTGCGTTGGTTGATCTCGGCCCTGACGCATTCCCGTTAACGGCAGTCGACAGTCTGCTTGTTCCATTCCTCGAAGACGTTGGGATCCAGCGTGTCGCGGTGCATTTGATAGGGCCTCACCGCGACGACTTGGCGTTTCTCCGGGATCTCGAGGCCGGTGGCCTGTTCGCGCCAGAGGCGACAATTATTGTGCTCAATAAGGGGCTTGTGGCGAGCAATCGAGATCCCGAAAGGGCCTTTCAGTCCGTGCTGAGCCACCAGACTTTCAAGGCGGCGATCAAACGCGGCGCCGTCCCCGTTTGGATGCCCTGGCTCGAACCCGCAAGCGAGGTCGAAGACAACTACCTTTCATTGAGTGAGGCTGAAGCGGGCGGCTCGACAGCGGACTTGCCCCCGCTTGGGTTTTTCAGCACTGAGCGCATCGCGATCTGGCGCAGCGCCATGGAGAGCGCCTTCGCGCCCGTCATGCCCTGGCTGACATGAATCAGTCGGCCGGCCGCACCCGTCGCCCAAACCGCCGCGCCGCGGCCGGCCGACTGATTCAATAGCACCTCTCCACACGGCAAAACCCCGCACGGCGCGCAGATTCTTCGCCGTCGCGCGGCGCCGGAGGTCGGCGTGCACTTTTATTCATGTGCACGCCGATTCCATTTCGCGTTCGCGTGGGTTGGCCCGCAGCCTTGGTGTGCGCCCGCAAGCGCCCTGTGAGAACGAGTGAACCCGCGTACCCCATCAACCAGGAGACAACTAGGCAAAAGAAAAGGCCCCCGAAACGTCACCGCTCCGGAAGCCCCTCTGAAATTTCGCAATTCGGAGAATTCGCTTCCGCACATCGTTGTCAAGGAAAAACGCCGTTTCGGCGAACGCCTTTTCTTTGCCTGAAGAAAGGCAAGGACCATGCAACCTATTCTGCCGACGACGCCCCATGGGCCGCGGGCGCTGTCGCGCGCCATGGTGGAACACCAGATCGCCGCGAAGGCCTGCCCGGCAGGCGCACGCGTAAACAAATGGAAGGTGCTTAACGCGATCCGCGTCGCGGCGCCTGCACTCGCCTTGACCGCAACAGCAATTAGACTGCTCGGCGCACTTTTGAGTTTTCACCCTGGCGATGAACTCGTCGTCGGACAAAATCTGATTGTATTCCCGTCGAACCGCAGCCTCGCCGGCCGGGCTGACATGTCCGAGTCATCGGTGACGCGCGGCTTACCGGGTCTCGTTCAACCAGGCATGATCCTGCGGCGCGACAGCCCGAACGGCAAACGCTACGCGCGAAAAGGGCAGGGCGGGGCTATCCAGCAAGCGTTCGGCTTCGATCTCACGCCGCTCGTTGCGCGCGCCGCCGAATTTCAAGGGCTCGCGGCTGAGGTCGAGCAGGAACGGCAGGAACTCAAGCATTTGCGGCAAGCGATCTCGATCAACCAGCGTGAGATCCGCAAGACGATCGATGCCGCGGTCGACGATGGCATTCCGGGCGATTGGGCCGCGTTTGATGACGCCCCCTTCGCTCACCGCATATCTCGCTCCATCAGTCTGGCAGCCGCCAGAATTTTAGCGGGGGCGCTCGACCAGCTCGCGGCCGAGATCCGCAACCAAGTGGAAAGCCACGTTAAAAAAACGGACAAAATGAGGAGCAATGCTGCGCAAAATGAGCAGCACATACAGAATACAAATAAAAACCATAAAATTGAATCTGAACCGGGCCTGCCGATAAGCGAGGGGGAGACTAGCGAGCCTCATGCCGAACCGCCGAGACCGCCCCACCGATCCTATCCGCTGGGCATGATCCTCGAGGCGTGCCCCGACATTGCGGCCTACGCTCGAAATGGCATCGCCTCATGGCCAGACCTGGTCGCCACAGCTGCGCACGTCCGATCCATGCTTGGCATCAGTCCGAGCGCATGGGAGGACGCCAAGAACGCCCTCGGGCCCGATGCCGCCGCCATTCTCGTCGCGGCGATCCTGCAGCGCGGCACCGCCATCACCAACGCTGGCGGCTATCTGCGCAGCCTGACCGAGAAGGCGAGGGCAGGCACGTTCTCGCTCGGACCTATGCTGATGGCCTTGATCCGAACCAATCTGAGCGATCGCAGCCGAAAGAGCGCCTTTCATGAGCGGCAGCCCCAGTCCTTGCGAAATTCCTTGCCAGCGCGGGCTTTCGGAGACCGGCTCCCGCTGTTCTTTCCGTCTCACCGCGTCGGCGACTTTACAAGCTCTCCGCCGACCATAATCCGGCCGGTTGCGCCCGATGCTATCGCTTGATAGCATCGGGCATGGCTCAGTTGTTGGTCAGGGATGTCCCGCGCGACATCGTCGAGGCTCTCAAGGCCCGCGCCGCCGCTCATGGCCGCAGCGTCGAGGCGGAGCATCGCCTTTTGCTCGAAGAAATGCTGCGGCCGGCCCGCAGCGCCTTCCGGGATCGCGCGAGCGAGTTGCGCGCCGCCACCAGGGGCCGCATCGAAGGCGAGTCGGCCGACATCATCCGATCCGAGCGGGCGCGGCGGTGAGCATCGTCATCGACGCATCCGTGGCGCTCAAATGGGTGCTGGACGAGCCGGGCCAGGCCGAGGCCGACGCTCTTCTCGAAAACGAATTGATAGCCCCTTCATTGTGGCTGCTCGAGGCCGCCAACGCCTTATGGCGGCGGTCGGTGCGCGGCGAACTGAGCACGGCGGAGGCCGAAGAGCGGCTCAGTGAACTGTTTCATGCGCCGGTCACGTCGATCCGGATCGAAGAGGATCTGGTAAGCGCCGCTCGCCTCGCCGGCGAATTCTCGCATCCAACCTTCGATTGCCTCTATCTGGCGCTGGCGATGCGCGAGAACACTTACGTCGTGACGGCCGATCAGCGCTTTTACGGCGCGGTCGCCAACCATCCGACTTTCGCCGGAGCCGTACGCCTTCTGGTTCACCCTTGAGCGTTCACCCGGAAGGAAAGTCCGCGCCGAGGTTCACCTTGACGCCCTAATCGCGCCTGACTGGATGCCAGCGGCGATCGTCTCAAGAATCCTGGCGTAATGGTGGAACCCGGCGAACCGCCGCCCCAGCTCGTCCATGTCGCCTTGTTTGGAAACATCCATCAGCCATTTGAAATCCGCCATGTGATCGGCCATGCCAGCAAAGATCGTCACATCGTCCTGGCCGGCGCGCGCCAGTTTTTGCGTCGCCGCGTCAATCTCGGCGGCGATACGAAGCTGTTCGGCGGTGAGCGCCATTTTCCCCGCCCCTCGATCGTGATGGCTTCCACGGAAGCCCAGGCTTGGCCTCCGAAGCGTCCGGCCCCGCCATCCATGCGAGCCGCGGCGGAACGAACCTCGCGTCTCTATGCCGCCGAGGCTTCGACGACAAGCGCCGCCGTCTCGTCAAAAGGGGAGCGGCGACGGCGGCGATCGGGCGCTCGCGCTCTTCTCCAGTCGACTGCGGGAAATCACGATTCCGCGTCCTTCCCGTCCGATCCTTAAAATCGTTGCGCGGCGCATTTTTAGTTTTCGCATTCGCGCGCGCCGGGGTCAGCTTGGATATCGGTTAAACCAAACCGAGGATGAAATCGAATGTCTACCAAATCCACATCGCTCGCCGCGCGGATGCAGCGC
>Ga0182014_10003347_pt1 | contig 19299 bp, 26 predicted proteins | sample 612S2DmetaG_FD_120489 | JGI IMG/M metagenome (GOLD analysis project Ga0182014, IMG submission 120489) | Permafrost microbial communities from Stordalen Mire, Sweden - 612S2D metaG | ecosystem: Environmental > Terrestrial > Soil > Wetlands > Permafrost | place: Sweden: Stordalen | collected... | reverse complement strand
GGCGTGGTGGTCGCGGTCGTGGTCGCGGTCGGGGTCGTGGTCGTGGTCGCCATGAACGCCTGCGTCAAAACCGGCGCCATTGTCCACATGCTCGCACATGACCTGGTATTCCATGCCGATCTGTATTTGGTCGGCGGCGCCATGGTCGTTCGCGCCAACGGCCCACTCAAGCGCGACAGCAACTGCTGGCCATCGACGGCCGCGTTCTGCCAGGACCACAAGCCCACCTACGAATTGCACGACCGGCCGTCGGCCGGTTTCTGGCGCGAGGACCTAGGCATCTTCGTGGTTCCCGCCGATCAACTCAAGGAGTTACCATGACCACCGCCGACCAGTACCACGCCGATCCTGCGCCCACAGCGTCGCTCTCATCGAGCATCGCGAACATCCTGCTCACCGAGTCGCCAAAGCACGCATGGCTCGCGCATCCACGGCTGAATCCCAAATACGTGCGCGAGACCGATTCGCGCTTCGACCTGGGGTCCGCCGCGCACATGATGCTGCTGGAACGGCGCTCAGATGCGATCGTGCGCGTCGCGGCGGACGATTGGCGCACGAAAGCCGCAAAAGAAGCGCGCGACGCCGCGCAGGCCGAAGGCAAATACGCCGTACTTGAGCGCCAGTATGATGACATCGTGGCGATGTGCACGGTGGCCCGCGAGTTCGTCGCTGCAAGTGAGTTGGGCGACATCCTTGTCACGGGCGAACCCGAGCAGACCCTCATCTGGCAGGAGGGCGTGACGCACTTTCGCTGCCGCCCGGACATGCTGTCCCAGGACCGGCGCGTCGTGCTCGACTATAAGTCGACGGGCAGCGCATCGCCCGAAGCGTTCTCGAAGCAGATCGGCCGCATGAACTACGATCTGCAGGCGGAGTTCTATGTGCGTGGCATCGAGGCGGCGACAGGTATCGCGCCCGTATTCGTGTTCTTGGCGCAGGAAATCACGCCGCCCTACGCGTGCTCCCTGACGTCGCTGTCGAATGCCTACCGCGCCATCGGCCAAGCGAAGGTTCAGCACGCTCGGTCGATCTGGGAGCGCTGCATGCGCGATAACGACTGGCCGGCGTACGACAATCAGATCCACTACGTCGAGCCGCCGCCATGGCAGTTGAACGAATTAGAGCGGGATTTACTGTGAGCCGGCGCACTCATTTCGTGTGCACTGTCGACGGATGTGGACTGCCGCATGACGCGAAGGGCCTTTGCCACTCTCATTACAAACGATGGAAACTTCACGGCGATCCATTGGTGGTAAAAGCTGTTCCGCGTGGCAGCGCCCGCATAGACAAGCGTTCCGGGTATCGGATTTTTAACAAGACTCCTGAGCATAGGCAGGTAGCAGAAAAGGCTCTGGGCCACCCTTTGCCTCCTGGCGCGATCATTCACCACGCTGATGAAGACAGGAAAAATAATGATCCCAGCAACTTGGTAGTTTGCCCGGACAACAAATATCACCGCCTGATACATCAGAGGCTAAATTCTTTCAAAGCAAGTGGACACTACGACTGGAGGAAATGCCCATATTGCAAGCGCTACGATGATCCTGAAAACATGAAGAAAGAAAGGACGGGGTACGAACCTCGCTTCGTTCACGCGCTGTGTAGAAACTTGCTACAAAAAACCATGCGGAACACACGCCATGTTTCAGTTTAAAAGAGCTGTCAGAGAGAATGTAGGTTTACTAATTGGTTTGTGCGGTGGCACTGGCGCTGGCAAGACGTTTTCCGCTATGCGCTTAGCCTCTGGTATCGCCGCAGAAAAACCGTTTGCCGTGATCGACACAGAGGCCGGTAGAGCAAAGCATTATTCTGATCAATTTTTGTTTGATCACGGTGACTTAAAGCCGCCGTTCTCCCCGCAGGCATACGCCGAAGCGATACTCGCGGCTGACGAGGCGAAATATCCTGTGATAGTGGTTGACTCAACTTCTCTAGAATGGAGCGGCGAAGGTGGAGTGCTCGAGATGCACGAGGCCGAACTCGACCGCATGGCGGGGGACGACTGGAAGAAGCGCGAGGCCTGCAAAATGGCGGCGTGGATCAAGCCCAAGACGCAGCACAAGAGGATGGTGCAACGATTGCTGCAGGTGCGTGCCCATTTGATCCTGTGCTTTCGCGCCGAAGAGAAGGTGGAAATGGTGCGCGACGAGGAAACTAAAAAGATGGTAATCGTGCCAAAGAAGTCGCTCACCGGCATCAACGGCTGGATCCCGGTCTGCGAGAAGAGCCTACCCTTCGAATTGACAGCATCGTTCTTGCTCACCGCCGACGCACCCGGCATGCCGAAGCCCATCAAACTGCAAGAGCAGCATCGTGTGATGTTCCCGCTCGATAAGCCGATCAACGAGGAGTCCGGCAAGCGAGTCGCGCAGTGGGCGTCCGGCGTGAAGGCGTCACCGATCAGCGACGCCGCCCTCGACACTCTGTGCATGACGATGGACGTCAAGGAGACCAAAGCGCTCGAAACCGCGTTCGGTAAGGCCTACCGCCAGGCCAAGGCCGCTCAAGACGAGCGAGCTATGAAGAAGCTCGAGGCGGTGTACAAAGGCCAGAAGGAAGCGATTGCGCTCGGCGATGCATGACCAGATCAGGACGGGGAATAGAAGGAAATGCAAATGGTTAACCGTTACAAAATCCCGATGCTCGACGATCCGTTTGACCTTCCTCTCGGCATTCGCAAAGTCGGGACTGAGGTGGTACTGGCATCCGATTACGACAAACTTGAGCGGGCAGTGAGTTTGTTCGTCAAGCAATGGAATGCTTGCGGGCCTAACGGCGATTTCGGACGATATTTTCAGAACGTCAAAGATGCTGTTGATGCGGCGATCGGCTCCGTTTCGATAAAAGAAGCGAATGCAACCGTTAGCGATTGATTTGTTCTGCGGTCTTGGCGGATGGACTGAGGGCCTTTTGGCCGAGGGGTACTACGTGGTCGGATTCGATAACACACAGCACGTCTACGGGGAGCATCGCTATCCCGCGCAGCTTGTCATTCAGGACGTGCTGACGCTTCATGGTAGCCAGTTCAAAGATGCCGCCCTGATCGTGGCCTCGCCGCCCTGCCAGGCCTACAGCTACCGCGCTATGCCATGGAAGCGGGCCAAGGCGCTCCCGCCGCCGGATAACTCGCTGTTCGAGGCATGCTTTCGGATTCAGCGGGAGGCTATTGAGGCGGCGGGGCATTTCATCCCGCTTGTGGTGGAGAACGTCCGCGGAGCAATCCCCTGGGTGGGCCGCTCGAGGTGGAACTATGGAAGTTTTCACCTGTGGGGCGATGTGCCAGCGCTCATGCCAATGACAAAGCAGGTCACGAAGAACGATGGTGGCTCGGGGTTCGCGGTATCCCACAATAACGTCCCGTACTCCCGAGGCGATGCGATCAAAGTCACTGGCCACCTGAACAAGCGAAACGGCCACCGTAGTACCGCGCATCTAACGAATCCCGTCGAGCACATCAAATGCGGCGGTGACTGGTTTGGACCTGGTGAGAACTCCAGCGCCATGCGCCACCAGAGCTCCCGCTCACCAAAGCGAAAGATGGCATCGGCCATGATCGCGAAGATACCTGAGCCGCTGGCTCGCCACATCGCACGTGTCTATTACCCGGATGCGTTCGCTCATGCAAAGGAATTTGACCAATGATGTGGACCGGATGCGCCTTGCAGTAAGTGCCCGAGATTACGCCAACGACATGATCGACAGGGAGCGTGCCCGCGTGCAGGCGCTCGCCGCCGAGCTTGCCGAAGTGAAAGCCGACCGCAAGCTATCCGAGGATGCGCGGCAGATCGAAGCGAAGCAGATTCGAGAGGCATGGGCTCGCATTCGTGCGTTGGAGGCGGCGCTGGGCGAATACGGGAGCCACACTCGAAGCTGCCAGAAGATGGCATTCGCATGGACCAGTGATTGCGACTGCGGATTCCAAGAAGTTAAGGATTTACTCAAGAACACGTCCCCCAGTGGAGCAATCCGCCCACAATCGGAAACGGAAGATGGGTATAAGCCAGAAGCTGTTGAGCGAATCTTGGCAGCAAAAAACGCGCCACGCGATCCCAGCGCGCCGACTGACCCCAAGGAGTTCTTGAAGTGGCTGCATGGTGACTCACAGTCCGAACCGCGGGGTGAGTGTTCCGGCTGCAACGGGCGCGGTGAAGTGGCGGGGCATGATCCCGATGGGTCGTGGGATACGCGCGAGTGTCCGCACTGCAAGGGGTCGGGGAAGGAAACGGATGGGTTATGAGTGACTACAGGCACCGATTGGTATGAAGGACCATCAGCGGGACGCGCATTCCGCATCGAAAACCAAAGGAGATGTTTAGAGGAAACCGACCTGATCGATTTCCCAAGCCTGCGGCGTCACGCCCTGTTGTTGCACGATGAATTTATAGATCCACCCTGACACGCTGTAATCCGCCAACGGAATCGTATATACGTTCCACTGGCCAGCGGCCATCGTCGCAGGACCGTACTTGGCTTGCGAGATGTTCAGCATGGCGCCGAAAGGAATATCGTCCGCGGTACCTTGCGCTTGGAAGAATTGCATCTGCGCAAGTGCACCCGCGACGCTCGGCTTGATCGCAATCGTGAAATGCGTGAAGCCGCTCAGATTGAAGTTCACGCCATTGGAAGCGGGACCGGCCGAATTGGTTTTGGGGTACGGTAGCCAATACTCGAACGCTTGAGTGCCCGGCATGCCAATGACCGGCCCCGAGCCGCTGACCCCTGCGCCAGCCTGCGCGTAGTTGAACGGAACCGAATTCCAGTCGCCCTGCCACGAAAACTTGCCGCTCATATACACCGGCGACTTGATGGCGTTCGAAGTGACAGGCGGTGTGGGCGGAGTCACGACAACGGCGGGCCCCTGGAGTGTGACCGGCTTGCCGGCGTTCAGGAGGGCGAGGTCGGCAGCGGAAATCGAAATGGTCATGGGCGTGAGCCTCTACGGCGCGAGTGAAGCCACCGTAATGCCGATGGTCGGCTGATACTTAGGCGGTGGGGGCAGGCGGGCGAGAATCCGCTCGAGCAGGTGGATTTCCCGCTCGAGCAGCCGCTCGATGCGCCATTGGGTGCGCCGGTCCTCCGGCCACCCTTGATTGGCTACGACGGCGTCGTCGATCAGGTTCATCAGACTTTGCGCAGGCTCGCAGCCGCAGCAACCGCGGCGGTGACCGGCGTCACGCTGATGGCAGTCGTCGGCAGGAACGCAGGCGGCGTACCGGCTTCCGTGAAGGCCTGGCTGATGGGCGCACCCAGGGTCGCACCATTGATGTCGAGGTCGGTGGCAACGACTGTGCCGGCGCCGACATTGACGCTGGTCGAGAAGGCCCAGGCGGTCGGGGTTTCGACGCCGGTCAGAAGCACCGCCGCCTGCGCAACGCCGCTCGAATCGGTGACAACGACGCTGGTCGAGGCGAAGGCCGCAGCGGTCGGAGTGGGAGTACTCGCGCCTTTGGTGATGGCGACGGTAACGGGGATCAAAGTGGCTGACATGGAAAGCTCCAAAAAAGGGTGGATTCGATCAGATCGAAGTAAACGCCTGATTTATGACAAATACAATCAGAAGTTGCCGCTACTTGCCGGCAGCGGCAGCGGTGGCTATTGCCGAGGCGAACACAGCCCGGTCCAGGCCGTATTTGTTAAAAATCGCGGTGATCGTCGCCGCCGGCACGATGCCATTGGTGCCCTGCGCCGCCGTGATCGCGTTCACGATTTCGGGCGCGGCTTGCAGCAGTCCCATCAGCAATTCCAATACTTGGGCTACGGGCATTACGGCGTACTCACGGGTGCAAGGCAGGTATCGATCGAGGCTTTCGCCTGGGCCGCGCTCAGGCAGGCCTGGACGGTCGTTAAGGTCGCGGTGGCCGCCACGATCTGGCTGGTGGCGCTCGCCGTGTTGCCGCCCGCGTAGGCGGTATTGGCTAGACTCAGGGCCGTGTTGACCCCATCGGTGATGGTCAGCACCTTCTTTGCCTGCGCGCTCGTGATGGCGCCTGAGTTCAGGGTAGCGGTGGCCGCCAGCACAATGGCGTCGTCGGCCGCCTCGGCGGTGCTCAGCAGTTGGCTAAAGGTGGGTGCGCCGCTCGTGCTCGCGCAGCTGCCAATCCAGCCGCTGGCGACGAGCACAATACCAATGCGGCAGATCGTGATTTTTTTCATGGTCATTTTCATTTCCCCCACGGCTTGCCGGGTATTGGGATGGAAGCGGGCGCGGCGGCCTGCACAGGCGCCGGCTCCGGCTCCGGTGCAATCGAGACGGACCGCTGCACATCGGCGGCAGCGACGGCCGCGATCGTCGCCGGATGGGCTTCGGCGCTGCCCTTGGTGAGCGTAAGGGGCTGCAGCTTTGACACAGCGCGATAAGCGATACCGATGATCGGCGCGAGAAAGGCAATGGTGCCGAACACGGCCGTCACGGTCGCCTGGATCTTATCGAGACTCGTCAGGCCAAAGGTCGATGCGATCTTCGGGAAGATGGCGACCAAGGCGGAGACCGCGGTGACAACCTGGGCGATTTGGACGGACGAGGTGTACCAAGGAGCCGCCGCGCCAGGCAACGTGATGGGGTCGGTAATGGGTGTCGGTACGCTCATGTTTTCATCTCTTTGTCATGCTCGCTCTTCACACCTTTGGCAAAACTCGCCTCGCGCACCTCTTGAATGAAGGCTTCCATTTTGCCATCGGTGGCCTCTTGCACCCGGATAATCTTACGCGAATTGCGCAGCGAGACAAGCACACCGCCGATCGACGTGATCAGGGTCGCAAGCGCGGTGATGAACACGGCCAATCCCGCGAGATTGCTCATGGCAGCAGCGCGGCCTCTGCCTGCCGGCGCAGCCGTAGCCCCGGAATGACGACGCCGTTGCTATGGTCCCACTTGAGGATTTCGACTTTCGCGGCCGGCCAATTATCCGCGTTCACGAGCGTACAGAGAGTGCTCGTCCGGTAATTTCCGGAGCCTAAGTTGAAGACGAAATCGGTGAGCGCCGCGAGGGCGCCCGGATCGATGATCGCCGGGGAATAGCGCAGCAGGAGCGCCTGCGCTTCGGCAATATCATGCACGCGCGCCTCGTCGGCCTGCACTTGAGTCCAGATGAGCCCCGCATATACCTCTTTGCCTGTGTGGCCCCAGCCAATAGTCCAGACGCCCGCGCCGTCCTGATAGGCGGTGAGGCGACAACCTTCGAATTGACGGACGAGGTCGGTGGCGTTCATTTAGACGGGCAAATTTCGGGACGGATAGCTGTAATCACGCTCGTCGTAACCTTCGCGCATGACTTTGACACTTGCTTCATCCCAATAACAGTTCTGACTCTGGTTAGTGATAACTCGTAGGTTGAACTGCGTCACCCCGGCCGGCAGGTAGCCGCCGATCTTGAGCAGCCGCGCACCTCCGCCAGGGTGCTGAACAACAGTAGAAAACAGCGCGCCCCCGTTATAGAAAGCGGTGATGGCCGCATTGCCAGGAGCAAGCGAATAGCCCACCACAGAGATTTCGAACCAGCAATCTTGTGCGTAGGAAAGGCCGCCCGTGATGAGTACACCGTCGCCGCTCGCGCTCGCGGCCGAACCGCCCGCGAGCGCGAGCGCGCCCGGGCTGAATAGAGCGGCGCCCGCCGTGGTAAAGTATGTTGCAGATGCACCCGTTGGAAGCGTGTATTGCCAGCTCGTGCCCGATCCGGTCGATGCGTCCCACGAGGGGTTGGCGAGCAATTCAATCGAGGTTTGCATGTTGCCGTTGTTGATGACGTTTTGACCGTTAGCCAAATAGCCTGACATCGTCTTGTAACCCGTAAATCCGTAGACACCGGGCAACTGCCCGAAGCCATCAATATCGACGGTCGCGGTACACCCATTGTCAAAGAAGCAGCCGTTGTGCTGCGTACGCTGCGAGATGTACCAACCGACCGCGATGCTCGCAAGGGTCACGCCATTATTGGGCAGCGTCGCCAGTGTCACCGTTTGGCTCGATTCCGCGGTGACCATCGCGTATCCCTGAAACACCATGGAGGCATTATAGAGCGCCACTTTTGGATAATCGGCGAGCGTTCCATCAACCCAATTCGCGGTCGCAAAGTTAGGGTTCGAGGCTACCGTGATCGCGCACAGTTGACGATCATCGTAGGCCTTCGCGCGCACGCGAATCCCAATAGACCCGGCAGCGAAGTAAATCCCGTTCGTATAGCTTGAGGCCATTGCCTGCGAGCCGACCAAACGTCCGTTGTTGTAATAACGTCCGCCGTCGACCGTGACGTTGTACACCGGCACATAGGCGGCGAGCCCCGAACTCCAATTGTTATAGGCTTCGCAATCGACGTACTCGATATCGTAGGGCGACTCCGAGTTGCCGGGCGTCCCAGGCGAGGTGTTGTCCGCCGCGAGCGTGAAGCCGCCGTCGCCGTTCATCCAGGAGAGGCAGCCGATGAACTTCACAGCGTAGCTACCCTGGTTCACGTTCATGCCATCGCGCCCGTTCTGTAGGGCCTCGCAGTTGACGAACCCGATGTGGTGCGAGCGGAAGCGCATGGCGAAACCGAACGCGGCAAACGTATTGGTCGCGAGCGTCTGCTGGAATCCGTACCCGTTGTAATTGAAGGTGCAGTTCGTGAACTTCAGGTAGCTCGAGGTGACGAACTGCGCGCCCAGATTGCAGTTCGAATCAAAGTGGCAGTTGACGAACCGGCCTTTGGACACGGAGGACAGCTGCAGCCCGACGAGCGGACTTGCGGTCAGGCTCACGCTGTCGAGCAGCACGTCACTGCCCGAAAGGCTCAAGAGTTGTCCGGTTGGCTGGGCGGAGAAGGCGAACTGGTTGCCGTTGATCGTGAGCTCGTAGCATCGAAAGCCTGTACCCGTGACACTCACGTGGCTGCTGGAAGACCATGAGTTTGCCTTCACCAAGATCGTGGACCACATGGTCCAAGTAAAATTGGCAACTGTGATCGCATTGAGGGGCGAACACAGGAAGGTGAGAAACGACGGCCAGAAGGACGTGGGATTGGTACTCGCGTTCACCACAGCGACCCACCGATTCAGGGCCGCCGTGTCGTCGGTCACTCCATCCCCGATCGCGCCATAGCGGCGAGGATCCAGGAAATCTGAATTGATGGCGTAATTGCTCGGCGTGACGCTGGCCGCTATTTCCGCTGCGGTCCGTGGATAGATGACAGGACCTATACCCGCCTGAGTCAGTAGTTCGTTGAGGAGCGCAACGGTCGAGGGTGTGAGAATTTGCCAGGCCGTGCCGTTGTACATGAGCTCGATCGGCTGCGCCTGAATCTCAGTCCCAGTGAGTGCAGCACCCAACGGATTGACGATCGACACTGCGCCCGTGCCGGCGAAATTAAGTGTCGAGGGCCCCGTACTCGGATGCGTTGGGATGAATCTGACAGGAATCCCCGCCACCAGCGTTGGGGCCACTGCCGGTTGCGGCTGCAATGTTGCGAGTGCCACCACATACGCATTGGCAGCGCCGGAGTCGACACCAAAGAACGCGGCCTTCGAATAGAGTTCTGTGGAATTCGTATTGAACGCATTCCAGGGCACCTGGCCGCGCGCACCCGTGCCATCGCCCGTAACGGTTCCTACGAAGACAACCTGCTGGGTCATGGGACGGGCTTCGGCACGTTGGGCTGATTGATGACGGTAAATCCTGAGACGGTGATCGTCACTTGTGTTTGCTGCGTAAACTGCGTGCCCGCCGCGATCGACTGCGAAATCACGTATTGCGGCAACACGGTCGAGGACAGCACCCAGGTGGGCGGTGCAATCAAAAATCCCGCCTGCAACAAGATCAGCTGCGCATCGTAGTAGAAGCGTCCCACCACATTCGGCACCGTGATGGTCGTCGGAGTAGGTGCAGGTCCCAGCGAAATGACGAGGGGAACGTACGATCCGGGAACGGCTGATAGCAGCAGAGGCACATAGCCCGTGATCACAAATCCTTCTGGTACCAGCGCGTCATAGACGTAGGTGAGCTGTCCCACATTGGCGCCCGCAGTCGCAAAGGCGGTAACGGCGGCAGCAAGAGTGGTCGGCTCGTAGCCGTCGGCGGTCCAACCGTAGAAGCCGTCAGCGGTCCACTGATTAAATCCGTCAGCGGTCCATTCAGGGTTCGTGTTAAGGGGAGCGGCGGGCATCCTATGACATCCTCGCCCAGAACATCGTGCCGCCATTGTTCATGGCGATCAGGAAGGCGTTAGTGTTGGCCGCAACGGTCGTGGTGAGTGTCAGCGTGCCGTTGTAGTTGATGTTCTGCGCGGCCGATGAGACCACGACCGCATTGGCTTGGGGGTTTGCGATGCGAACCTCCCAGCCCACCATATTGGTGTTCAGCGCCGGCAGCGTCAGCGTCCCGCCCGCGGCGGTCGTGAAGGCCATGTTGTTGCCGTTGCCCACGGCGATGGTAGCGCCCGTTGCGATGGATCCCGTGTTAAGAGCTATCGGGAAATTCCACACCAGTGTGTTGAAAAAGTTCCCGCTTGCGGTGAGGTCGGGCCCCTGGCCGCGGATCGACAGTTGCCCAAAGCCGGAGACGCCGTTCGAGGTAAAACCAATGCCCTGGTAATTGGCATTGAAGATCGTCGGCGCCGCGCCATACATCTGCACGCGCTGGGCAGTCGAGTCGAAGTCGCACACCACACCAACGTTCTGCAGGTTGATGCGGATGCCCTGCTGACCAAATAGACCACGGATGCAAATGTCAGCGGCTGATATCGCCGAATGGGTGATTCCGGTCTCCAAGTCGAAGCCGTTCAAGCCCTGCAGGACGATGTGGGCCGTGCCACCGTTCTCAAGATCGCTCGCGCCCTTGACCGAACAGTACGTGATGACCGACCCGGCGTCCGCCGTGCCCGCCTCGAAGACTGGCCAGCCATGATGGGTGATGTTGACCGCCGTGCTGCCGGTGGCAACGAGCGCGACCGAGCCCGATGCACCGCCAATGGAGTTGGCTACCGTGATCGAGCCCGCACCGGAGGCGCCCGACACGGAGAGCACGAAATAGATTTGCGTCGCTACAAAACCATTCACGCTCGCCGAGAAGATCACCGGCATCCCGACCCCGTACTGCGTCAGATCTGTTACGCCGATCGTGCTCGAGGAAGCGCTCATCGTCGCGGCTTGGGTATTCGTCATCGTCGCACCGGAGCCGCCCAAGTCGAAGACCGAGAGATTATTCTGGTTCGAGCTTGCGCGCGCCGACAATTGCAATACGCGGCCCGAGCCTTGCGCCGTATTATCGCCGCCGGTGATCTTCGAGAAATGGGAGTTGCCCATATTCCACAAGGTTGTGCCGGACGCGGTGACCATCATCCCGTGAGCATTGAAGTAGTAACTGATCCGCTCGAACGAGCACTGCGCGATGTTCTCCATCCACATGCCCCAGGCGGTACAGTTTTGGATGAACAGGCCGTGGAAGTAACCGTACTCGCAGCCGCCCTGGTACAGCGCACCACACTTGATGCCGTAGCTGCCGTTGGAGAGCCCCATGTTGGATACTTCTGGGCAATTGATCCACGAGTTAAGGAGTTGCGCCTGGGTCGTGTACGGAACGCCTAAATCGGTGGAATTGGCGGCGAACAGCGGGAAGGTGCCATTGCCTTGGATGATCGTTCCGCCGGTGAGCACCGGCGAGCCAGAATTAGACAGGTTATAGCCGCAGCCGTTGTAGGTCACGCCACTCAAGAGCGGTAGCGATTGCGTGAGCGTGAGCGTCCCCGGAGGAAGCTGCACGATCGCACCGCCCACGACAGATGCGGCTTGAGCTGCGGCAATCACCGCCGCGGTCGTCATGGAGGTCGGGATGAAAAATATCTGCGAAAGCGCGTCATCGAACATGATTGGCGATGACTGCCAGGTGAGACCATTCGAGTACTGCACGCCCAGATCGCTCGTCGCCGCAGGCGTGCCGATGGGGTACGCGGAAGCAGCCGGCAGGTTCGCGGAAGAATACGAGCCCTGCAGGGGCATCGGGTACGCGAGACTTTGGGCGAGAGTCATTTACTGACCTAACTCATATCCACGCCGAAAACATACACGTCCGCCGTGCAGGCGGCGGTGGATCCGGTGGTGAGCGAGAGGATCAAGTTTGTGGTTCCAAGCGTCGCCGTGAGGGCAATGACCGCGGGCACAATGACGCCGGACGCCAAGGAGACCCACGATTGAGCGACCGCCACCCAGGCATTGCCGCCCTTGGAGGCCGCATCGTAGATGCCGCCCGCGCACGCGACGGAGGCGCCGCCAGATCGTTGGCGCGCGAAAATACCCGTGACCGTATACGCCGAACCGCCATACACCTTCGTGAGCGGCTGATCGGTCGTCAACTGGAAATTGAGCGCGCTGCCCTTAAAGAGCAGTTGATTGGCGTTGCCAGCGGCAAATCCTGGGTTGAATACGGGCATGGCCTATAACCCGGTCGAGCCCATGCTGATATCGGAGACTCCGGCGGTACCGTTGGCCGTGATCCAGAAGCCGCGCACGCGGGCGGTCGAGACCGGATTCGGGAATTCGAACGTCGCGCCGGCCGCCAGCACATAGGTAAAGTTGGTTGCACTCGCGACGCCCGCGCCGGACGGGTCGACCAGCAAATAGAGCTTCGAGGTCGAGTCATTGCTCACGATCAGCATCACCCGATTCGCATTGACCCCGGTAATCGCTGTATCCGCTGCCGCAGAGACCACATTCGTGGGCGCGCTCGGATAGGTAGCCACTGCATTGTTGGCGGCGAACTGATTGCGCCCGGTATCTCCCAAGATATTGGCATTGATTTGCAACCCTGAGGAGACCCCGCCATTCGAGATGAGCAGGAACGTGAGAGGGAGAATGTTACTGGCCGGTCCCAGCGCGCCTGACGTGAATTGCGAGACGACGTTCGCTTCCGGGTAGACGCCGTCCAAGGACGCAAATCCGTATTCGCCGCGAAATCTCATCCAGTAGCGATGCGGCGAATAGTCTTGGCCGATCTGCATCGCGGAGACGCCGCCGTTGACCCCGTAGGTCATATCCGCCAATTGAGTACGTACGCCGGCGGCGAACGTGACCACGGAGAGCTGGCCGGCCAAGGACATCTCGAAGAAAAATCCATTGGTGGCGGGCGCCGCAATCGTCGGCGTTCCGGGCGTGGTGCCGAATCCGAACAGGGCGTAGTTGTTGGCGGGGAATCCCGCGGCGATCGCGGCATTGCCCACATTCACCGTATTCAGCATTTCCAAAAACGCGGGGCTTCTGGGGAAGAAGGTGCGCCGAGTCTGAAAGAGCGAATAGCCGTTCGCCGTCACGCCACTCACGAGGTTCATCTGGCCCGCCGTCCACGCGGGCGCGGTGCCCCCGCCGCCGGAGGTCGAGAGCCACCGGTTGACGATATCGGGGGTTGTGCTGAAGTCCTCGTACCACTGAACCAACGCGTCTTGTGTGATGCGCAGCCGCCCCAGCGGGTCCTGCGTCGATTGAGTGGGCGACACGTAAGGCATGGTTATTTGTCCGTCTTGGGCGGCCCTAGGCGCCGTTTCGTGCCCACAGGAATGGGCATGCCAAAGATCTGTGCATAGTCAGGCGCCGGGCCGTTGGTGGAGGCATAGCCGCCGCTCGGCTTGCAGATCGGGGAGCTGGACGGCCGGTACTGGTGCTCGCCATGTTGCTGCACCTCGAGCGGGCGCACGTCAGCGCCATTGTTGCCGAGCGAACTCACGCGCTCCTGCGCGCGAATATCGAACGTGCCGGTGCCCAACGGACTGTCGTGCTTTTCGAGTTCGCCGAACTTGTGCTGCATGCGCACACCGCGGCGGAAGAAATCGTCCTTCATGTCGCTCTCCTCACAGATCATCGGGATTGAAATGATCGTCCTTATCCACAATCGCGTGGCGCACCTTCTCCCACTGGATCGCGGTCATGATCGCCTTGCGGCGCCGCTCGATCCGCAGCTCGTCCGCATTTTCATCGCCGCTGTCTTTCAGCAGCTCCTTGATCGCCTTGTCCAGGGTCGGATTCGGTGACTCAGTGCTCATTTTGAGATACCCGCGCTGTCATTATGTCCCATATACCCCTTTTTGGACGAATTTGCGCCTACCGTAGCGCCACACCTCAGGAGATCGCCCATGTTGACCAAAACCCTCTTGTCCACTGGCATTGTCATTGTGCTGCTCATCGGCCTGGACGTCGCGAATGGCTGGCTGCAGGACTTCGTGGGCGTGCTGCGCTACATCCTGGGCGGCTGAGATGCACATCCCGTTGCTCTCGTTCCTCATCTTTTGCGCCCTGTGCTGGGCCTTCAACGCGGCCAATCACTGACCGATGCCCGCTTGATCGGCGCCTGGAAGCTGGCCGGGTATCGCGGCAGCGGCCCCTTGCGCTGCTCCGGCCGCCAAGCCGGCGCCACGCTTTCCGCCACCCAGCAAAAAGACCTGCAGGCCCTTGAGGCCTGCCTGGCTGTACAGAAATGGCACACTACCCATGGCGCCGAGCACTAGCGGGTTCTGCATGATAGCCGCTGCGCCGCCGGTGGCTACATCCATGGCACCCAGCCGTCCCGCCGTTCCCGAGTCAGGCTCGCGATTACCGAGCACCGCCTCACCCGCCTCACCCAATTTTTGCTGGCGCGCCGTGCCTTTGGCGAAGGCGCTGTGATCCTTGGAGGCATCTTGCGCGCGCACCGCACCCATGTACTGACTCGCCGTGGGGATACCCTCTTTCGCACCTTTGTACGCACCCGCGCGCTCCGCAATTTTGTACTGCGCATAGCCGTTGCGCAGCTTCGAATACTGCTTGGACAGCGCGGGGTTCTCTCGCTCCACCATGTCATCCATAGCCTCACGGGCGAACTCGATGGCCTTCCCCACCGTGCGGTCCCCGGGGTTAGTCGATTTCTGATAATCCTCGATGTGACCGCGCAAAGTCTCGCGAATGCTCTGCAACGTCTCGCCAGACGCCTTGCCGGAGGAGGTGAATTTGGAAATGATGTCCTTGTCCAAGATCGCGTTGACCTTCGCTTGCTGCGCCGGATCCAACGTCGAACTCGCGACCATCGTCTTGATCTGATCGAGCGCGCCGCGGAAGGAGGTTGGCGCGGACGCGGCGGCCGAGCCGCCCGGTGCAGGCAACGCGGCCGGCGGCGTTGAATTCAGGTCACCCTTCATCTTGGGCAAGATGTCATCGTAGGCCTGTGAAAACTTCTCACCCGCCTGCCGTATTGCTTCGTGGCCGGCGAGCCCTTTGGTGTTGGATTGCCCGATTTCCTTCAACGAATCATTGATGGTGGCTTCTTGAAACTGCGCGACCGACTTAGCCTTCGCATTTTTGATGATGTTGCCGACGAACGGTAGCGCGGTCAGTTTGTCCTCGAAATTCCGCACACCGCCGCCCTTGATATCACCGGGCGTCATCGTGACTCCCTTATCCGCGAGAGCTCGCACTTGCGGCGAGACATTTTTCAGCGGTTTGGGCAGCGCCTGTGCGGCGCGCTCCGACGCAGTCAGCATGCCAACCGAGCGACGCGCAGCACCAGCGCCGCCGCCCATCAGCAGCGAGCTCACCGCCTCCGATGCCTTTCCCGCGGTCGAGGCGGGCGGCGGGAACGCGGCGTCCAGACGACGCTCCTGGCCGGCGGAGGGAAGTTCGTACGGGTAGTTACCGCTCTTGTCCTTGCCTTTGATCAAATTGCCGACGGCAACGGGCACGTCCGCAACCATCGTAGGTAGGCCGGTGATTGCCTGGGAGCCAGCGCGCACCGCCTCATTGCCAACTCCCTTCGCCGTCTCCCAGGCCTGCTGACCCCATGATTGTTGCGGTGCAGCACCCTCGGTTTTTACTTGGGGCGGGGCAGACGCTTCTTGCTCGGCGCGCGCACGAAATTCGAACTCCTCGTTCTCATGTAGTGGGGTGGGCACGCTTCCACTCCTGGTACCGCTGCTCTTTGCCGGGGTCCGCGTAGGGCGCTGGAGCAGCGCCGGCACCAGCCGGCTTATCCGCCAACGCCGCGGCCTCGCGCACGGACTTGCCCGACTTCAGCGCATTGAGTACTGTTTCGTTGCCTTGCTCGATCGCGCTGGCCACCTTCTTGCTTGCATCGATGGCGGTCGCTATCTCAGGGATGGAGCCATCGAGAGGGAACATATCGGAGGCCTGCTTACGCACCGATTCGGTAGGCTGCCCCGACCGCGATAGGACGGTGACGACTTCCGCCTGCGTATCGGTGATGAGATTGCGCAGTCGCTGAATCGCCGGATTCGCGACGTGCTTACCCTGGGCGGCAAGCCGCCAGTCGTTCACATCCTTCGAGTCTCCGAAATTCACCGCCTTGGCCGCATCCATCATTTGATCGTACAGGCCGCCTTTTTGATTGAGCGCCTGCATAGCGGGCTCGATGTTGCCTTCGCGTTTCGCCAATACACCCGCTTCGCCGGTCGCTACCTTCATGTCGATCTGGCCCGACTTGATCATGTCGACGATTTCTTCGGAAGACTTGTCCGGGTACTTGTTGGCAAGGTTAGTGAGGGTCGAATTCAGCGTCTTGGCCGAGCGCATGCCCTGCGGCAGCGTCACGCCGCGTACCGTGAGCTCCGTTTGAATGTCGCGCGCCTTGTCGGGCAGGTTACCGCCCGCCCCTTCTTTGGCCTTCGCCAGCGCGGCATCTAGGCTTTCGCGCTGGCGCTGGTCCTGGTCGCTGATGCGCGCGATGGTCGAATCCATCGCCTCCACGCGCCGCCAGATACCGTCGATCGATTTCTGTTCCGCCTCCATGCGCACATCGTCGCGCCCGTACTTGGCGGCGGTCAACTTCACCTGCGCCAGCATGTCGTTGATCGAGAGGCGCTTGTTCTGCAGGATCGACTCGAATTCTTTCTGCTCGGCTTCGCTCTTCGATTGAGCTTCCTTGAACTTGGTCTGATAGTCCTGGTAATCCTTCTCCGCCTTCGCCTGGTTGCCCTCCAAATACCCCTTCATGGCGCCGTTGAGGGCCGCTGACGTACCCATCCAGTTGCCTTTGGACGCGATACCCCCGATGAGCGCCATAGCGGTCAAGCCCATTGAGAGCTGCTGATATTCCTTGGGGTCCACGAGCGGCTTGGGCTGATATTCCGGAAGTGGCTGTTGCTGGGGCCGACTGGCTGCTGTTTTGTCGAAATCCGCCGTTGCCGCGTCGACTTTTCCCTGTGCCGTAGTGATCGCCGACTCGTCAGCGCCTGATACAGATTTTCGCTGAGTGTCCAGGGCCGTTTGCCGTTGCGCCGCCTGCGCGACATCGGTCGAACGATCCTGCGTCAGTTGGTCGGCGGGCGTACTCATGACCCCGCTCCCGCCTGTTTAGTGGCCGTACCCGTTTGCAACTGCAGGGCGAGTTCCGCCGTCTGCGCCGCTAACTGTTGCGCCTCCTCGCTCTGTTTCAACTCCGCATTGCCGATGCTGGTCAAGGTGGCATCACCGCTAGAAAGCTCGGAGAGGGCCGCAGAGACGTTCGCCTGCTGCTGCTGCGAGTAGAGCGTCTGGCGCTGCGTGTTGGCGTTGGCGGTCATCTGCGCGATCTGTTGCTGCACGATTCCGGAGTTCTGGTTGCCCTGACCGGAATTGGCCGCCGCCTGCTGAATCGCCTCGGTCTGCTGCTGGATCTGCTGATTGATCGTGGCGTCGATGGAGGCTTTCTGACTCCCCCATTCCGCCGTGGCCGTACCGCCCGAATTAATGACGGCATCCGCCGATTTCACCGCGTCCGTCGCCGCCGCCGAGGCCGTGGCATCAGCGCTCGTCAGTTTTGGCTTGCTCAGCGCGTTTTTGAGCGAAAGCCCCAGCATGCCGGCCGTGCCCACGTTCTTCGCATTCGATAGCCAGCTCCCGAGGCCGCCCGACTGGCTGGCAACATTCATGGGGCCATATCCCGGGTTATCCTCGCCCATGGCGCTCAAATCGGACCCCGACATAGAGGTGTCGAGGGAGGGCTGCGCAATACTGGAGGGATCCAGCCCCAGCGACTGCATGGTGTCGGGCGACAATGTCTGCAAAGACGGGGTGGTATCGCTCGCGCTTAAAAACTGGGTGCCACTACCCAATCCTGAGTCCAAGGTCTGGCCGATATCCGTTTCTGCGCCAGGCGAGACGTCGTTGCTTGCCGATAGGGCATTCGTGCTGCCAAGACTCGCCGGGCTGCCCTGCGTGCCCTCGACGCCCGAACCGCCGCCGCCCGCGCCACTGGCGGCAAGCGCGGTATTCGCAAGCACGCCGGAGAGGCCGGAACTGGACAGGCCCGTGCTTGCGCCTGTGCCGGCTGTACTATTAGCGGTGACCGTGATGGGGGAGAGTGTGTCGCTCGTTGCGCCCGTGCCGAGCGATGAGGTCAGCGAGCCGCTCCCGCCCGTGCCGGTGGCGGCCGCCGTGTCGGCGAGACTCGAAGACAGACCCGCATCCGCCGCAGTAGAGGCGGCCCCAGACGCCGCCTCGGAACCCAAAGTGGCCGTATCCGCACCAATCGAACTTAACGTGTCCGCGCCCAGGCCCGCAGAGGCCGCGTCCGCACCGCCGAACGCGCCCGCCGCATCGGCCGCGCCCAGGCCCGCAGCCGCGCCCCCGGCGGCCACATCGACCGCGCCCGCCGATGCCAGCGTATCTAGAAGCGTACCTAAAATTGGTACCGAAACACCCATTAGAGCACCCTGCCCATAGTCTGTTCCTCGAACGCGTAGCCTAAGCGATTCAGAAGCTCCGACATCTGGTTACACGGCTTCACATGCCATAACAGTCTTTTCACCCCTAAGCTTCTAGCGGTGCGCTCAGATTCTCGAATCAAACGCATCGGGATCGAGCCCTTGCGGTGCGCCAGATCTACATAGAACACGTCATTAATTGCGAAAAGCGTGCTCTTGTAATGCGGGCTATTAGTCAGATAAAACACTGAATACCCCACCAGCTGACCATCGACCCTCGCAGTCAAACAGAACAACATTCCTGTCTGGTCCAACTCACAATATTTCTGGAAATCCGGGTCATAGGGGACTTGATCGCGATAGTTGGCAATCTCCAGCCAATGAGCTTTCAGCAGTGGCTCGAATTCCGCGATGAGTGCAGTCGAATACGTTTCCCGCTGGATCGTGATCTGCGGTTTCAGCTGCGCGTTCATGTCAATCCTAGTTGCTGATATTCGAAGTCGTGCATTTCCTGATGAATATACATCCAGTCATAAAACTGGTCCGCCGAGCCGAAATCCACCTGTGAGAGGTCCGGCGCCACCGTCGGTGACTGGCCCAGCAGAGTATAGGAGTAGTTGTGCATATCCGCATGGACCTTAAGCCAGTCTTGCAGCGCGGCGGGCACCTTCTGGCC
>Ga0182014_10003345_pt1 | contig 19305 bp, 16 predicted proteins | sample 612S2DmetaG_FD_120489 | JGI IMG/M metagenome (GOLD analysis project Ga0182014, IMG submission 120489) | Permafrost microbial communities from Stordalen Mire, Sweden - 612S2D metaG | ecosystem: Environmental > Terrestrial > Soil > Wetlands > Permafrost | place: Sweden: Stordalen | collected... | reverse complement strand
CGATGCTCCTATGCTTGTCAAGGGGTTTGCTGGGATTTTTTTGGGAGGCGTACGTTTTCCCTCACGACGACGTCCTTGGTGAGACCATGGCGAAAGAAGTCAGGACTTTCGCGGAGCCAGCACGGGGTTTTCGGCGAGCTGGTTGTCACTGAAAAGGTCGCTGATGGCCACTGGTTCGTCGCAGTGAGGGCACGGAGCTCCCGGGCCAAGGCGCCGGCACCAGGTATTGCAGTCCCCGCAGCGCTGCTCTCCGAGGTAGCGGGCCTCACATGCCGGGCACTCATAAACAGTGCCCGAGCGGGCCACTACGGGCTCCACCGGAGCACGGCGGCCCGCCCTCCAAGCAGCTTGGCGACAACCCGTTGAGCAGAACTTCTGGCGGCCCATGGCCTCGAAGGAGGTCCCACAGACCGGACAAGCGGTCGTCGCGCCATCGTCGCCAACGGGGGTCATGGCCTGCTGCTTGCGGGGGGAGCCGTTGGCCTGTGGTGCCGGCGGTTCGCCTCGTCCTCGAGCGAGCGCGCCCGTCACCTCTCGGCCCCGTCTATGACCTGAGGTGGCAATTTTCGCTTCCTTCCTATCTCGTTTTTTATTGTTGTAGCTGTTGTTGCAGGCACCGCAACTGGGCTCTACGCAGGACAGGGATGATCCACTCGGCGAGGGCAAGCTCTTATTAGCGATGCTCCTACGGTTGTCAAGGGGTCAATTTCATTCCCCAAGTGGCGGTCGGGTGGCACTGATAGCTGGTCGCGCGAACTCTCTGACGCCGCTAAGCGACCATGCGTACGTCGACCGGTCCGGTAGCCCAGTCTCCCTGAGCGATAATGGGTGTTCTGGCGCCTCTCCACCCCACTGGCGCCGTTCGCGACGGTGTCCCCGATTCGGCGATGTCGCGAGGTGTTTCACCTACGCCCGTCCTATCTCCAGGCGCCCATAATACGCGCGTTTAGGTGGACAATTTCGGGCTGGTCGGGCCCGCCCGCCACGGACAGGGCAGACCGGCAGCCCTACGAGCAGGCGCGCTCCGCGCCAGCGGCGGAGCATTCGGCGTGCCGGGATCCCATCTGCTTGTTAGCCGAGCTTTCCCGAAAGCCAGACGGCCATCGCTTCCTCGTCGATCTCGCCGGCTGCCACAGCCAGCATCTGGTTGACGGCCTCGTCGACAGGGACGTGAAGTTCGTGGCCGTTGAGGGCGCAGAACATGGTCAGGCACCCCCAGGCCAGCCGTTTGTTCCCATCGGGCAGCGGGTGGTTGCGAGAGACCCTGACGGCCAACACCGCAGCCTTGTCGATGAAGCCGGGGTAGAGGTCATAAGCACCGAAGCCGGCCTGAGGCGCATGAAGCGCGGAGTCCAGCAAACCAACCCCAGCGGACTTGGCCAACACAACCGTTTCGATCCCGGTCACGGCCTCCGCGATCACGAGAGCCTCCGCCAGGTTCAGGTACCTCACTGGGCGAGACGGTCGAGGATCTCCTTGTCCCGCTCGGTCATATCGCGTAGGCGAGCCATGAATTCCTTGTCTTTTCTGACCCGCTCGATCTCTGCCGTGAGGGCGTCCAGGACAACGGTGTTGACGCTAACGCCCCGGCCACGTGCGACCGCGTCGACCGTGTCCGCCAGCTCCTGGGGCATGCGCACGGTGGTCACCTTCTTAGACATGCCATCATGATAGCACGCGACTGTTTCTGTCCTGGCCCGGCCCTCTGGCGTGACTCAACGTGACTCATTTGTTGGCAACTGACCCCGAAACGTCGGCAACATGCCAGGGTCATCCGTTCGGCCTAACTCACATACCGTTGTCCACGTTGTGCTACATTGTCAACATGTCGGAGAACGTGTCCGTTCGGCTCGAGGACGGCTTGGCCCAGCGCCTGCGGCTGCGTGCCCGAGCGGCGGGCGAGACCCTTTCGGACCGCTTGCGCCGCTACGCGGATGAGGGCGTGCGCCGCGACGAGCATCCCTTGGTCACATTCCGCGACGGGCCTACTGGCCGCCGCGCCGGGATAGTCGGCGGGCCAGATGTTTGGGAGATCGTGATGTGGGTCGAGGACCTGGCCGCTGAGGAGGACTCAGTGGCCGTTCTCGTAGAGGAGTCGGCCTTGGCCAGGGCACAGGTGGATGCGGCTCTGCGCTACCGAGCCATGTACCCGGGCGAGGTCGACGCCCGGATCGAACTGCACCGCCAGGAAACAGCCGCCGCGTCGAGATCTTGAAGCTGCTCCTCGACGAAATGTACCCGCCGGCGCTGGCCGAGGCGCTCCGCGCGGGCGGCATTGACGCCTGCACCGTCGCCGAGGCGGGGCTCGCCGGTCGGTCGGACCTTGACGTGATGGCCACCGCCGTGGCAGAAGGCTACGTGCTGCTCACCGAGAACGTCGCCGACTTCGTTCGCATAGCCAGCGACCATCTGAGCACCGGTGGGCACCACCCGGGCGTGCTCGTGGCGCTCTCGTCCCGGTTCTCACGCCGTCCCAGCGGGCTCAACGCGATCGCCGCCGCGGTCCACGCTGTCGCCCGCCAGGACCTCGATGATCGGCTCATATACCTCGCTCAACCGCCTCAGCACGACTAGGGCAATTGAGATGTGCCCAAAGGAACTGCGACAAGACTGAACTGCTGTGACCAGCACCACGACGCAAGATGGCTTCGGAAGACGGTCGAGGGAGAGCGGGGTGGATGGGTGCGCGACGACGGGGGGACCGGCACGCACCCATGACCCTCCACTGCGAGGGTGCGTCGAACTGCGCAGACCTTGCACCGGGCCCGCCCCCGCCGAGGGTTCCGACGGCAAGTGGGACGCCGGCGGGCGCTAACTTTTAGGGCTTGGCCACACTGTTGGCCTACACGGCACCTCGTCGCTAGGAGAGCTATCCGAACCAGTCAGGTCCGGCTGAGATGCGTAACCGCCGCCACCACCCAGATGAGGCAGGGCAGGGTTGATGCAGTCCATAACGGCTGTCAGGTTCATCTCAACAAGATGCTGCGAGCCGCCTCCTACCCAGCCCACCGCGTGGTCGAGCCTGTGCAACCGGCTGCCAGGAACACAGAAACAAACCCGGCGTCAGCCGGGCACCGGTTGGCCGACACCGTTGTCGACAGCCACCCAGGTCGCAAATCGGCGGTCGGCCGTCTTGTGATCAGGAGCCCCTTCCGGTACACAATGCGGGATAATGTGTCCCTCGAAGAAGTTGTTCTGCCGCAAGGAAAAAGTACAAACCGACGATGATGCGCCCGCCAACCATGGTTCAGGTGCGCGCCAGAACGTGCGGCGCCCGAGACGCAGACTGCATCGCGAGCGCGGCGACTCCTCTGCCTGGCGCTCCGACGCGCGCCGGTCCACCGAAATCTCTTTGCTAACGGGATCGGAGACATACCTCAGAGCATCGTCTCAAGAAGGCGGGCGACTTCCCGGTAGCGATGCACAGGGATGAGGTGGGCCCCGTCGAACGCGCCGGAGTCCCGGATCTGGCACAGCATCTCGCAGGCGAACTCGACCCCTGCCCCCGGGCCACGATCGAGACGGTCGACCAGCCAGTCCGGTACCGAAAGTTGGGGGATGTCAGCGCTCAGCTTTGCGGCCATCTGAGCGCTTGCCACCACCAGCACGCCGGGGTACACCCGACCACTAAAATCGACCGAAGAACGCCAACGAAGCAGTTCGTCAACTGAGAAGCCGACCTGGGCGAACACGAAGTCGGCATCGCGCTTCCAGGCTGGCAGAGGCGCCAAGCCCGAAGCGACCCCGAGGCGGAAGCGCGGGGCGCGACGCTGGTGGTGGTGCTCAAAGCGTCGCGCCTCGTCGAGCATCGCTCGCACGGTGAGGTCGTCGGAGCGCCGGCCGGACTCCGGCCGGTCACCGTAGACGAACAGGAACTCGTCCACCCCGTAGGCGGCGGCGGTCAGTAGATCGCGACGGAACCCGAGGGTGTTGCGGTCCCGGGCGTTGAGACACGCGATGGCGCGCCCGCCCATGTCGATGACCTCACGTGCCACGGCAATGCTCGAGACGGTCGCCCGGCCGATGTGGTTGTCGGGGATGAGGAAGACCGAAGAAACGGCGCTCAGCACGCCGATCTGCAGCCGGACCTGTCGTAGGTCGGGGCTAGTGGCTGGCTCGATCTCGCAGATGACCTCGAAAGTGCCCGCAGCCATTGCCCGATCCTACCGGAGGCCCAATTTGACCTGGTCTTTCCCGCTGAGCTGTCCGGCTTGCCCAACAGGCGACGGCCGGCGTGGCTGCAGACCGCCAGACGTACGGCACTCGGCGTGCACATTCTGTTCGCGCCCGCTCATTCGCGGCGGCTCGGGGATGGAGCGCCAGCGATGGCGCCGGGCGCTATGGGCGCGTGATCTGGGATACGCGCTGGATCACTGACGGCGTTGCTAGCCGAGCAAGGCGGTGACCCGAAGATGTCCTCCGGGACCTCGATGGGCGAGTTCGCGCGACCGTCGTTGGCGGTGCTGCTCATGGCGAACATTCTGTATCGTGCTAGACGGCGTGTCGAAGGGTTTGCTCCGTGTTCGGCATCGTTAGGTAGCTACGATCGCCTGCGTGGCCGACGCCGAGATGGAGATAACCGCCGAGCTCGTGCAAGACCTGTTACGAGACCAGCACCCCGACCTGGCCGACCGTCCGGTGACGCTTGGCGCACGAGGTTGGGACAACCAGCTGTGGCGGCTCGGCGACGACCTTGCTGTTCGGTTGCCTTGGGCGACCGAGACAGCGGACGCGCTGCTGCTGAAGGCGAACGCTTGGGTGCCCGTCCTCGCCCCGCTCTTACCCTTGCCAGTCCCCGTCCCTCAACGCCTTGGTGAACCCTCTCGGCGGTTCCCGCGTCCGTGGATCGTCACCACATGGGTCCCGGGTGTACCCGGCGACCGTGCTCCAGCCACCTGTAGCTCATCGGCAGCTGATGCGCTGGCCGCCTTCTTGACGGCCCTGCACCGGCCGGCCCCCATCGGGGCGCCGAAGGGACGCGGCAGAAGAGGAGCGCTGAGCGAGGTTGCGGAAGGCGTTGCTGGCGGGCTCGCAGCCTTAACTGAGTTGGGGTTGGTCCCTGGCCCGGACGGGGCCCAAGCGATCTGGCATGACGCAGTCGCCGCGCCTGGGTGGGCCGGGCCACCCGTCTGGCTGCACGGGGATCTTCACCCAGCTAACGTCCTCACCGAGAATGGCAACTTTTGCGGCATAGTTGATTTCGGCGACTTGTGCGCAGGTGATCCAGCCGTCGATCTCGCCGCCTGCTGGGCACTCCTCCCCGACGAGGAGGGGGTTCTCCGCTTCCAGAGGGCTTACCAGCCGACCGGGGACGGCCCGACCTGGCGCCGTGCCCGAGGGTGGGCCGTATGGCGGGCAGTCGGCAGCCTCCTCATCGCAGAGGCGGCCAGACGCGGTCGTCCGGGTGGAAAACCCACCTGGGGCCCGCCGGCTCTCGCTTCCCTGCGACGTCTCACTGCTTCAGTCGCGTAGTTGCGCAACAGACGTTTGGTTAGGTCGGCGTCTGACTGTCGCCCTCCCTCCCAAGGGTCGATGGCGCGTAAGGCCCCGTCGAGGATGAGAAGCCGCCGCTGAGCCCTTCAAGCATGTCCCGGCTCATCGAGACCCTCCTCGGCCGACCCCCGACCAGCTTCCAGACTTTCGCAGAACACCACGCCGATGCCACCAAGGAGCGACAATGACCAAGTACACCAATGACAATTCGAACTTCGGCGCCAACGGCCCCTTCTTCCACGTCATCCGCGAAGGTCTCGAGGGACTGGCCGGCGGAGAGGACTACTTCGACCTCCTAGCCGACGACGTGGTCTTCGAATACGTCATCACTGTGCCCGGCTACCCCAGACGCGTCGAAGGACGCCAGAACATCATCGACCTTTACCGCGGCTACGACGACTACATGAGGGTCCAAAGCGCCAACAATCTCCGCGTCTACCGGGATCTCGAAGCATCGGTCATCGTCCTCGAGTACGAAGTGCACGGGGAATCGGTACAGACGGGACGGCCCTATAGCAACCACTTCGTCTCGATCATCACGGTCAAGAGCCGCAAAGTCGCGCGCTGGCGAGATTACCTCGACCCCATCGCCATCTTTGAAGCAACAGGGTGGCCCGACGCGTCAACCCGTTCGCACCACGCGAGCGAATGAGCAGGCGGTCCCCGTACGCCAGTGTTCACTCCAAAGTCATCATCGGATTAGCAGAGCGGTGAAATCTACTGCACCGTGGATTTCTTGCGCAATCCGCTGCGCTAGAACAACTCGATCGCGTCCGTGAGCTTCGCCGCCGAGCCGGGGCAACTGAGCTCGATCAACGTCACCCCATGCGGCTCCACCGCAACCGAGTACTCGAACGGCCCGTCGTGAGCGGGTACGCACTCGGTCCGCTCCTCCGGTTCCATGCGTGCCCTCAGGACCTCGAGGTCGGCGGGCCGGATGTGCGAGGGTGCCCCGATAGCGAGCCAGGCGTCGTAAACGCTGCCGTGCTCGCGGTCGAACCGGGTGGTCTGTGCCCGGACCGCCCCGCTCATTCCTGAGACCCGTAGCCGGAAGTGCTCCGTGCCCCCGGGCTCGAACAGCTCGTAGACCTCGCCAGTGTCCGGCCCGCCCAAAGTCCGGTGGTGTTGTACGAGCGAGCGTGACGGCCCGCCCCGGTAGTGCCTGTAGTTCCACAGCAACACGGCGAGGGCCCCGTCGTCGCGGACCGTGGCCGCGTAATTCTCGCCGCTAGCGAGCTCACGGGAGCCGAGCCGTGACAGGAGCCGGTAACCGTGGTAGGCCGCCTTCTTGAGCGACTGGGCGTTGACGAGCCCGAACCCGCCGTGGAAGGGCGCGTCGCCGAGCCGGTTCTCTTCGAAGATGTCGCTGACGGTCCAGAAAGCGAGCGAGTCGGCTAGTCCCCGGGCGAGCCAGTTGTTGCGGACGATGAACGGCGCCATGAAAGCCGTGTCGTGCACGAGGTCCCGAGAGCTGGGGCTGCTGCTCCATTCGGTGTAGTGCCGTTCGAGGGTGGAGAACCCGGTGGCGGCGAGGAGATCTCGCGCTCCTCGCAGGTCGACGCCGAGGCGGTCGGGACCGTCCCAGGTCATGTCTCCCTGGCCCACGAGGTCGACCGAGTGGATCGTGGGGTAGGGGTGCGTCGAGAAAAAGTCGATGGGGAGGCTTCGTCGACGGCACTCCAGCAGGAAAGGCCGCCCCCACGGAGCCTGGCCGGCCGCCTCCCCGGCCCCCGAGGTGGCCGGCCCGCCCACCTTCAGGCTTGAGTCGACGTCCTTGATGGTGCGCGCCGTGCGCTCGTACAGAGCCATGTAGGCGGAAAAGTCGGCGTCCTTCCAGAAGACCGCGAGGTTGGGCTCGTTCCAGACCTCGAAGTACCAGCGCTGCACCTCTTCCAGCCCGTAGCGCTCGATCACGTGCTCGACGAAGCTCCGCACCAGCCACTCCCACCGGGCCCAGTCGCGGGGCGGGGTGATGTTGCCCTGCCACCAGAAGACGGTCTCGTCCCCGCTGGCCAGCTCGTAGGGCATGAAGCCGATCTCGACGAAAGGCCTGATCCCCACGGACAACCAGTGGTCGTAGACCATGTCTACATACTGCCAGTTGAGGACGGGCCGGCCCCCGCTCTCGCGGTAGACCATCATGTCCTCATGGAAGACGCCGTGCATCCGCAGGTAGGAGAACGGCATGTCCCTCTGCACCATCCCGAGGTGCTCCTGGAAACGGCCCCGCAGGGCCTCGGCCGTGCGGCCGCCCCCGATGCAGGTCCGCCAGTGCGGGAAGAGCGGAAGAGCCTCGGCGCCGGTGTCGAAAACGACGTCGGTGGTCACGGTTATGGCCGAGGGTGGGTGGGCGGCGTGGGTGCGGCGCAAGAGTCGCGCACGACCAACGACGTGGCCAGCTCGACCCGGACCGCGTCCAGGGGCCGGCCATCGATCAGGCGCCGCAGCATCGAAACAGCGAAGCGGCCCATGTCTGCCAGGGGCTGGCGGACCGTGGTCAGCGGCGGGATGACGAGGGGAGCCACGAGCACGTCGTCGAAGCCGACGACGCTGATGGCGTCGGGCACGCTCACGCCCCGTTCCCGCAGAGCGCTGTAACAGCCGAAAGCCATCGTGTCGTTGCCGGCGAAGATGGCCGTAGGTGGGCGGGGCAGGTCGAGCAGGGCCAGGGTCTGCTCGTAACCGGACTCGTGCATGAACGTCCCGGGCCGGACCAGGTCCGGTTCGGGCACTAGGCCGGCCGCCTCGAGGGCGGCGCGGAACCCGCTGGCGCGCTCCTGGGCGCAGCCGAGCGTGGGGCTGCCGCCGATGAAGGCGATACGGCGGTGGCCGAGCGAGAGGAGGTACTCCGTGGCGCTGCGGGCCCCGGCCCAGTTGGTGGCGCCGACCGAAGGGATGTGGGGCCCGAGCTCACCCTGGTGGTCGACCACGACGAAGGGCGTGCCGCGCCGGCGCAGTGCCTGCAGCCGGGCCGACTGGCCCTGGGCCAGGACCAGGATGGCGCCGTCGGTCCAGCCGTCGGAGATCTTGGCGAGCCACTGGCGTTCGCGCTGGTCCTCACCGTTGGTGGCGGAGATGACGAGGCGGAACCCGGTCGGCTCGAGAGCTTCTTCCACGCCCCGGATGATCTCGAGGATGTAAGCCGAGTCCAGCGACAGGACGACCAGGTCGATCAGACCGTGACGGCCCTTGCGCATGGCAGTGGCGGCCCGGCTGCGAACGAACCCGGACTCGGCCACGAGCTGCTCGATCTTCCGGCGCGTGCTTGGTGCCACGTCGGGCCGCTTGTTGAGGACCCGGGACACGGTCATGGGCGAGACGCCGGCCGCCTCCGCGATCTCGCGCATCGTAAGACTTCCGTCGTCGGTGTGGTTGGAGCGCATGCTGGCTGGTTCGTCTGTCTACGTTACCGTTAGTCAGCCTGTTAGGTAAGCGGCCGACGCTTGCACGATACCGGGCTCAGATGCTTCCGGTCAAGCAATAGCACCGGCGCGGGAGTGCGGATCCAAAGCCGGAGCCTTCTCTCCTGGGCTGAAAAAGGCCCGTCAAAACGCCCGGTTCACCTCGCTGTCGGCGCTTGCGTCGACCTTTCCCCGGTAGTAGCGTTTTCCGTTAACGTTAACGGAACTACAACCGTCACAGCTCAGGATCGGTCCTGCTGGCCGGTGGTCCGACCGGATAGGCCGTCAACCTATTGAGAGGGGAAGCAACTTGATCCGAAAAACTCTCGGCCGCTACCGCAATAGGCGTTTGCTCGGCGCGCTGGTCGTCGCTTCGACCGTTACCGCCGCGTCGACTATCGCCGTCGTGGGCGTGCCCGGCGCCTCGGCCGCCACCAGTTCGTCAACGCCGACGGCCAGTATCAACGTCTGGATGGTCGACAACGGTAAGAACGTCGACAACCTATGGGCCCAGTTGGCCTCCCAGTTCGACGCTGCTCACCCCGGCGACCACGTGAACGTGAGCATCACCCCGTCCAGCGGCAACACCTACCAGGTCAAACTGCTCTCGGCGCTCGGGACGGCCAACCCGCCCGCCCTGTTCTTCTCCTGGGGCGGAGGGGCACTCCAGCAGTACATCCAGGCCGGCAAGGCGCAGCCTATCGGCGATGCCGGAATGACCGACGCCGGCAAGCCGACGTGGACGAAGGACTTCTTGCCCTCCTCACTCGGCCCCGTCACGTTCAACGGGAAGCTCTATGGCATCCCCATCCTCGGGACGCAGCCTGTGCTCTTCTTCTACAACAAGACCGTGCTGGCCAAGTACCATCTCGGCTTCCCCCAGACGCTGCCGCAACTGCTCAGCGACGTGAAGACGCTCGCCTCGCACAACACCACCCTCATCGGTCTCGGCAACTTGGACAACTGGGAAGGGCTGATGTACCTCGAGTACTTCGCCGACCGTGCCGGTGGGCCCAAGGTCTTCCTCAACATCCAGGCCAATCAGAAGGGCGCCTGGTCCAACCCGGCCATCATCTCCGCCCTCACCGACATCCAGACCCTGGTCAAGGACAAGGCGTTCGAGACCGGCTACGACTCGATCAGTTGGGGCAACGGCTTCATCGACGCCCTCGTTTACCAGGGAGTGGCGGCGATGGAGCTGATGGGGGACTGGGACCTCGGGATTCTGTTCTCGGACAACCCCGCCTTCGTCAAATCCGGGCAACTGGGGCTCGGTGAGTTCCCCAGCGTGCCCGGCGGCAAGGGCAACCCCGCCGACCTCGAGGGCAACACCACCAACTATGCGGCCTTGGCCAGCCACCTATCGCCGGCGCAGACCTACGTCGCCGAGCAGTTCGCAGCTTGGGCGTTCAGTAGCCATGCCTACGCCGCGGCCGAGGTCAAAAACGGGCTCGTGCCGTTGATCGCCGGCTCCTCCGGCCTGCTCAATTCGTCGCCCCTCAAGAGCTACCTCGTGCCGGTGTACAACGACGTAGCCAAGGCTCCTTACTTCCAGTACTCCTGGGACCAGGCGCTGGGGCCCGTGAAGGCGCAGCCGATGGTGACCAACCTAGGCAAGGTCTTCGACCTCACTGAGACTCCCCAGCAGTTCGCCAAGATCATGAACGGCTACCAGACCGGCTCCTAGGACCGGGACCGGGGATCCCCGGATCCCAGAGCGGGGACCGGCGTCCGTCCGGTCATAGATAGGAGAGGTCCCGTCCCGACCCCCCTGGGGCGGGACCTCTTCCTGGAGACATGAGGTTGACATGGCCACCGCTAGCGCCGTACTCAGCAAGGAGCGGGCAGCAAAGCCCCTTCGCAGCCCGAGATCAGCTCGGCGCCGCAAGCTCCTCCTCGCCGACATCGCCGGGCTGTCACCGACCATGGTGCTCTACGGGGCCTTCATCTTGGTCCCCGTTGTTTTCGCCCTGTTCCTCTCGTTCACCAGCTGGGACGTTGTCGGAAAGCTGCAATGGGTGGGGTTCGCCAACTGGTCGCGCTTCTTCTCCGACTCGGGGGCGCACCACGCCCTCTTCGTTACTTTGGAGCTCGCCGGCCTTAGCTGGTTAGTGGAGACGCCGCTGGCCATGGCGCTCGGCCTTTTCATTGCCGGGACGCAGCGCTACCGGCAGGTCTACGCCGCCATCTACCTGGTGCCGCTGCTGCTCTCGACAGCTGGCATCGCCCTTATGTGGTCGGGCGTGCTCACCCCGGCGTTCGGTGGGCTGGCCTGGTTCTCCACCCACCTGAACCTCGGCTTCTTGGACAGGAACTGGCTGGGCAGCCCCAGCCTCGCCCTCTACGTGGTGGTTGCGATCATCGCCTGGCAGTTCGTCCCCTTTCACGCCCTCATCTACCAGGCGGGCAGGCGGGCCATCCCGGCCGAGATCTACGACGCCGCGCTCGTGGACGGCGCCAGCCTGAGCCAGACCTTCCGCTACGTGACCCTTCCGCAACTGCGCTACACGATCGTTACCTCCTCGACGCTCATCGTCGTAGGGTCGCTCACCTATTTCGACATCATTTTCATCCTCACCCAGGGCGGCCCGGGCGACACCACGCGCGTGCTGTCGCTCGACATGTACGACACGGGCTTCTTACAGACCGAGTTCGGCTACGCCAGCGTGCTGGCGGTGGTCCTCGCCGTCATCGGTATCGCCGTGGCGCTCGCGCTCATCCGGATCACCGGTTTCGGCAAGATGGACAGCGGTCGGGAGGGGATCTGGTGAGCTCAACCGGGGTCGCCTCCACAACGGTGGGTACCGCCGCTGCTTCGAGTGCGGCGGCCGCCCGTACCGTCCGAGCACGCCGCCCCCGACGGCGCCGGGTGGGTGCCGTCGGGGCCAACCCCGTGGCGCGCACGGTCGCCTTCGTGCTCGCGACCGTCTGGCTGGTGATCGTCCTGTTCCCCATCTACTACATGGTCCTGGCCAGCCTCCGCACCCAAGGCGAGTACCTGAGCGGCGATCCCTGGCTCCCCGTGGGGGGCCTGAGCCTCTCGTCGTACGGGACCGTCTTTTCGGCCACAGGGCTCGGCACCGACTTTCGCAATAGCACCGTGGTCACCGTGGCCACGATCATCCTGGTGGTGCTGTTCTCCCTCGGCGCCGCCTACCGTATCGTGCGGCGGGGCTCACGATTTGCGGCCGTCTCTTTCCGCCTCATCCTGTTCGGGCTGGCGGTGCCCATCCAGGCCATCATCATCCCGATCTTCATCTTCTGCGTGAAGCTGCACATCTACGACACGCTCCTGGCGGTGGTCCTGGCCGCCAGCGCCTCGCTGATCGCGGTTGCTGTCCTGCTGATGGTCAACTACCTCCGCGCCATCCCCCGCGAGCTGTTCGACGCCATGTCCGTGGACGGCGCGGGCGAGTGGACGACCTTCACCCGCCTGGTCTGGCCCTTGGCACGGCCGGTGCTCGGTGTAGTGAGCATCTTCGCCGGGCTCGGCGCCTGGAACAACTTCCTGATCCCGCTCATCCTCACCCAGAGCAACTCCAACACGGTGTTGCCCGTCGGTCTGTTCCGGGTGGCCTCCACGTCGGAGTACGGCATCGACGTGCCCGTGGTCATGGGCGCGGTGCTCCTTTCCGTTCTACCCCTCGTGCTGCTCTACATCGGGCTGCGGCGCCAGTTCGTGGCAGGGCTGGGTGGCCTGGCCATCCGTTGACGGCCGGGGGTTTGTCACCGCCACCCGGGCCGGGCATTGGGAAGAGTCGTTGGTCAGCGGGAACGGCTGTATGGGGGCGCTGTTCGGGGGGGGACCGGGCGAGGTGCTGATCACCTTCAGCCATGAGCGGCTCTTCCTACCCACTACTCCTGCCCTCCCGCCCATCGACATGGCGCGTCACCTGGGCAGGTTGCGAGCGATGATGCGGGCCGGCCGGTACCAGGAGGCGGCGGACCTCGCCGTCAGCTTGGCCGAGGAACGGGGCTACGGGGGACTGCGATGGACCGACCCGTTCGTGCCCGCCTTCGACCTGCGGGTCAGCGGTCCCGTCCATGGCCAACCCAGCGGTTACCTGCGGGGGACCGACTTCGAGACGGGGGAAGTCGGCGCCACCTGGCAGGACGAACGGGGAGATTGGTGGCACCGGCTGTTCGTCTCCCGAGCCGACGACGTCGCCGTCCTGAGGCTGGTGGGGCCGGGCCGGGGGAGCGTCGATGGTGCCGTGGGGATCTTCGCCCCACCAGGGCCGCCCGGGAGCAACGACGCCGGCGGTGAGTACCTCTCGGTCCTGGCGGAGTGCCAGAGGCAGCACCTGGACGGAGTGGCCGGGTTCCGGGCCATCTTCAGGCGGGCCCATGACCGCTCGGTCGTGGGCTACCAGGTCGCGCTGAGAGTGGTCGCCCACGGTGGGCGAACGGTCCGGGGGCCGGAAGGCTTCACCGTCGCGGGCGCCGACGAGGTAGTGGCAATCATCGGTCTCGAGGTGCTGACAGAGGGGACCGGCACCGGTGGGGGTGCTGGCACCGGTGGGGGCGGCGCCGGTAGCGGCACGGGTACAGGAGCAGGCACCACATTCCCGCCCATGGCAGCGCGGTTGAACGCTCTGGAGAACGACTACGCCGGGTTGCTCGCTCGGCACGCGGCCATCCACGGCGGTCTATTCCGCCGGGCGCACTTGGACCTCGGAGGCCAGGCTATGTCCACGGCCGCGCCCGGCGCGCCGGCCAACGCTTCCACGCCGGAGACAGGTTCGGCGCCCGAGACGGTTTCGGTTCCGGGGACAGTTTTGGTGCCTAGCGAGGAGCTACTCGAAAGGGCGCGCAGCGGTGTGGCCCCGGCCGCGTTGGTGGAGAAGGTCTTCGATGCCGGTCGGTACGCCATCATCTCGAGCTGCGGCGCATTGCCGCCCAATCTGCAGGGTGTGTGGACCGGCACCTACGCACCGCCATGGTCCGGGGACTACACGCACAACGGCAACCTTCAAACCGCTCTGGCCGCCCTTTTGAGCACGGGCACACCCGAGCTCTTGCTCGGCTACTTCTCGTACCTCGAGTCCATGCTGGCCGATTTTCGGGAGAACAGTCGGTCGCTTTTTGGTTGTCGAGGTTGCTATGTACCTTCCCGGTTCAGTACGCACGGCTTGCAGAACCATTTCAACGAGACCTGGTGCCACGAGTTTTGGACTGCGGGCGGGGGATGGGCCGCCCGCCTCTTTTACGACTACTGGCAGTACACCGGGGACGAAGACTTCCTGGTGCAGCGCGCTCTGCCCTTTATGGTGGAAGTGGCCGACTTCTATGAGGACTTCCTGGTCGAGGATGCGACGGGATCTCTGGTATTCGTACCCTCGGTCTCTCCCGAGAACAATCCAGGGAACTCCGCCTCGCAGGCCACCATTAATGCCACGATGGATATAGCCGTCGTCAAGGACCTGTTCCGCAACCTGGTCTCGCTGAGCAAGGCCCTCGGTACCCATGTTGAGCGCGCCCTGAGGTGGGAGGCCCTTCTGCGTAGACTGCCGGCTTACACCGTGGACGGCGACGATGCCTTGGCGGAGTGGATCTATCCCGCTTTGCACAGCAATCAAGCCCACCGCCACGCGTCACACCTGTACCCGCTCCTGTACGAAGTCGACCCCGAAATCGCGTGCGACAAGGCGATGCTGCGGGCCTGCCGGCGGGCCGTTGAATTACGCATGCGTTGGCGCCGACAGCCCGGTAACGGGGAAATGGCCTTCGGCTTGGCATGGCTCGGTATCGTCGCCGCTCACCTGGGCATGGCTGATGTGGCGTTGGAGACAGTGAACATGCTGGCCGCCCGTTACTGGCGGCCGTCGCTGGTGTCGTCCCACGACGCCCTGGGAGGGGCCGGCGGCGGCGAAGGGCTCTTCAATGTCGACATCTGTGGTGGTCTCCCCGCACTCATCGTCGAGATGCTCGTGCAGTCGTCGGTCGGTACCGTACGCCTCCTCCCGGCGTGCCCGGCGGAATGGGAGTCGGGGCGCATCGAGGGCATCGCGTGCCGAGGTCAGGTCCTGGTCGAGCGGTTGAGCTGGGGGCCGGGCCGCGTAGCGGCCGTGTTGCGGTCGCCGAAGGAGACTTCGCTCACACTCGTCCTGCCGGCGACATCCAGGGTGGTGCGCGTCGACGGACAGTTGGTCAGTCCCGGTGGCGGGGGCAACACGCGCCGCGTGGAGAGTGCGGGTGGGAGCGACCAGCGGGTGCTTTTGAGGCTGGCAGCCATGACGGCGACGACGGTGGAAACCTGGTTGGAGGGAGGGGAGCCAAGAGTGGCAGAGGGATAAGGCAAGCTTTGTCATTGGCGGCGGCTCGCTCAGCACCAGGGCCTCCTGGTCCTTTTGATCGTCGCGTTGGTGGCAACGGCAGAGAACGTCCTGCGCTCGGCCCATCTTTGCAAGTCCGCCACAGCCGAGGCGGGCGCTTCTGTGTCCTCCTCAAGCAGCGCCGCACCTCGCTGGTGTTCGACGGGCCCTACGAGTGGCGCCGGCCCGGTCCCGGACACAAGGGCCGCGCTCAGCCGTTCTACTTCTACCCCGCCAGCCGCCCGTGCTCGTCGGCCTTTGGGACACCGAGCACCGGCCACTTAGGACTTGCGCCGTCGTCACCACCACCAATGCCACCGTGCGCTACCGCATGCGCATGCGCACAGGTGTCAACGGAATGACCCTTGAGCCTCAGGCGTGATCAGTTCCCCGTGTGCAGAAGTGCAAGTATGACCCTTGACGGCTCCAGGGTGGTCAGTTCACTGTGGGCGCAAGTTCTAATGTGTTCCTTGAGGGCGGCGAGGCTCAGACTGCCGGAAGCGGCTGGGTCAGCCCAAACCGGCTCCCTAAGGCGAAGCTGCCTCTGCGCACCTCCCGAAAGACCCCCGCCTTGTTCCCGTGGAGCCACTGTCGCAAGGGTTGGACCGCAGGGCGAACCGGCTCGTCGAGGGCCTCGTAGATCTGCTGGGCTGACATGGAGTCGTCCGACATGGCGAGAAGCCGGAACACCGCCCCGGGAACGCTCCGCTCTTCGGGAGCCGGGACGACGCATCCGCAGAGCTGGTCCTGCGCCTTTGGACTGCCTCGCTGGCGGCCGTGTACTCCTCCATGAGGAAGTTTCCGACTCCCCCGGCGACAGTGCGAATGGTCTGCCGGCGCTGTTCCGGCTGCCGGCGGTAGACGTAGATCCCGCCCAGGATGACGCAGACAACGACGAGCAATGCCGCTGGCCCGATCTTTTCGTACGCCCGCTTCACCCCTGCCCCAACGGCGTAGACGGGCGCCGCCGGAACCATCGTGACCGCTTGGGCTCGGGTCTCGCCGACACGGACGTCGAGCGCCGCCACGACGGCGTCAACCCCCTGCGTCCAAGCGCGAACGCCGAGCGGGGCGAAATCCTTGGTGTTGTGGGTAAGCAGGATGCATGGCGACAGCAGCGCAGCCAGTGCCGCGGCCGGATAGTCGTCCGGGTCCAGTTCTTGGACAGCCGAAGCACGTTGGTCGAGGGCGCGCAGCCTGTCCGGAAGCGAGACGACCCGGATGAGGGGAAGCCACTCGTCGGCAAAGAGCCGTTGCAGCTGGACCACTGGGGCGCCGAGCTGCTCGGCGAAACGGGGCAGCCTCGTCCAAGTCTCATAGAGGGTAGCCCGTTCCATGAAGAGGCGGACCTGTCCATTCTGCGCCCGGGGGACACATTGGTCATCTGGCGCCTGGACCGCCTCGGCCGGAACCTGGCCGACCTCATCAACATCGTGACCGAGCTCGGCACCAGGGGGGTCGCAGTGAGGTCGCTCACCAACGGGCTCGTGGACACGACAACGGCCCATGGCAAGCTCGTCTTCGGGCTGTTCGCGCTGCTAGCCGAGTACGAGGCCGCTCTCATCAAGGAACGCACTCAGGCTGGGCTGGCTGCCGCCAGGGCCCGAGGGCGCAAGGGTGGGCGCAAGCCCAAGATGACCCCCGCGCTGATCGACAAGGCCCAACGCATGTATATTAGGAAGAGAAGGAGGTTGCCTCCGGTTGCGCAAGAAGTTGGGGGAGAAGGGCGGTCCCCTGCTGCGCACCTCGCCCGACATCGGCTATTGCCTTTCTGCCGGCTGAGAACCGCTGGCCGGCCGGATCCACTTTTTATTCATACCGGGACGCACCCGGTTCACACCTTGTTCGCGCCCGGGGCCCCCTAAGTAACGGCGGCAAAGTGGCCAACAATTCATCTACTAACGAGTTAGTGGACGACTGTGTCCTGGTCGACCCCGTGCATGCTCAGCGGTGTTCGAGGCTGGCGAGACCTTCGTTCAGCTGCAGCACGTCGATGTAGCTGCTCCCTAGGAAGCCGAGCTCGGCTCCGTTGGTCTCTTTGGCGATCAACTGGCGCAGCGCCGATGGCGCGACGCCGGTGGCCTTTGAGACCATGGGGATCTGGACGGTCGCGTCGGCCGGAGTGATGTCGGGATCTAGGCCGCTGCCCGAGGTAGTCACCAGGTCGGGTGTCGGCTCGACGCCGAGGGAGTGCCAGTAAGCAACGAGCTGCTTGGTGTCGCCCAGCAGGACCTTGGACCTGGGCCCAAGGTTGGTGGCCGCCGACTCGCCGTTGACACCGTTGGCCACGAGCGGGTTGTCGCCCCCCGAGACGTTGGCCTTCGGGTTGGCCGCGTAGGGGCCGGTGTCGTCGGGACGACCATGGAACACGCAGCTGCCCACCGGATGGCCCGGGCACTTGACGGCGGCCCAGTTTTGGCCGATGAGCGTGGAGCCGTCGGCGGTGATCGACCCGTCGGCCTGGTGGGGGAACAGGACCTGGGCGACGCCGGTCCCGGCCAGGGCGTAGACGAACCCAAAGAAAGCCGTGAAAACGACGATCGAGATGATTGAGCGGCGGAGGTTGATGAGCATCAGCGGGTCTCCATTAGTAAGCGTGCAGCGCCGTAAGGACCAGGTCGATGAGCTTGATGAAGAGAAACGGCGCAACAATCCCCCCGACGCCGTAGATGAAGACGTTGCGGCGCAGAATGGCAGCCGAGCCGGTGGCCCGGAACCTCACGCCGCGCAGCGCCAGCGGGATGAGGGCCACGATGACCAGGGCGTTGAAGATGACGGCCGAGAGCACAGCGCTGGTGGGGCTGTGCAGCTTCATGATGTTGAGCGTGTTGAGCTGGGGATAGGTCGCCACGAACAGGGCAGGGATGATGGCGAAGTACTTGGCCACGTCGTTGGCGATCGAGAACGTGGTGAGCGAGCCCCGTGTGATCAGGAGCTGCTTGCCGATCTCGACGATGTCGATCAATTTGGTGGGGTTGGAGTCGAGGTCGACCATGTTGCCGGCCTCTTTGGCCGCCGTCGTCCCCGTGTTCATGGCCACGCCCACATCGGCCTGGGCCAGGGCGGGGGCATCGTTGGTGCCGTCGCCGGTCATGGCGACGAGCTTGCCCCCCTCCTGCTCGGACTTGATGAGGGCCATCTTCGTTTCCGGCGTCGCCTCGGCCAGGTAGTCGTCCACCCCCGCCTCCTGGGCGATGGCCGCCGCCGTCAGGGGGTTGTCGCCCGTGATCATCACGGTGCGGATGCCCATCTGGCGCATCTGGTCGAACTTCTCCCGGATGCCCTGCTTCACGACGTCTTTGAGCTCGATGACGCCGAGGACAGTCGCTCCATCAGCCACCACCAGCGGCGTGGAGCCGGCCCGGGCGATCTGCTCGACGATGTCGCCCAGCCCGGCGGGAGCCGAGCCGCCCATCTGGACGGCCCAGCGCTGCACCGCCTCCGCCGCGCCCTTGCGGATCTGGCGGCCGTCGAAGTTGACCCCGGACATCCTGGTGGTGGCCGAGAAGGGTATGAACTCGCGGCTCGCCCCCAGGTCACGCTCGCGGATGCCGAAGCGCTCCTTGGCCAGCACGACTATCGAGCGGCCCTCGGGCGTCTCGTCGGCCAGCGACGCCAGTTGCGCCGCCTCGGCCACCTCCTGCTCGGTGTGGCCCGATGCCGGGATGAACTGCGACGCCATGCGGTTGCCGAGGGTGATCGTTCCCGTCTTGTCCAGGAGCAGGGTCTGTACGTCCCCGGCCGCTTCGACGGCGCGCCCGCTCATGGCCAGCACGTTCCTTTGCACGAGGCGGTCCATGCCGGCGATCCCGATGGCCGAGAGCAGGGCCCCGATCGTGGTCGGGATGAGGCACACCAGCAGCGACACCAGGATGACCACGGACACCGTGGCCCCGGCGTAGTGCCCGAACGGCTGTAGCACGACCACTACGGGGAGGAAGACGATCGTGAGGACGGCGAGCAGGATCGTCAGGGCGATCTCGTTGGGGGTCTTCTGGCGGTTGGCCCCCTCGACCAAGCCGATCATACGGTCGAGGAAGGTGTGCCCTCGCTCGGCCGTTATCCGCACGACGATACGGTCGGAGAGCACTTTCGTG
>Ga0182014_10003341_pt1 | contig 19329 bp, 16 predicted proteins | sample 612S2DmetaG_FD_120489 | JGI IMG/M metagenome (GOLD analysis project Ga0182014, IMG submission 120489) | Permafrost microbial communities from Stordalen Mire, Sweden - 612S2D metaG | ecosystem: Environmental > Terrestrial > Soil > Wetlands > Permafrost | place: Sweden: Stordalen | collected... | reverse complement strand
GGCGAAGTCCCGGTCCTCCAGGCCCGGATCCAGCCGTTTGGCCAAGGTGATCAGCTGATCGACGGTGTAATGCTCCAGGGCGGCCGCCGTGTCGACGTAATCGCGCGGCTCCACCCGGCTGGCCAGCGCGCAGACCTTCGAGCCGATCACGTCCTCCAGATCGAGGACCGGGCCGACGTCCATCGTCACCGGCCTGCGGTCTCGGTCGAAGTAGGCCATCTGCAGCATCATCTGCGCGCCGTCCGGGGCGGTGACGATCCATTCGGCCAGCCCGTCGCCCATGCCGTAGAACACGTCGGCGAGACCGCCCGCCGTGTCCCGGCGCTCGGCGTCGTAGCCGGCCGCGCGCAGCGCGTCCCCGACCGCTCCGGCGGCCGCTTTCACGCCGTCGTCCTCGTTGGTGAACAGGTCCACGTCCTCGGTGGGCCGGCTGATGATCCCGTGCGCGATCAGCGCGTTGCCGCCGCCCAGCGCGAAGCCGTGCTTACCGGCCGCCCGCAGTGCGACGGCCGCTACACCACGGTGGAACTCGTCAACCGGCACGAACGGCAGCCGGGAGCTAGGCGGCTACGGCCGGGGCGCCGCGCAGGACCGGGTAGCGCTCCTCCCACGCCTGCCGAACGCCCCTGGGCAGGAACAGGTCCGGCCACAGGGCGACGAGCGTGTCACCGTTCAGGAAGGCGGTCAGGTCCTCGGGCCGGGACGCTTCCCGCAGCACGGTCTGGTACATCCAGCGCAGCGTGGCCGGGTCGTCCAGGTCGAACGTGCGGTCGGGGCACCAGAAGAGCCACAGCGGGAGCTCAACCGTCCCGGACGCGGGGCCGCGCAGCTCCGCCAGGTCGCCGGCGACCAGCGTGCCGCGCCCCGGGCGCGCCTGATACGGCGCCTGGGTGGCAACGGTCGACGTAGCGGTCATGGGTACATGATAACCGTTCCGTCCGGCAATCTGAAGGCGGCCTCGAAACTATGATCGACGCGGCTGCCCGGACGGGCCGGCCCGGCCCCGGGGGGCCCGGACCGGTTTGGCTAGCGACCGGTGAGCGCGCCGGCGCCGGTCAGCGTGCCCGTGCCCTCGACACGACGCCACGACGCATGCCCCAGCACATCGGCGAGGTGACCTTCCATCACGCCGAGCGCGCCGGCGACCGTGATCGGTCGGCCGGTCTCCGCGGTCAGCGACGTCACGCCCGCGTCGCTGATCCCGCACGGCACGATGCGGCCGAACCAGGACAGATCGCAGTCGCAGTTCAGCGCGAAGCCGTGCATGGTCACGCCGCGGGCGACCCGCGCCCCGATCGCGCCCACCTTGCGGTCCGGCGAACCGCCGCCGGTGACCCACGCGCCGCTGCGCCCGCCGATCCGCTGCGCCGTGACGCCGAAATCGGCGCAGGTTCTGATCAGCGCCTCTTCCAAGGACCGGACGTAGCCGACCACGTCGACCGGCTCGCGGAGCCGGACGATGGGGTACCCGACCAGCTGCCCGGGGCCGTGCCAGGTGATCCGGCCGCCCCGGTCGACGTCGACCACCGGCGCGCCGGGGTCGCCGATCGGGCGGTCGGACGGTTCGGTCCGCTTGCCCGCCGTGTAGACGGGCTCGTGCTCGAGCATCAGGCAGGCGTCGGCGATCTCGCCGTCGGCGCGGCGCTGGTGCACGGCGCGCTGCAGGTCCCAGGCCGCCCGGTAGGGGACCGCGTCCGCACCGAAGCCGACGTGCGCGAAGACCAGCTCATCGTTCACAGTGCCAGCGTACGTCGACCCGCACACCGTGCGCCCAGCCGCGCTCCCGGGCTGCGCCCCGCCCGCTGGACCCGGCGCATACCGTCGCCGCCCAGCCGGCTCCCAACAAAGCCGGGGGAGGCGCTCAGGAATATTTAAACGGCACGAACTTTAATAGAGAGTGTGATAGATGAGGACGATCTGCGCCGGATGAGCCGGGAAGAGCGGCGGCACGTGGCCCAGATGCTCGCCGCCATCGACGAGCCCCATGTGCTGCGGGACCCGGCGTTCCAGCGCCGCAGGCGCTTCTCCCTGCTGGTGTTCATGGGTTCCTGCGTGGTCCTGGCCGCCTGGATCGGCGTGCTCATGGTGACGCTGCCCAAGCACTACGCGGAGGGTCACTGGCGCGGCGCCTGGGTCGGCTTCGACATGGCCCTGCTGGGTGCGTTCGCGGCGACGGCGTGGGCGGCCTGGCGCGAACGGCAGGTGCTGATCATCTGCCTGACCGTCACCGGGACGCTGCTGTGCTGCGACGCCTGGTTCGACTTGCTGTTCGACCTCGGTACCCGCAATATCCTGGAGAGCCTGGCCTCGGCGGTGTTCGCCGAGATCCCGCTGGCGGTCCTGATGTTCGTGGTGGCCCGCCGGCTGCTCCGGATGAGCGTCGGCATCGTCATGCAGCTCGAGGGCATCGAGAGCCCGGTTCCGTCGCTGTGGCGCATCCCGCTGTTCGCCGAGGGCCTGGCCGGCACGCTGCCCGCCCGCTACCGGCAGGGTGAGAAGGCTCAGGCCGAGAAGGAGGCCGTCTCCTAATGGGGTCACCGGGCGGTCTGCCCGCCGGGCGGTCTGCCCGCCGGGCGGTCTGCCCGCCGGGCGTCTGCCAGCCGGGCGTCTGCCAGCCGGGGCGCCCGTCACACGGGTGCGCGCCGGGCTGTCACATCCCCGTGCCACCTCGGAGGCGTTTTTGCGGGGAGATCGGTAGCCTCAGCACATGACCACCGATTTCACCGAGGAAAACGCCGCGGACGCCGTCATCGACAGCTTCGCCGGCACGCCCGACGAGCGGCTCCGGACGGTGCTCACCAGCCTCGTGCGGCACCTGCACGCCTTCGTGCGGGACGTCGAGCCGTCGATCGCCGAGTGGGAGCAGGCGATCGGCTTTCTCACCGCCACCGGGCAGAAGTGCACCGACGTGCGGCAGGAGTTCATCCTGCTCTCCGACGTCCTCGGCGTCTCGATGCTGGTGGAGACGATCAACGAGCGCGGCGCGGTCGGCGCGACCCAGTCCACCGTGCTGGGCCCGTTCCACGTGGTGGAATCCCCGGTGCGGGCACTGGGCGACACCATCGACCTGGTCGGCGAGGGCGAGCCGTGCGTGGTGACCGGCCGGGTGGTCTCGGTGGACGGGACGTCGCTGCCGGGTGCCGTGCTGGATGTGTGGCAGGCGGACGACAAGGGCTTCTACGACGTGCAGGTCCCGGACGCCCAGCCTCCCGGCAACGGCCGCGGGCTGTTCACCGCCGACGACGAGGGCCGGTTCTGGTTCCGCACGATCGTGCCCAGCTATTACCCGATTCCGACCGATGGCCCGGTTGGCGGGCTGCTGCTCGCCACGCGCCGGCATCCGTACCGGCCCGCGCACATCCACTTCATCGTGACCGCGGCTGGGTACCGCCCGCTGACCACGCATATTTTTGTGGCCGGCAGCGACTACATCGACTCCGACGCGGTGTTCGCCGTGAAGAAGACGCTGATCACGAACTTCGAGCGGGTCGACGACGCCACCGAAGCCGCCCGGTACGGGGTCACCAGCCCGTTCCGGCACGCCGCCGTCGAGATCGCCCTGCAGTCCGCCTGACCGGCCCGGCCCTGCGTGCCCTGCGAGCCCTTCGTGTCCCGCGTGGTTCTCCCGCCCCGGCGGCGCCGTCCGATCGGCCGCGCCCGCGCCCTTGGTGTATCGCTGTCCCTGCTCGCGGTGGCGGCCTGTTCCGGCGGTTCCAGCCCGTCGCCGTCATCGGCGGCCCTCTCGCCGGTGATGTCGAACTACGAGCGGGCCACCGGCAACACGATCCCGCGCGATTGCGGCTACAGTAGCCCGCTGCCGGGCCGGCCCGGGTGGAGCCTCTGGCTGTTCTGCGACACGGCGGTCACCGGCGCGCGGGACGGGAAGATCGAGCACCTGATCCTCGGCACGGACACGGCGGCCGTCGGCCCGTACCGGGCGGGCCAGGTGCCGGGCCGGCTGAGTGAGATCGCGACCCCGCCGGCGCCCGTGACCCTGCCCGGCGACGGCGCGCCGCAGCCGTTCCTGCCCGTGCCGCAGGGCCTGCTGCTGCCCGGCAGCACGCTGCCGTGCAGCGGCCCGGGCACCTACCCGGCCTCGTGGATCACCGGGGTGACCCGGGCGCCGGGAGGCGCCGCGTCGTCCAACCTGCTCATCACCTACGACGACTACTGCGTGACCGGCAACGCCGGCTCGCTGACCGCGGAGGGGTTCGGCCTGGTCGAGTACGATCCGGCGCATAACCTTCTCGGGCCGACGGGCCGGGTGTTCGCCAGCGTCGGCGGTCTGCCGGCCCAGCAGGTTCTCGGCTCGCCGGTCCTCGGCGCCGACGGTTACCTCTACCTGTTCGGTTTCTGCCCGGCGACGCTGTCCGCAGGGTGCGGCCCGGGCGGCGTGTTCCTGGTCCGGACCCCGGCCCAGCCCGCGTCCTGGCAGGATCCGCTCAGCTACACATACTGGACCGGCACCGGATGGTCGCCGCAGTCGGCCGCCGCCGCCTCCGTGCTGGCCGGGAGCGTACCGGCCCCGCTCACCCCCGTAACCCCCCCGGCCCCCACCGCGTCCGCGGGTTTCCCCAGCCCCACCGCGTCCGCGAGCCCCGCGAGCCTGGTAGCGGCCGCGGCGAGCCGGCCGCTCAGCATCTCCGTCGGTGACTACCGGGCGGTCGGTCACGGCCTGGTCATGGTCGAGCAGACGAGCCTGGCCGGGTACTTCCAGGTGTGGCAGGCCGCCTCGCCGACCGGGCCGTGGCGGCCGCTCCGCACCGGAAAGGTGCCGTGCACGAAGGGCACCCAGGGGGCGGTGGACGCCCTCTGCCGGGCCCTGATCGGGCACCCGGAACTGTCCACGCGGAGCCGGCTGCTCATCTCCTACTTCGATCCGGGTCGTGATCACGTGGAAGTTTCTGCCTATTCCTGGTGATTTCGGGGTACGCTAGCTCGCTACCAGCGGGTAACTTCGCGTCACGCAAAGGAGTACCGTGCCATGACGTTCGCGTCACGCGCCGCGGCCCAGATGCCGGAACGGCTGCTGGTGAGACTCATCAGCCTCGTCTACGGCCAATTCGAGCCGGAGATCCGCCACCTCGACGAGGTGTGCGGGCGCGGCGGGACCATGCTCGACATCGGCGGCTGGTACGGGCCGTGGACCCGGCGGCTGGTCGGCCGGGCCGATCAGCTCGTCGTGATCGAGCCGACGCCGCTGCACGGCGTCCTGCGGCGGACGCTGCCCCCCGCGGTGGACGTCATCGCCGCGGCCGCCTCCGATCATCGCGGGGAGGCCGAGCTCTGGCTGCCGCCGTCCGGTGGCGAATCGCGCGGCGTCTCCTCGCTGCACCGGCGCGGCATCCACGGCACCTCGATGAAGGTGCCGCTGGTCACGGTGGACGGCCTCGGCCTCCGCAACGTGACGTTCATGAAGATCGACGTGGACGGGCACGAGGTCCCGGTGCTCCGCGGCGCCGCCGGCACCATCAAGCGGGACCATCCCCGGCTGCTCGTCGAGGTCGAACAGCGCATCCAGCAGATCACCGACGTGACGGACCTGGTCGAATCGTGGGGCTACCGGGGCTGGGTCCGGCCCAGCCGCCAGTGGGTGCCGGTATCGGCCTTCCCGCTCGCCGCGCATCAGGCCAGCACGTCCCGGGTGTCGGAGCGCGGTCTGCTGGCCCGGGCGCTCTGGCCCTATCCGCGCTACATCAATTCGGTGCTGTTCCTGCCCGGGTCCCAGATCCCCCGTTCCGCCGAGGATCACGCCCGCCAGGCGGCCTGACCGGCTTTACCTGCCTGTAAAGGGCCCGTCATCTGCTGTGCCCGCTGGAAGGTTGACCTTAAGGAAGGCGGGAAAGACGCTGGGTGGTCCCTGCGGTGAGCTGTACAGGCGCGGCAGGAGGCGCTGACATGGTGACGTCGCCGGTCCAGGAAGAGGAAGTCCACTACCCCGACGGCCGGGTCACCCTGGCCAGCAGCGACGAGATCGCGGCCGGCGGGTACGCCAACGGCGACCTCGCCCCGCTGCCGATCACCCGGCGCACCCAAGCTGGTCAGCTTCCGCACCGGCGGCATGATCACCGGGGTCATCGGGGTCCTCATCCAGCCGTGGCGCCTGCTGGCCAACCCGCACGTCTGCATTTACGTCTGGCTGGGCTTCTACGGCGGCCTGCTCGGCGCGGTCGCGGGCGTGCTGATCGCCGACTACTGGCTGGTCCGCCACACGGAACTGCGCCTGGCCGACCTCTACCGCCGTGGCGGCGCATACTGGTACAACGGTGGCTGGAACTGGCGGGCGGTGGTCGCGTTCGGGGGGTAGGCGGGCTGCTGGCCGTCGGCGGGGCGTGGTCGGCTCCGGGACAGGGGCCGTTCCCGCAGGGTGGCCCCTGGCCCGGTGCCCACGCCCGTGCTGGCCTTCACGGTCCGGCACCTGCGCGCGATAGCCGGCGTGATGGTCACCGCCAGCCACAACCCCCGTGGCGACAACGGGGTCAAGGTGTACTGGACCGACGGTGCGCAGATCGTGCCGCCCGTCGACACCGGCATCGCGGCGGCCGCCGCGGCCGCGGGCCCGCTGCGGGACATACCGCTCGGGGATCCCGGCGAGGCTCTGGGCGACGAGGTCACCGAGGCCTACCTCGACGCGATCCTGGCCGCCGTGCCGCCGGGTGATCGCGCGGCCCGCCAGCAGCTTCACCTCGCCTACACCCCCCTGCACGGGGTCGGCCTGGGCACCGTGCTGCGCGCCTTCGCGCGGGCCGGGTTCGCCGAGCCGGCCGTGGTGGCCGCGCAGGCCGAACCGGACGGGGCGTTCCCGACCCTGCCCCGGCCCAACCCCGAGGAACCGGGCGTCCTGGACCTGCTCATCGCCGAAGGTGACCGCAGCGGCGCGGACCTGCTGCTGGCCAACGACCCCGACGCGGACCGGCTCGCCGCCGTGATCCCCGGCCCGGCGGGCGGCTGGCGCGTCCTGACGGGGGACGAGATCGGCGCGCTGCTGGGGGACCACCTGCTCCGGCACGAGCGCGACCCGGGCCGCCGCCTGCTCGTCACCACCGTGGTCTCCTCCGGCCTGCTGGGCCGGATAGCGGCCGCGGCCGGCGCCGGGTACGCGGAGACCCTCACCGGCTTCAAGTGGATCATGCGGGCTGCCGACGGGGCCGATGGGCAGGTGCGCCCGTCGTTCCTGTTCGGCTACGAGGAAGCCCTCGGCTACGCGGTGACCGACCGGGTGCGCGACAAGGACGGGATGTCGGCCGCGATCGCGCTCGCCGGCGCGGCCGCCGAAGCCAGGAGCGAGGGCGGCTCCCTGGCCACCCGGCTCGACGACCTGGCCCGCCGGTTCGGCCTGTTCACGACCGGACAGTTCTCCGTGGCCCTGGCCGCCGGCCAGGACGCGGACCAGCGGGCGGACAAGGACGCGGGCCCGGCCAGCCGCCAGGACGCGGGCCACGACGCGGCCGCGGGCCAGGACAAGGACGCGGGCGCGGCCCTGCTGGAGGCCGCCCGGGCCAACCCCCCGGTGTCGCTCCTCGGCCAGCCGGTCACCGTCGTCGACGATCTGGGCCTGGGCCTGCGCTCGCGAGAAGACGGCACCAAGGACCCTCTCGCGCTGCCCCGTTCCGATGTGATCATCTGGCGGTGCGGCGATGGGACCAGGGTGGCGCTGCGGCCCAGCGGGACCGAGCCTAAGGTGAAGATCTATCTGCAAGTGGTCCTGCCCGCTGCCGGGCGCACCGATCTGGCGCCACTGCGGGCGCAGTCGGCCCGGCGGCTCGCTGAACTGCGCGAGGAGGTAACGGAGGTGCTGAACCTGTGACTGTGGCCCCGTCCCTGACTAGAAACCAGCTGGCCGCGATGATCGACCACACGCTGCTGGCTCCCGAGGCGACCCCGAAGGACATCGACGCGCTGTGCGCCCAGGCGAAAAGCCTCGGCACCTACGCGGTGTGCGTGTCACCCACCCTCACCACCGTGGCCGCCCGCGAGGTGGCGGGGAGCTTCGTCAAGGTGGCGTCGGTGGCCGGTTTCCCGTCCGGCGCGCATAGCGCCGGGCTCAAGGCGGAGGAGGCCGGCGAGGCCGCCGCTACCGGGGCCCACGAGATCGACATGGTGATCAACCTGGGCCTGGCCCGGCAGGGCCGCTGGAAACATGTCGAGGAGGAGATCGCCGCCGTGCGGGGCGCGGTGCCCAGCCCCACCCTGCTGAAGGTGATCATCGAGTCGGCGGTCCTCGACGAGGAGAGCATCGTCATGGCCTGCCGGACCGCCGAGTCCGCCGGGGCCGACTTCGTGAAGACCTCGACCGGCTTCCACCCGGCGGGCGGGGCCAGCACCGCGGCGGTGGCCCTGATGGCCCGTACCGTGGGGCCCCGGCTCGGGGTGAAAGCCTCCGGCGGCATCCGCACGGCCGCCGACGCCCTGGCCATGGTGGCGGCCGGCGCGACCCGGCTGGGGCTGTCCCGGTCCGCCGCCATCCTGGCCGAACTGCCTGATTAACCCACCACCGGGAGGAGACCGCCATGACGACCGTACGCGCCGCGCTCATCCAGCAGAAATGGACGGGCGACAAGGGCTCGATGATCAAGAACGCCGTCTCCGCGCTGCGGGATGCGGCCAGCCAGGGCGCACAGGTCGCGTGCCTGCAGGAGCTGTTCTACGGCCCGTACTTCTGCCAGGTGCAGGACCCGCAGTGGTACGGGTGGACCGAGGACGTGCCGGATGGCCCGACCGTGCGGCTCATGCAGGACGTCGCGCGTGAGCACAACATGGTCCTGGTCGTTCCCGTGTACGAGCGGGAGCAGGAGGGTGTCTACTACAACACCGCCGCGGTCATCGACGCCGACGGCCGGTACCTCGGTAAGCACCGCAAGAACCACATTCCGCAGGTCACCGGGTTCTGGGAGAAGTTCTACTTCCGCCCCGGCAACCTCGGCTACCCGGTGTTCGACACCGCCGTGGGCCGGATCGGCGTCTACATCTGCTACGAGCGGCACTTTCCCGAGGGCTGGCGCGCGCTCGGCCTGGCCGGGGCGAAGATCGTGTTCAACCCGTCGGCGACCAGTCGCGGGCTGTCGGAGTACCTGTGGAAGCTGGAGCAGACGTCGGCCGCCGTGGCCAACGAGTACTTCGTCGGTACCATCAACCGCGTCGGCATCGAACCGCTGGGCGACGACGACTTCTACGGCCAGTCCTACTTCGCCGACCCGCGCGGGCAGATCATCGGCGGCACGGCGTCCGACAGCCAGGAGGAAGTCCTCATCCGCGACCTCGACATGGATCTGCTGGAAGAGGTCCGCCACCAGTGGCAGTTCTACCGTGACCGCCGCCCGGACTCCTACGGCACGCTCACCGAACCGTAGCGGACCCACGGGACCGGGCCTCGTAATTAAATTAACCCACCTACCGGCCTCATCATCCCTACCGGAACCGGCAGTCACACTGGCATCACAGGTACGAAGGACTGTAAGGAGACGCAGCGTGCGCACTCTCATCCGCGGCGGCACCGTGGTCACCGCGACCGGGACGCTCCCCGCCGACGTGCTGGTCGACGGGGAGACCGTGGCCGCGCTCCTGGATCCCGCGCACACCGCCGCGCTGAGCGGCACGGTGGACCGGACCCTGGACGCGTCCGGCCGGTACGTCATGCCGGGCGGCATCGACGTGCACACCCATCTGGAGATGCCGTTCGGCGGGACGTTCTCCTCCGACGACTTCGAGACCGGCACCCGCGCGGCCGCGTGGGGCGGGACCACGACGATCGTCGACTTCGCCGTGCAGAAGAAGGGCGCCTCCCTGCAGGAGACGCTGGACACCTGGCACGGCAAGGCGAGCGGCAAGGCCAGCATCGACTACGGCTTCCACATGATCGTCTCGGACGTGAACGCCCAGACGCTCAAGGAGATGGACGTCCTCGTGGGGGAGGGCGTCACCAGCTTCAAGATGTTCATGGCCTACCCGGGCGTGTTCTACGCGACCGACGCCGAGATCCTCCTGGCCATGCAGAAGGCGGCCGGCAACGGCGCCACGATCATGATGCACGCGGAGAACGGCATCGCGATCGACGCGCTCGTCGCGCAGGCCCTGGAGGCCGGCCACACCGATCCCGGCTGGCACGGTCGCACCCGGCCGCCGGACCTCGAAGGTGAGGCCACATCGCGCGCGATCCGGCTGGCCCAGGTCGCGGGCGCGCCGCTGTACATCGTGCACCTGTCGGCCCGGCAGGCCCTGGACGCCGTCACCGAGGCCCGCGACCGCGGTGCGCCGGTCTTCGCCGAGACCTGCCCGCAGTACCTGTACCTGTCCCAGGACGACCTGGACGCCCCCGGGTTCGAGGGCGCCAAGTACGTCGCCTCCCCGCCGGTGCGCACCAAGGATCACTGGGCGCACATGTGGCGCGGTCTGCGCACCAATGACCTGTCCGTGGTGTCCACCGACCACTGCCCCTTCTGCTTCAAGGAGCAGAAGGAACTGGGCCGGGGCGATTTCTCCAAGATCCCGAACGGTATCCCCGGCATCGAGCACCGCATCGACCTCCTGCACCAGGGCGTCGTCGACGGTGAGCTGTCCCCGGCCCGGTGGGTCGAGGTCAACTCGACGACCCCGGCCCGGATGTTCGGCCTGTACCCGCGCAAGGGCACGGTCGCCCCCGGCTCGGATGCCGACATCGTGCTGTACGACCCGGCGGCCCGGCACGTGCTGTCCGCCTCCTCGCACCACATGGCGGTGGACTACTCCGCCTACGAGGGCCGCGAGGTGCAGGGCCAGGTGACCACCGTGATGTCCCGCGGAGAGATCATCCTGGAGAACGGCGAATGGCATGGCCAGCCGGGCCGGGGCCGGTTCCTGCCCCGCGGCACCTGCCAGTACCTGGGATAACTATCCCCACGGAGCAGTATTGGGGCAGCTATCCCCCGGAGGGAGCGCAGATGGACATCGGCCTCGTCCTGCAGAACGACCCGCCGGCGCGGCGCGTCATCGAGCTGGCCCGGCGGGCCGACGACAGCGGCTACAGCCACGTGTGGACGTTCGACTCGCACGTGCTGTGGCAGGAGCCGTTCGTCGTCTACGCCCAGATCCTGGCGCAGACCTCGCGGGTCATGGTCGGCCCGCTCGTCACCAACCCGCTGTCCCGGGACCCTTCGGTGACCGCGTCGCTGTTCGCCACGCTCAACGACACGTTCGGGAACCGGACCGTATGCGGCATCGGGCGCGGGGACTCCGCCCTGCGCGTGCTGGGCCGGCGCCCGGCATCCCTGGCGGTGCTCTCCCGGGCCATGCGGGACATCCGGGACCTGGCCGAGGGGCGTTCGGTGGACATGGACGGCACCCCGGTCCGCATCCCGTGGGTGCGCAACGGCCGGCTCGAGATCTGGATGGCCGGCTACGGGCCGAAGGCGCTGCGGATGTGCGGCGCGGAGGCCGACGGCTTCATCCTGCAGTGCGCCGACCCCGACATCGCCCGCTGGACCATCGGTTCCGTCCGCGCCGCCGCCGCCGAGGCGGGCCGGGACCCGGACGACGTGACCATCTGCATCGCGGCCCCGGCGTACACCGGCACCGACCTGACGCACATGCGCGAGCAGACCCGCTGGTTCGGCGGCATGGTCGGCAACCACGTCGCGGACCTGGTGGCCCGGTACGGGGACTCGGGGGAGATGATCCCGCGCGCGCTGACCGACTACATCAAGGCCCGGGAGGGCTACGACTACTCCCACCATGGCAAGGCCGGCAACCCGTCCACGACGTTCGTCCCGGACGAGGTGGTGGACCGTTTCTGCCTGCTGGGGCCGCCCGAGGCGCACATTGACCGGCTGAAGGAGCTGCGCGAGATCGGCGCGTCCCACTTCAGCGTCTACCTGATGCACGACGGCGCCGACGCCACCCTGGAGTCCTACGCCGAGCGCGTCATCGGGACCGTTTAGCCCGTACGGGCCACGTATCAGGGCGCGGAGTACCGAGCAGATACCACCGTCTCGGCGGAAGCGCTGGCACCCGTTCCCGGCGCATGCCGGCGGATATCCGGCTGGCGGCACCGCCGCAATGGTGAGACCGTGACGGTGTGGATCATGAGCGAGCCGAACGGGGTCTCCGGCTGCTCTGTGAACGCGCCCTGCGCCGTGCCAGCGGGTGCCTGGACGTCACCGCCGGCGAGCACCGCGACCACGAAGGATTCATCCGCCCGCCGCCGCTGGCCGCTCCGCCGTCGGCGGAAACCGTGATCCGGGACAGCCTCGCCGGCGTGCAGGACGTCGCCGACGCATTGAGCGCAGTCGGGGCGATCGATGAGGAGCTAGCGGACGCCATCTTGGCCGGGCTGTCCCAGGCCCTGATCGTGCGGTCGCGGACCATCTCCGGGACGCTCGCGCGGGACGTATACCGCCCGACCAGGGGACACCGGGAGAAGGCGGCGCAGACCGGGGGCGGGCCGGCTGATTTGCGGGTGGCGCCCATCGGCCGGCTGGTCCAGGTTCCGGCCGAGGGCATGCCATCCGATCTGTACCTGATGGCGGCCGTGGTCATGCCCGGGATGACCACGCTGACCATGATCATGCATACCCGCCATTCAGCCGACCCGGCTGCGGACCTTGCTGCCGACCCGTTCGGCCAGCCCGGCGCCCTCCTTGACCGCTTTACCGCCATCGACGACCAAGGCTCCGGCTACGAGCTGTACTTCACCGGCTCCCACGGACCGGAGGAGTGGAACGGCTTCCTCAACCTTCGCCCGGCACCGGGCACGGGGGTGAGGTGGCTGGAGCTGTTCGCCGACGGGACAGGCGCCCTCACCCGCATCGACGTTGCCGCCAGCCCGCCCCCGGCGGAGGTCGTGGCCGAGCCGCACCTGATCCCGCCCGGTGAGCGCCTGCTCGCCCGGGTGGCCGAACGTCTGCTGGTCGGGGGCGGCGATGGGCCACCGCCGCCCGCCATCGAAAACCTGGGCGAGATAGTAACGCTGCTCCACGAGGTCGGCGCACTCTCCCGGCACAGTCCCCTCCCTGGCCACCTGGCCGCGCTCAGCGAGTGTCTCGGACGCGGCGATCACGGCATCGCGGTGGACGCTGTCCCAGACGTTCCCCAGCCCTGGGCCGACGTGCTCGGTATCTACGACGGCAAGGGCCGGCCGCTGATCCGTCCCGGCACCAGGCCGCCCGCGGGGACCCTGACTGCCGTGGCGACGGTCGCGGTGACCCTTCCTGAAATCGACGGCGTTCGTTTCGCGGTGGCCGGGCTGCACGCCGGCTGGAACCGGAACATCCTGTATGTGGTGGCGACCGGCCTGCCCGTACCCGGCCGGGGCGTGCCCGTCCGCAGCGGACTCGATATGGGCTTCTCCTGGTGGCTGCGGGATAGCGCCGGGCGCTGGCATCTGGCCGTTCCCGGCCGGTACGAGGCGGGCGCCAGCGGTGAGACGAGGCTCAACCTGAGCATCCTGCCGCCGCTCGGCCCGGAGACGGGCGACGTGGAATTGCTCATCACGGGCCGGTCGGCCCGGGTCCGTGCCCGCCTGACACTGCGGTGGTGGATTCTGCCGCTGTAACGGGCACGAGGCGCGGCCGCGGGGCTTTACACGTAAAGGCGCCATCACGTGTATCCCCGTACACGTGATGGCGCCTTTACGTACAAACGAGCGGCCATGATCGCCGCGCCGGACGGTCTCAGCGACCGAACCGGCGCGGCGGGTGGGGCTGGTGAGGCGACCGCGACGGGTATGGCGACCGCGGCAGGTGCGGCTTAGAGGCCGAGTGCGGCTTCGAAGCTGCCTTCTTCCAGGCGGTTCTTGACCGTGCTGAGGAAGCGGGCCGCGTCGGCCCCGTCGACCAGGCGGTGGTCGTAGGTGAGGGCCAGGTAGACCATCGACCTGACCGCGATGACCTCACCGAGCGCGGGGTCCTCGACGACCACGGGACGCTTGACGACCGTCCCGGTGCCCAGGATGCCCACCTGCGGCTGGTTGATGATCGGGGTGTCGAACAGCGCGCCGCGGCTGCCCGTATTGGTCAGGGTGAACGTGCCACCGGACAGCTCGTCCGGGCTGACCTGGCCGGACCGGGTCCGCGCGGCCAGGTCGGCGATCTTGCGGGCCAGTCCGCCCAGGTTGAGGTCACCGGCGTTGTGGATGACCGGCACCATCAGGCCGCGCTCGGTGTCCACCGCGACGCCGAGGTGCTCGGCGTCGTGGTAGGTCACCTGGGAGTTGGCCGCGTCGATCACGGCGTTCACCGTGGGGTAGATCTTCAGAGCCTCCACCGCGGCGATCGCGAAGAACGGCAGGAAGCTCAGCTTGACGCCCTCGCGGGCCTCGAAGTCCCGCTTGGCCCGCTCGCGAAGCCGTGCGATCGCGGTCACGTCCGCCTCGACCACCGTGGTGAGCTGGGCCGACGTCTGCAGGGACTCGACCATCCGCTGGGCGATCACCTGACGCGGCCGCGACATCCGCTGGGTGGTGCCGCGCAGCGCGGACGGGACGATAGCCGGCCGGGACGGCGCAGACGGCACCGCCCGGGCCGTCGCCTGGGGCGTACCGTCGCCCCCGGGCGCTGTCGCAGCCGGGGCCGCAGCCGGGGCCGGGGCGGGGGCCTGGGCAGTCGGCGCCGGGGCCTGCCGGGTCGCCTCGGCCTCACGCCGGGCGCGGGCCGCGTCGAGGACGTCCTGCTTGCGGATCCGGCCGCCGACGCCGGTGCCGGACACGGACTCGAGGTCCACGCCGTGCTCGGCGGCGAGCTTGCGGACCAGCGGCGTCACGTAGGGGCCGTCGCCGCTGGCGGGCAGCGGGGCGGACGCCGCGAACTGGCCGTCCTGGCTCTGCTGGTACCCCTGCGGGGCCGCCGGGCCGCCGGGACCGGAGGCCGTGGCCGGCTGCGGAGCGCTGGGCGCAGGCGCCGACGGGGCCTGCGGGGGCGTGGCCTGCTGGGAGCCGTAGGACCCGTAGGACCCGTACGAGCCCTGCGGCTGGTACGACGGCGGCGCGGGCCGGGGCGGGGCCGACGGCCGGGCCGGCGGTGACGATGCTGGTGCGGACGGCGCCGGGGGAGCCTCCTGGCTTCCCGCCGAGCCGTTGCCCGCCGTTCCGCCGGGCCCGCCATCGGCGGATGGTGCGGAGACGGACTGCTGCCCGGCCGCGAAGGAGGACGGGGGCGCGGCTGCGGGCTCCGGTGAGCCGCCCGCCGCGCCGGAACCACCGGCCGGCGCGTCCGCGCTCTCCTCGATCACCGCGAGCTGCGCGCCCACTTCCACGGTCTCGTCCTCGCCGACCGCGATGTCGCGCAGGACACCCGACGCCGGGGAAGGGATCTCGGTATCGACCTTGTCGGTGGACACCTCAAGAAGCGGCTCATCCGCCTCCACACGCTCGCCCTCCTTCTTCAGCCAGCGTGTGACGGTGCCCTCGGTGACGCTCTCGCCGAGCTGGGGCATGGATACCGAGACCGACATTGTTCCCGTGACTCCTTCGTTGTCCGAACGCGCGCGCGTTAGCGTGCGGGGGGTTCTACTCTCACGCGTGGACGTGCAGGGGCTTGCCGGCCAGCGCCAGCATCGCCTCACCAATGATCTCCGACTGGGTGGGGTGCGGGTGGATCAGCTGCGCCACGTCCGATGGCTCGGCATCCCAGTTGTAGATGAGCTGGCCTTCGGCGATCAGCTCGCCGACCCGGCTGCCGACGAGGTGGACGCCGAGGACCTCGCCCGGCGTGCCGTCCTCCCGCTTGACCGCGATGACCTTCGCCGCGCCCTGGGTCTGCAAGATCACGCTCTTGCCGTTCCCGCCGAGAGGGTAGGAAAACTCGGTGGTCTCGATGCCGCGTTCCGCCGCCGCCGCCGAGGTGATCCCGACCGAAGCCACCTCCGGGTCGGAGTAGGTGATGCGCGGCACTCCGTCGTAGTCGATGGGCGTGACGTCCAGGCCCGCCACCCGCTCGGCGACCATGATGCCTTCGCCGAAGCCGACGTGCGCGAGCTGCGGGGTGGCGATCAGGTCCCCGACCGCGGAGATCGTCGGGACGCTGGTCCGGCAGTACTCGTCGACCTTGACGTAGCCCCGCTCCATCTCCACGCCGGCTTCCTCGTAACCCAGGTCGGCCGAGACCGGGCCGCGGCCGACCGCGACGAGGAGCAGGTCCGCATCGAGGGACTTGCCCCCGGCCAGTGTCACGGTCACGCCGGTGTCGGTGTGCTTGACGCTCTCGAACCGGGCGCCCAGCTCGAAGCCGATGCCCCGGCGGCGGAACGCGCGCTGCAGCAGCTTCGCGCTCGACTCGTCCTCCAGCGGCAGCAGCTGGGGCAGCATCTCCACGATCGTGACCTCGGCCCCGAAGGAGCGCCATACGCTCGCGAACTCGACCCCGATGACGCCGCCGCCCAGGATGATCACCGAGCTGGGCACGCGCCCGTACCGCAGCGCGTCGTCGCTGGAGATCACGCGCTCGCCGTCGATGTCGAGGCCGGGCAGGCTCTTCGGCACCGACCCGGTGGCCAGCACGATGTGCTCGCCCTCGTAGACCGTGTCGCCCACCTGAACCTGGGTCGGCGAGATGAGCCGCCCATAACCGTCGATGGTCTCGATCTTCCGGCTGGCGATCGTGGACTGCAGGCCCTTCCACAGCCGCTCGACGACCCTGTTCTTGTATGCCTGAACGGCCGAAATGTCGATGCCTTCGAAGGTTGACCGGACGCCGAACGACTCGCTCTCCCGCGCCTGGTCGGCGACCTCGGCGGAGTGCAGCAGGGCCTTGGTGGGGATACATCCCTTGTGCAGGCAGGTCCCGCCGACCTTGTCCTTCTCGATCAGTACCACGCGCTTGCCCAGCTCGGCGGCGCGCAGTGCGCACGCGTAACCTCCGCTGCCGCCGCCCAGCACGACGATGTCGTAGGCGCCGCTGCCCTCTGCCACGGAACGCTCCCTATCTGTCATTCTCAAGTTGCTTCCATCATTTCACCCCGGAGGGACTGCCCGAAGGCGAGTTCTGGCACGCTGACCGGCCCCTTCCGGAGTGAGTCTGCCCACCCTGGGCTGGGCCTACCCTGGCGCGCCAGGTAAGCTCAGGTGCCCGCGCCGGTACGCACCCGCGCACAGCGCGATAAGCCGCCCGGCCACCCGGTACGGAACGTTACGGACAGCATGCGCGGTCAGGAGTTCATTCCGCCGGGAGCCTGCCCGCCGCGACGTCCTCCGCGATCTGCACCAGGGCCCTGGTCGCCGCGCCGGTACCGCCCCGCGGGGTGTACCCGAACGGGTCGGACTCGTTGAACGACGGCCCGGCGATGTCGATATGCGCCCACGGCACGCCGTCCGGGACGAATTCGCGCAGGAACAGGCCGGCCACGAGCATTCCGCCGCCCCGGTCGGCCGAAACGTTGGCCAGGTCGGCGATGGACGAGTCCAGCCCCTTGCGCAGTTCGCCCGGCAATGGCATGGCCCAGGCGGCCTCGCCGGCCCGGTCCGATGCCGCCGCGACGCCCGCGGCCAGCGCGTCGTCGCTGGCCATCACGCCGGCCACCCGCGAGCCGAGCGCGACGAGCTGCGCCCCGGTCAGTGTCGCGATGTCGACAATCAGGTCGGGGGAGTCGGCCGCGGAGCGGTCCAGCACGTCGGCGAGCACGAGCCGTCCCTCGGCGTCGGTGTTCAGCACCTCGACCGTCTTGCCGCCGTGCATGGTGAGGACGTCAGACGGGCGCTGCGCGGTTCCGCTCGGCATGTTCTCCGCCAGCGGCAGATAGCCGATCACGTTGACCGCGGGCCGGAGTGCCGAAATGGCCTGCATCGCGCCCAGCACGGCCCCGGCCCCGCCCATGTCGGACTTCATCCACTCCATTGACTTCGGCGGCTTGAGCGACAGGCCGCCGGAGTCGAACGTGATGCCCTTGCCCGCCAGCACGAGCGTCCGGGTGGCGCCGGGATGGGCGTATTCGAGCCGGACGAGCCGGGGCGGGTGCACCGAACCCTGGCCGACGCCGAGGATGCCGCCGTAGCCGCCGTCCGCGAGCGCGTTCTCGTCCAGTACGTCGATGGCCAGTCCGCAGGCGGCGGCGACCCGCTGCGCCTCGGCCGCGAACGTGACCGGGACCAGGTCCGAGGGGCCGGTGTTGACCAGGTCGCGGACCAGGGTCACGGCGTCGGCGAGCACCTGCGCCCGGTCCGCCAGAGCCTGGGCCTCTGGCCCGTTCACGCTGGTCAGCAGGGTCAGCGCGGCGTCGGGGGAGGCGCCCGTCGTCCGGTAGCGGCGGAACGCGTACCCGCCGAGCAGTGCACCGAGCGCGACCGCGGCCACCTCGCTGGCGTCGCGGGCCGGCAGGGCTAGCCCGATGTGCCGCTTCCCGTTGCCGGGCACGCTGCTGCCGCCGTCATCCAGCCGGGCGGCCGGGCGCGCGGCGGTCAGCACCCGGACGGCTGCGCCCGCCGCCCGCCGCAGCGTCTCGTGGTCGAACCGGGTGTCCCCGCCGTCCGGCGCCGCACTGCCGGTGCCCGTGCGGCCAGGAACCGTGCGGCCAGGAACTGCGCGGCCAGAACCCAGGCCCACCGCGACGATGACCGGTGCCGGGAGCCGCCCGGCCGTCGGGATCTTGGTGATCTCCTCGGCCCGTCCCGTCGCGTCCAGGGCCGTCAGCAGGTCTGTGAGGGTGCCACCGAGCGCGTCGTTGACCTCGCGTGACCCCGGGGCGGGGCGGGGCCCGTCCGCGCCCTGGATCACGCCGACGATGAGGGCGTCCGCCTCGAGGGCGTGGGCGGTCGTCTCGCTGGTATGAATCGTCATCGTCACCCTGCCGATGCTAGTGCCTGACCGGTGCGCGCCCGCCATGTCCGCCCCGGCGTCGCGCCTGCTCCAGCCGCGTTTTGTGCCTATTTTCCGGCGGCTGTGGCAGGACGGCATGACAGGGGCAAGCGTGCCGCGTGCGCTGGCAGGGAACAGAAGCCGGTAGAGCGGCGCCTGGAACCAGCGGGACGACTGGCGCATTACTCGACATAGACCCTATTTCACCAAGCCCCATGTAATTCAAGTCAGCGCACGAATACCCACACCAATACGCCAAATCTAACCGCCCGCGAGAACCGCAGCGGCCCTACGGCGAGGCGATCGTTACCGGCCCAGCGAGCCCGGGCCGAAGGTCCGGGTGAGTGGCCGGTGTACCGGCGAAGTACCACCGCGGGGCGCGGAGCGCATGCGGGGGGCTCCGGGGGGCCGCCCCGGGTTAGCACAGCTGGTCACAATCTATACCTAACTATGGTTAGTAATCAGATCTAACCGCTGTTATCATGGAGCCGTCATGAACGCTCCGACGTGTGCCCAGCCGACCTCACTGGCCGTCCGCCTCTTCCGCGTACACCCGCGCGGCGTAGGCCTCCAG
>Ga0182014_10003335_pt1 | contig 19347 bp, 24 predicted proteins | sample 612S2DmetaG_FD_120489 | JGI IMG/M metagenome (GOLD analysis project Ga0182014, IMG submission 120489) | Permafrost microbial communities from Stordalen Mire, Sweden - 612S2D metaG | ecosystem: Environmental > Terrestrial > Soil > Wetlands > Permafrost | place: Sweden: Stordalen | collected... | reverse complement strand
TGACTCATGGCCCTAATGGTAGGGCCTGAATAGATGACTAGAAAGGTCAACAATGTCAACCAGTGAACTAACCATTATGCAAGACCTAACCATTAGGCAACACCTAGCCACGTTGGCGAAAACTCTACGGGCCAAATATTCAAATACTGCCTATCAGGGCGACTACGTAGACACAGTGACGGACACAACGCTAGGAGATCGCTTGCAGGTAGGCACTACGTACACTGACAAGGGTGAGCGTTATCTCATTGTGCTTAACGTGCTGGTATCGCGCAAGACCGGAGGCAAAGTGTCAATACGTATCAGTACATGGCGTATTGATAACGAGACTGGAGAATTAGTAGGACACTGGACGGTACGCAGGACAGAACTTAAAGGTGTGCGCCTCACAACTAAGGGTTTCACTGGTTGCGATGATATAACGGCCCGCATCACTCCCTTTATGACTACTGCCAAGGTCCTACTTAAGGCAGGGTTAGAGGGTAACAAAGTTCAGGTAGAGCACACAGACCGTAACGGGGATAACCCATACGACACTGGCGAACAACACTTACTAGCCTTCGGTGGCTATGACGGTGCCTACGCTCGGCTGGCTAAATAGTCACTACGCTGCATTAAAGCCCAGACCCTAAAAAGTCTGGGCTTTTTTGTGTCCGTTGTTACCTTCTAACGTTCCATCATACGGCCCTAGATTGACCATACGGGCACGCTACCATCGTCCAAGGGTAGAACTACCCTACTTTGTAGAATCGAAAAGTTTGACATAGCGTTTACGCTGTGCTAGGGAAAATTAGGCTGTGCATGAATTGACATTGTGCAAATTGTGTGCTAGGGGGAGGTGGGTGGACAATCATCAGCCATCTGGTACTGGGTAGGAAGCTGGATAATGCGCTGTCAACACACGCAACTTCTGATCCTTATATTCGAACTTTTGTTCATTCAACTAGTGGCCCCTTCAATATCTGAATTCGTCTACATTCCGACACCCTTATCTCTATAAATTTTCAGGTATTTCCGTGCTAATTGTGCTTCACCCCGTTCACAAGTGAACGCCCGACCCCAATTTTTTCTTAAGGTGGACAGGAGAGAATCATGTGCTACACTGGGGAGGTAGCAACAATGCTACTGAACCTTTCCCGGTTCCGCATCAGCAAGTCCCCCAGCCCGAAACTGGGGGCATGTTCTCAGAAGAATGACAATGAAGATCAACCGACTCTCATTATTCCGCGTACTCGGAGCTGCCAGCTTCATCATCGGGATCTTCGCAGCCCACGGGGAAGACCTCCTCAAGTTCGGATGGCCGAGCTGGGGACTCCTCGGTCTGACCTTCTGGATCCTCGACGGCTTTATCTCGGACGACAAGACTCCGTAGTCTTACTCTGACAGGATCGGGGGCCAGAAGGGGTCAAATCGGGCAGCAAATCCGGTTTAGGTAGGTCTGTACCCCTAAAAGGCTAGAAACGGCTTCTAGAGCGTCTCTAGAGGGGGCATACTCGAAATAATCATCGTTCCGGGCTCAACATACGGGTGGATGATGACTCTCCCATCCCAGTCACGAAGCGCCCGCCCCAATTTTTTCTCCAGACGACGTTGTTTGAACTCCCACCAACGAGCCTTGCGGTACGGAGGGATCCCGATATACGTAACACTAGGCCAGGTGTGGAGCTCTTCCGACCCTTCCCACTTGATCCGAGCGTAGTTCCCGCCCAAGAGCTCAGAGGGATCAGTTTTTGTAGGTTCCTCAGTGGAGAGCGACAGGTAAATATCCGAAAATAATGGAATATCATCCAGAATAACCCTGTCGTAGTTCGCCCCGCGAAAATTTTTGCTCACAATGACTCCAGTCGCTGGTTCTCTATCTTGTAATCGCATCCACATCCGGGACATACTCCGCCCGATTGGCCTTCCCACCACACTAGGTCGCCGCACGGAAGCCGGAACTGAATGGACTTCCCGTCTGCGAAGTCCCAAAGCATCTTCTCAAGTGCCACATCGGTGAGCATTGCCATACTATCTCCAAGTGCCATTATCGAAAGTTTCCATGTTCCTCAGCATAGCAGAGTAACCCCTTTTTTCGCAAAATTTTTTGAAGGCTAAAGAGCTCTGATATAGTGGAAGTAATGAACGATACCCCTGTCCTAGATCTAAATATCAGTGATATACTTATTGCCCCCGAACCTTTTCCTGATGTAGCTGAACAGCTCTCCTCATATGCAAAGAACCGGCTAAAGATTCAGTGCTACTCCGCAATGTTCAGAATGGGCAAACTGAATGTCTACCGTGGCAAGCGCCCGCACCGCACTGAGGATGGCACTAAGTACACGTCAGTACCGAAGGCGCAGCGAAAGGCAACTACGCGAGCGAAGACAAAGATAGTGAAGGCCAGCCGTAAGAAGAACCGGGTCTAAGACTTTTCTTTTCGTACGTCACGTAGGGCCACCTTGAGATGGTACTTCAGATGGTAGTCCTCAGATTTTGTACCACTTGGAACCTCAGGTATTGTACCAAGATATAGGATGCCGATTGGCAACCAAAGTAAAAGTGCTCCAAGGCCAAAGAACCAACTGATATACCAGAATGATATATCACCTGCTAGAAGAATCAGAACGATTAGCACGTAGGGAATCGAAATGATGAGTCGATTCGGCTTAAGATCTCTGAGTTGCCTCTTGACAGAAGCTATGTCATCCTGCTTTGTCATTTTGGGCACTCGGAACGAAAGTTCTCTTGGTGTACCCAGTCAGGTTCAACCTGACATGAGCAGTTCTCATCATTGCAGAACTGCTCTGACGGAACCATCGTTCCCCCGCACTTGTCGCACGTCTCATTCATACGCTGAACCTTTCTGTCCCGGCTTGTTCGAACCAGTGCAAGCGTTACGGTGATCGGTCGCTTTGGGACAACGCTTATTCCCACAATCAATGCAAACGACCATCATTCGACCCACCTCTGCACTAATACCAGTCGCGCCAGGGATCCGGTCTGCACCACAAGCGAGACAGTGCCCGCAGCTCTCAATCAATAGACTCATACGTTGCCTCAAAAATTGTAGATTTGCACGGGTAGAATTCGGCTTGGACACCTTTGATGATGTAGTCACCGACACTTGCACGCATTTCTCCTTCGAGCGTGATAATAAAGATGTCAGTCCCGTTGTGCCACGCTTGGCATTTATCCTGTCCTTGATTCATCCAGTTCACGATTGAGTCCATGTCGGGCGAGCCGACCTCATTATTCGTGTTGAACCTCATGGCACTAATCACGACAGGCTTCTTGCGGAACTTCTGAACTTCGCTCATTCCACTACCTCTTCTTCCCTCTGTAGAGATCATCATGACGGTGTAGAAGAGCCATGTCCCGTTCATGCAGAGCTATCTCATACGGTGTCCTGTTATCTATACGCTTCTGCCCGGACTTCGCCAACCACCAAAGCCAAAGAAAAAACAGTGGAATGGAGATGAACCAAAAGGTAATCGCGAGAGAAAAAGCGTACGCTATCAGGATAAAGGTGACGATGATGATGAGTCCACCAAACATTGCGTAGATCATAACCCCACCAACCTTTCTTCCTGGGTCTCTGAGTCGAAGTAGGACGACCAAAAGCGTACACCAACGTCCTTAAGGCCTTCACAGATGTGCGCTGCTGCCAACCCGATGTACTCACGAGTGTGTTCATCCGTTATCGCGAGGGGATCGGACAGAAGATCAATGAGCATGTCCAGTCGTCCAAGATCATAGTCCTCAACGTACTGCACCTCAAGAGCCTGACTCTTGGAGTAGCCCAGTGTCCCTGTTTCAAGTGCGTCGTTAATTGTCATTGTTTATCTCCTCGTACACGCTCAGATCCAGGAAGTGTTCCCACACATCAGCACTACAGTGTTGGTAGTCTACACCACCATCTACTGAGATAGCGCCACACTTGCATGACACCCAATCGTGACGACTCGTTGATTCGATAATGTCGCCACATACGGAACACTGTGCGCGGTTGATGAGAAGTCGGCGGTCGGGAGTGTGTCTCTCGTCATCCCACCAATCCGGCTTACCAGGGAACCCCTTGTAGCAACCAGAGCAGCATCTCTCTTCACAACAATTGTGACGACGCTCTACCCAATCCTTGGACTTTGGATCATCGGGGTCAGGGTGAAAAAACCCGTGCGGGCACTGTCGCTCCATAAATACTGTTCCCCTTCGCCCGAAGTACTGAGGAAAGGCAAACATCGCATGTTTGGAAGGATTGTGAATACAGCAGTACTCACCCGCGCACCTATCGGGGGAATGAACATTCTTGATAGTACCGTTCGCTACTTCGTAGGTCATGGTTAGATTGTATCCGTAATCTGATGGGTTGTCAAGGTAATCTTCTTAGATTTTCTTGGCCTCCTTAAACGGTCACGTTCTTGTACACATGTGCGACATTTTCTGCCCCCATTATCAATGATGAGATTATTCCCCTCATACGGATGTCCATTTGGGCAGTTAGTTCTACGAGTCTGTTTAGCTGTAAAATTTTCTCCGCGCAGTATGTTTTCGCGGTGCGTTACAGGCTCTAGGTGTGTTGGTCGCACGCAATCACGGGTCCGGCACAAGTGATCTAAATCCTTTTCTTCGGGAGCAGCGCCATACGTAAGAATGTATGCCATCCTGTGAGCCCCGATTGTTTTGCTAACCCTGTCTTTAGTCGGAATTATTGTGGCTACTCCATAACCATTCTTGTCAAGTGCCTTGGTCCATAGCCAACACTCACCCAACTCGGGCGCATATTCTGAAATGGGACCATTTTTGTTAACCTTAGACCAAAATCTCTCTTCAAACGTGAGATCCATGTCGTTATGGGTGAACGTTGGATCTTGGTGGCGAAACCATCTTGTGTAGTGCTTGCCACACATGCCACGACATTTAGCGTCATTGACACATGATTCAATGGAACACTGTAAACCTTTATTTGGTGAGATCAAAGTTCGACACCTTGGGAAGAAAGATAATCGGTAATGGCGATGTAGGTCTCCTCAGGGGTATTTTCATTTACCACCTCGAAGTCTGTTTCGAAATCAATGACCTCGGAGACATGAGAGTTAGCCGCTACTACTCCGGGACGATGAATCTTTATCACATAACCACCACGCTGTTTGATTGCTTGAGACTCATTCGCGTACCGCACGTCAGATATCACGAGCCGAGCGTGTGTGGGCTTAGAAAAGAGAGTATCGACCCAGATATTTTCCCCGAGCACATCTCTTCCAGCTTCTGTACCCAAAATTTGTAGGCTCTGTCGAATGGCTAGGTTTGACTTCGCTCCCTCCCAACCAAACTTGTCAACATAGTCCTTGACCCTGACAGTGCCATCTTTACCGAAACCGTCACCAACTTCTGCCCAGTTGGGGGCGGGGAGAATGGGATTGAGTGCGTAGAGCATCTTCTTCAGAGAGTCGGCGAAACCAGTGCGCTTGAAGCCAGCGTTGTCAACAAATTCTTTAGCAATGGTGTCCTTCCCGGCCCGAGCTACGCCAGCCAATCCAATGATAAGTTCCTTTTCGAAGTAGTCACGGTCGGCATCGACTCGGTACCGTTCGAGTTTGAGGATGTTGGCGAATTTGCTTTCAAGTTTTGCTCCACGGGAATTTTCCCACTCTGGCATAAACGCCACCGCATCACACTGTAGAAGCGCCGCGTAGTCATGCTTGATGATTTCATGGTACTTCTCTTCAGTCATGACGGTGTTTTCGTTGATGCCAAGATCAGCATCAAGCTCAGCCGGTGAGATTACTTTCCAACGATTCTCACGGAGAAATGCAGCATTTCTATGGAAGGCCGGATAGTTAAATTCAGCAACACCAGTCATTTTTCCTGAGAGATAAATGGTTTTCATCGAAAATTCTCCAGGCTTGTAGCTTTGATGCCGTAGTGGTCGAGTATTTCTCGATCTGCTTCCCAAATGCGGTACCAGTAGTCAGTATATCTTTCTTGATCTTTGGACATTGCATCTGCATCATCCTTCTGACGCTGGAGAAGTTTTATCTGCTTACGCTGGTTAGAGATTCGGCGCTGAAGGTCCTCGCGATTGTACTCACTGGTCGAGTCGGGCTCGGATGACTCGGACCAGTTCATTTTTGAACCTGATCCATTGCAGCCATCAGTTCCGCCATTCTGCAAATTCTCGACCTCGGGGGTAAGAGTAGTGTAAGTATTTCCGGCATCCCAAGAACCAACCTCATTGATTACCTTCACCACGTCTTCTGGCTTACGCCTCCAACCGTTACCGAATTCATTGGTCGGTGTTCGAATGTAGAGCGTGGGATTGGGGTCTGTCTCAACCGTTCCTCTCAGGACCCTGCTCAAGCCTATGAATTCAACGGTGTCGCCAACTACAATACCCTCTACCTCATCAACAGTCACACGACTTTGCAGCACGTCATTTTGTGCATCAATGATGTCGAGAAGTGCGTTGTCGTCCTCAAGAACCTTGATCGTCTCCAGAGCAGATTCGAGTTCGGCGGCAAGCCACTTCTCATGCTGTACATCATCAAACCGAAACCCTGGAGTCATGAGTACTGCGAAGTTCCGCCCGGTCTCTGCATTGAAGAGACCAATCGCCGTCTCGCCACTGGACTCTAACGCGGCGTAATTATCGAGCATCTTTTCTATCCTCCGAAATGCTTTTCTCAACTTCGGGTCTTCTAAGTAATCCATTGTCATGTTTCCCTCTCTGTCGTTTGTGGTCATGAAGACAGGATACCCGAAAGTGCGGGGGAATGTCAAGTACCAAATCTAAAGAGTTGACAAATGCAGATTATGCTGTATGCTGTTTGTATGACTACTTCGATATTCACATCTCTTGCCAACGTCCTCGTGACCACCAGAGTCCGAACTGCCATCAGAGCAGCCGTTGCAGCAGCGGTGGGATCAGCAGTAGCCTACTTCGCCACTAAGTGGGGGCAGTTCCATACCGGCTATTTTGCGATTGCCGCGCCCACAATCTCGGCAGCTTATTACGGTGCAGTTAGTCTGGCCGAAATAAAGTTCCCGAAACTCGGCTGGCTCTTAGGATTGCTTCCTCAGCCGAAGCAACCGGCAGTCAATCCGACCCCCGTAGTTCCCGTAACACCCGCAGTAGGAAGTAAGTCCGTGAAGTAACATCGTCGCGGAATGGAGAAGCCTGGTCTATCTCGTCTGTCTCATTAACAGAAGAACGTTGGTTCAAATCCAACTTCCGCCTCTAAGTCCTAGCGATAGGAAAAGTCTTAAAGTCCGGCGGAAAAGTCTCTTGGGAGGGAAACTTGGAAGTCGGACTTTTCGCATTAACAATGCCTTTGTAGCTCATGCTGGTAGAGCATCTCCTTTGTAACGAGAAGGTCGCGCGTTCAATTCGTGTCGAAGGCTCGAACTTCTCGTAGGAGTTCACGCGGTAGAACTCTTCATTCGTAATGAAGCGGAGGCGGTTCAAGTCCGTCCGGGGGAACCAAGTAGTAAAGTCTTGCCGCTGTAGTGATAAAGGCAGCACGGGGAATTGGTATTTCTCCAGACTAGGATCGTTACCTAGCAGTGGCACGAAGGAAGCCGGACGTAGGTATTGTGGGTCCGGTATGTTGACAGGCTGGGGTTCCTGTTGATACTATGTGTTTGTAGTTCAGTTGGTGGAACGCGGGTTGCCAATCCGAAGGTCGCGAGTTCAAGTCTCGCCAGACACTCGAAGTTGTTTTGCCCGCGCGAAAGAAAATTTGACAGCGGGGGAAACATGCAGTACAGTATTTACGGAAGTGGTCGGACGACAAGCTGCTTCCAACAACGGGTTGTAGTTAAGTGGTATAACACCTTCCTTCCAAGTAGGTGTCGCGGGTTCGATCCCCGTCTACCCGTCGATGATGTGGCGTGAACAGCTTCATCCGTTTTACCTAGACGTTACGAGGTACGCAAATGACAGTGGGCTGACGAACTGTTACGTCCTCGGACCTGACTTCCGCAAAAAGTCGCTGCCGAGGGAAGGGTACGGAAGGAACCCCTTGCTCGATGTGTTTCACGACACGGCTGAGCGCCATGCTCTATTGGTCTAGTGGAAAGGACGCCAGGTTTTCACCCTGGAGGAGATCGGGTCAGTACCGATATAGAGTACGAAGTCAAACCGAATTGACTTGCACGGTGAGAACGGGGCAACCCTAGTCCGTCGTTAAACAAGGTGACAGCCTGGAGAGACGGGCACATGCTGTCATGGTCTAGCGGTCACGACTCCAGATTCTCAATCTGGCAACGGGAGTTCAATTCTCCCTGACAGTACGAAGTGGGCGCGGGGGATACGGAATAGTTTGTACTCCCGCCAGCACGAGGGATAACGACCTGCTACACTTCACATGCTGTTGTGGCCTAAGTGGTAAAGGCGCGTGATTGTCAATCACGAGACAGTGGGATCATACCCCATCAGCGGCGCGAAGGAGAAGGTGCAGGTTCGAGTCCTGTCTGCGGGGGGAAACCCTTGTGGTAGCTTAACTGGCAGAGCGTCTTCCGTGATCTCCGTTTTCCCCTCCTTGAATTTTTGGGTCGGGGGAGCAAGAAGCAGTAAGAAGTATCAACGGGCACTATTATAGTGGCAGAATCTTAGGTTTGGAACCTTTGGGCGTACGTTCGATTCGTACGTGCCCGACCAGGAAGTAGGTCCAAGTCCATACTTGGATCCCCAGAAGCGGATTACGTAACGCGGGGGATTGGTGTAACATGGGGTAAGCACGACTAACTGACATTGACTTGTGGCGCAATCGGTAGCGCGGCGCTCTCTTAAAGCGAAGGTTGTGGGATCGTTCCCCACCAGGTCAACGAAGTATCATCCCCTTGTAACTCAGTCTGGCCAGAGTGGAATCCTTTTAAGATTACGGGCGGGCGTTCAAATCGCTCCGGGGGGACTAGTAGTAAGAAGTGAATCATTGCCTAGTAGCTCAGTGGCAGAGCAGGAAGCCGTTAACTTCTTGGCCGGGGGTTCGAACCCCTCTTAGGCAGCGAGAGGTACCCTACGACATCTTCGGATGCAGGTGACCGCTAGTACGAGGAAGTCCATCCTCGACCTCAAAACGGGTACATCGAGCGGTAGTCTAAGTGGATAAAAGCGTTACGCTGTAAACGTAATTTCTTCGGAATACGGGGGTTCGAATCCCTCTCGCTCGACTAGGGTGTTTAGCTATACGTGAAACTCGTATGAAGCGGCCCTACTACTTGAAGATTTACCCCCGGTCCCAAAAAATCGGGGCGCAGTAAACATACGAGCGTGGCATGACAGGAAAGCAAGTGCCTCCAAAACACTGATATGGGAGTTCGATTCTCTCCGCTTGTGCGAAGTAAGTCTCATCAGATTCTTATGATTTAGACTTGCATCCTAGTAGTAAATGCGGTAGGATTCAGTTGAGTAGTTAGGAGGACACTTTGACTGATGAAGTAGAAGAGGATCGCCACACAAGGATCGACGTGTATCACCACTTTGGTGAAGATATTGAGAACCTCGTAGCAACTCTCACGAAGCTTCTGTCTTCCCCGATTGTGATTGATATCACGGTCTCGGCAGACGGAGTACCAACAGCATTAACCGTAATTTTCGGTACACCCGAGAACAACTAGGAGAGAAACATGGCTGATGTACTATTACTAGACAACCAGAACGTCACGGGGACAGTAGCCCTCACTGACGCGGCTGGAAATGCAGTACTGAGTTCGGCCCTCGATGCCGGTAGCCTTGCAGTTACCTTCACTGATCCGACGCAGTTCACGGTAACCATTGCCGCAGACCAGTCTTCCTTCGACGTTCAGTCAGTTGGAACGCTGGAGACGGGTGACACGGGTACGGTAACGGCAACCGCTGGCGGCGTTCCTTTGAATGGCCCTGGTGGAACTCCGTTCACCTTCACCGTTGATGTTGCCGCTGGCCCGCCAGTAAGCATCGGTGTTTCCTTCGGAGCACCAGTAGCCAACTAGATTTTTAGGGAACGCCGCCGATGTCAGGCGTGACAGCTCGGAGAGACGAGCAAACATGGTGGATGTAGTTTAGTGGCAAAACCCAGGGTCGTGGTCCCTGTGTCGGGAGTCCGATTCTCCTCGCCCACCCGAAGTTGTACAAGATGGCAGAAGTTCACGGAAAACGTGAGTTACCGCCAACAAGAACAAACATTGTGGAGTAGCTCAGCAGGTAGAGCATTCGTCTGATACGCGAAACGTCGTGGGTTCAAGTCCCGCTTCCACAACGATGCAGGGAGATCCAGGAGAGTCACCTGGGCCTTCGGGTTAGCTCAAGTGTAAAGAGCCCCTGTATTGCTTCTCCTTGTAGTTCAATGGACAAGAACGATGGTTTACGGAACCATCGATGGGGGTTCGAATCCCTCCGGGGAGACGAAGTAGTAAAGTATGGTCGCCTAACTCAGAAGCAGAGTGCCACTCTTACAAAGTGGAAGTCGTGATGGCAGAATTCACGGTGACTACGAAGGATGGCGGCGGGTACACTAGTATCGGCAGTCTAATTCACCTCCCCCGCTAATGGGGGAACATGGTTCTGTAGCTCAGTTGGAAGAGCGTCCCGTTGAAGCCGGGAAGGCCGTCAGATCGTTTCTGACTGGAACCACCACGACAGTCAGCTTTTTCTCGCGCGGGAAAAGGTAAGTGCAGGGGTTATGCCCCTCAAGGGAATGGATTTCCCGGCTGTCGATTACTTGGGGATTTAGTGATAAAGGAAGCACAAATCCGTGGCACGGATTAGGAGACGGATCGTTACCGTCATTCTCCACTAGCAGTACAAACTCGGGCGGGTAACTCAGTTGGTAGAGTGCCTCTTTTGCAAGGAGGAAGCCGCAGGTTCAAATCCTGTTCTGTCCACCGTTGGTAGTTTAAGCTGTCGTCAGGTATCGGGCGAGCAGCACTAGAACCCTGGCCTCTAAGCAAGGCCGGTGATGCAGGGGAAGATCCTGACCCTACGGATTTTTTGTAGTACCGTTATCCCCTCGTAGCCCAACGGCAGAGGCAATCGGTTTAAGCCCGATGTAGTGTCAGTTCAAATCTGACTGGGGGGACGAAGTATTTAGACGCCATTAAGTGACGAGGATACTTCACATGCTCGTGTGGTGGAATTGCCAGACACGCTTGCCTTAGGAGCAAGTGCTAGAGATAGCGTGAGAGTTGGAGTCTCTCCATGAGTACCAATAGGCGTATGGCGAAATTGGCAGACGCGCATACTTGAGTAGTATGTCCCGCGAGGGGTAGGAGTTCAAGTCTCCTTATGCCTACGAAGTGGAAGTTTCTAGAGACGACCATTTTGCAACCTCGGCGGATCGGGGCGACAGTCGGAGAGACGACACATCGCGCGGTGTCCGAGCCTGGTTAGGTAGGTCTCTGCAAAAGATCTTACACGGGTCCGAATCCCGTCTGCGCGTCGAAGTGGTAATATCCCCACATTGTACATTGTGGTAATATCCCCACACATGGAGTATGAACCTGGAGAGTCCGGGAGCTGTTTTGAAAACAGATGAGTCCGCAAGGACAGGGGGGCAGGACCTCCGTGCTCCGCTGTTCATGATCGTGAAGTTTTTGTTGTGTTAGGGTTATTTTCTCCCCGCCGCGACAAAAATCTTCGCGGGCGTGAAGAAACATGGAAGGTGAACTCGCAGGGTGCGGGTACCCGTTGGAAGCGGAGTAGGTCTGGCAATGGACTGGTTTTCGAGTAATCCGCCTTCCGCGATGTGATGATTTGATCACATTGATGCTTCGTTTTCCCCCGAATAGGGGGGAATGTGAAGATATCACCACATGGAAGATAAACCGGGCGGGGCTCGGGAGGGTTTCGAAAACCCTACGGAGGTAACACTCTGGGAATCGTGTTCTCTGTCTTCCGCTTGTTCCAATATTAACACATTTGACTTTACTCCCCGAGTGTGCTAATTTAGGCACAAACATTCCCTAGTGGCGTAATCGGTAGGCGCGGCATCCTCAAAAGGTGCTTCTTAGGAGTTCGAGTTCGAGTCTCGACTGGGGAACAATGGAAAGGCTAGTAGGATCGAAGATGACTAGGTATTTCGGCAAGGTTCCTTCAGGATTCGGGCTTTTCTATACTTATCCAATTCCCCGCCGAACGGTAAAACGGCGCGAGGAAAGACAGTGGAGGCGTGATGAGCAGAACAGTGAGAAGTAAGGGATACGGGATCTGTCCTGACGGGCATGACTGTGAGTGGTGCAGACCACGCGATAAGTACCTGAAGCGTTTTTTGGGCCGAGCGAAAAGAATCAAGAGTAGTGTAGTAACGCAGTAACCATTCAAGGATCGTTTAGCGGCAGGACGACTGTTTTTGGGGCAGTTCACGGTGGTTCAAATCCATCTCCTTGAGCGAAGTAACCATGGAAGATGGACTCGCAAGGCGCGAGACATCCCTGCTAAGGATTGTGAGCCGCAAGGCTTAGGAATCGTGTTCTTCGTCTTCCGCGTAGTAAGCAGTATTTTGCCAGTTAGAAGCTTAAGCAGCAATATATTGCAACATTTTGTGTATTACAGCATTCCCCGTTGGTGTAAAGCAGCACTGATCCCTCTGAAGGATTTAGTCCGAGTGCGAGTCTTGGGTGGGGAGCAAAGAAGTACAATCGGTGTGTAGCTCAGGGGACAGAGCGGCAGAGTTCTAACCTGCGCGTCGGGCGTCCGAATCGCCCCACATCGACCATACGTCTGCCAGCGGTCTGGGCCGAGGTTTCATAAGCCTTGAGAGAAGAATCGTCATCTTCCTGACGTACCATGGATAGGAAGTTCTGCTGGTTGCGGACGACGATCTTATAAATCGTTCCTAGGTGGGCTCGATCCCCGCACTATCCACCATTTCCCCACATTTCGCGATGTGGGGTTTTTGCTGTTTAAAGAGTTGAACGGGGGGTCTACCATATGGGTAATGACTTGGTGGCAATATCTACTAACACTTTACGCCGCGATCTTCGCGATTGTGTTCTTCCGCGTCTCCATTCTAGTCAACCGTAAGCGTGCCGAACTCAGGGCCACGCGAGGACTTCTTAAGGACAACGATGGGAATCCCATCACCTACGCTCGTTTCCTTCCGACCATTTTGGCAGCGGCGGCGAGATGGCCCGCAACCGTATTATGGGACGGACTTTACGCCTTTCTAAGGGAGTTAATGTAATGGTATATAGTGACTACTATGTTGGCGATTTTATCCCTACGTTCCCGTGGCAATGCACTCCGTGGCCTCCTAATGTGCCCCCAGCTACTTATTTCCCCAACGCCATAACGACAACCACATTTCCTAATGCGGAAGTAGCGTGGGAATGTTCCGAATGTGGAGCAAGACAGCTACCATCCGAAGTCGAAGTTACTGAAATAGTCGAACCGGGCAAAGATACCCGCACTGAATATGTCGGCAAGATTCGCCCCAGCTACATCAATGACGAGGCAGAGTCATGGACTGTGTACGATTGTCTGGTTTGCGGGTACAGTTGGGATAATTTGCCCGACGATACGGACCCAGGTGGAGCTTCTATCACGTTTCTGCATCCAGTGAACGAGAAGACGGGGCCATGCTACGACGCTCCATTCTGTGAATGCGATAGGGATGCCTGTTAGTGAGCCGAGCAAGACAAGTCGGTACTGAGTTCGAAACGGCTACCGTTAACTATTTACACGAGAATGGTTTTCCCGCCGCCGTCCGAACGGGATCCGCCGCCTACGGTGATGGCGATATCACGGGCATCCCAGGTCTTGTGATCGAGAATAAACGACAGGTGAAAATGGATTTGTCGGGCTGGCTTAATCAGGTCACGAAATCCGCCGAACGGCGCGGTAAGAACGAAATACCGATAGTAGTCCACAAAAGACGTGGCAAGAATATCTCCCAGGCGTATTGCACGCTTAGTCTTGAAAGCCTTGTTAAGTTAATCAGTAAGGGAGCCATTTAATCAAAATAGGTGCCAAGTCAATATCGCAGCGGTCCAAAGAAAGGCTCACCAGAGCGTCAAAGTCCGTTGAGAAAGTCAATGAGAACGTTAGCCACATTGACCTCGAAGCCTTAGCAGAGCTATTCCGTCGAGACCAAGTGGGTCCTGATACCTACGCCATGTCCTCCACAGGTTCTAGCATCGTCGCTTCTTCTCGCGGCGGGAGTTCTGAGCTCACAGCCACTGAGCGTGCTGCCGAACAGAGAATGTCCGGTCGTAAAGTGCGTGATCCATTCCGCGAGGATCTCCGAGAGCTAGAGCGTTGGCTCTTTGATATGGAGTCTCTTTCGACCAAGATTGTCGAGCGTCAGAAATATCTTTTCTATGCTGAAGAAAAGAAGCGTCAGGAAAGGGCATCTGTCCCCTGTGAGGCTAACTGTCCTCTCCCCGCAGTGAAGTCGGGCTTCTGCGATGAACACTTCGATGAGTGGAAGGCAACTGGTTCTCAGCGTCAGACCTTTGTCATGTTCTGTCAACAGACTCGCAATGCCGCTGGCGAGATTCTCCTTGTCGAGGCTCCGTGGAACTAATGATTAAAAAATCTAAAGAGTGGACTTTTCGTAGGAGCCTAGTATAATGGTTTATGAGCCTGGAGAAACTCTGCCTCAGCGGATCTCCGATGATGACTTGATTTGGGTTGGGCTCAACGAATGGCAAGTCGCATACCTCTCACAAGCCTCTGACGATCAACGAGAAATCGTGTATCGAGAAGCAATTCGTATGGCTATGGATAGCACAGGTGCAATCCCAGGGCTCGGTATTTAATGTCGATGACACCTGATGAATACGCAGCCCGTGAACTCAATGTACCTGGATGGATGGAAGATGAGCTGCTTTATGCTCCGCAAGCCCCTTCTATGGCCGAGTTGTTTGGACAAGTACCTCCAACTCCCTCAGCCCCAGTGGCTACTCAAGAGCAGGAACAACCTATGGCTCCGAACGATCAGGCCAAAGCAATGGAAATGAGCTTCGAGTACAACTTCACGCTCCCACTGCAATTGCGTCGAACCGAACTCCTTACTGAAGCTACCAAGATTGGACATTTGAGTGCCCGCACCCTATTTTGGAATGCTCTCTCATTCTCCGTACTCCTCACTCCAATCCTCGTCTTCGTAGCTGTCTTGGTTAAATAATCAATGGCCCTCAATGTAGGTGAATTTCTTGCTTCGGCTGTAAATCCGGGCGAAGTAGATACCTTCTCCTTGATGGGCTACGAACCAACTGCACGACAGAAGATATTTCACGAACAGTCTCGTAATGGCATAGATCGCATTCTTTTTGGTGGAGCTGCCTCTGGTGGAAAAGAGATCCTGACCAGGGAATATATACCAACGCCCGAAGGCTGGGTTCCCATGAAGGATATTCATGTTGGTGACCAAGTTTTTGGACGTGATGGAAATGCGTACACGGTTCTATATGAGTCGCCTGTCCATCACCACGATGCCTACATGCTTACCTTTGATGATGGTTCAACTGCTACTGTCAATGACGAGCACCTTTGGCTCACTTATGACAACAAAGAACTAGGGCAACTCACTCGTCTAGATCCCGAATGGCGAGCACGCCGACAGGCTCGACGTAAGGACAAGGGGATTTCTGGTAACAAGAGCCAAAAGTTCTCTGAATCTTTGAGCAAGCGCAATGCAGAGAGAGAATATTCCTACAAGGACGTTCCCACCGGGACGGTTCGCACTACTGCCGAAATAATGGCTACCCTAAAAACTGAGAGCGGTCGTGGAAATCACGCTGTTCCAGTGTGTGCTCCAGTCCAGTTGGCCCCAAAGAATCTTTCCATTGATCCCTACACCTTGGGTGCATGGCTAGGAGATGGCATCTCCAGTGCTGGCACGGTGTGTGGAATAGACGATGGTGTTTTTGACAACATATCCCTCTCATTTCCCGAAATTGTACGCCGTGGTGAAAAAAGTGGATGCCAGATTGTCCGATTTGAAGGACTTTATGGGGCGCTGAAATCTTCTGGTCTACTCGGCAATAAGCATATTCCCGAAGAATACCTATGGTCATCGGTCGAGCAGCGTCTCGCACTTGTGCAGGGTCTTATGGACACTGATGGTAATATTCTGACCAACGGCTCTGCCGAATTCGTAAACACCAATGAGCAGATTGTACGTGGGTTGGCACAAATTCTCCGCTCCCTTGGTCACAAGGTCAATGTTCGTGAATTTCGCACCAAACTGAACGGAAAAGACTGCGGACCAGCATGGCGAATCAAGTTTCGTCCCAAGTTTCCAGTTTTCCGTCTTGCCCGCAAAGCTGAGCGTCTTCAGATCGAAAAGAACACTCGACGCGGCGATTTTCGCTACATCGTTTCTGCCGAATATGTTGGCAAAGAAGATATGAAGTGCATCGAAGTCAACTCTCCCGATCACCTCTATCTCTGCACCGAGAACTTCATTCCTACGCACAATACAGCCGCCATGATCCAAGACGCAATCTGGTTCGCTATGAACTATCCAAAGATTCGAATTGGGATGCACCGTAAGTCGTATCCAGAGCTAGACGAGTCGTTGATTCGTGAATTAGCAAACTGGGATTATGCTCGAAAGCTTGGAGCACGTTGGAACAAAACCGCCAAAGCTTTGACTTTTCCAAATGGTTCAGTCATCTTGTTCAAGTTTGCTGAGACCATCGCTGACGCATCAAAGATTCAGGGTGGTGAGTACAACCTCTGGTATTTTGACGAGTCAGCTCTCACAGATCCAAGGGTTATTCAACGACTTGAAGAGCGTCTTCGTTCCAGAACACCAACCATTCCGGTATTCGGAAGTCGTGCAGGCTCAAACCCTGGCGGCATAGGCGCTCAGTATTACAAAGACACTTACATTAAGCCCACTGACTATGGGCGTGTAATACATGAAGAGACTGTTGGCGAAGGTGATTACGTAGTAACTCACCAGTACTCGTTCATCTGGTCAAGAATTGATGACAACCCGTACGTTGACATTGGTTACAAAGCCACTCTTATGGCTATTCCAGATCCTGCCCGTCGAGCTGCAATGCTTGAGGGAGACTGGGATGTTTCCGAAGGTCAGTTCTTCACTCAGTGGAGTCGTACTCGCCACGTAATTCCAAAAGAAGATACGTTCAACATTCCTATGGAATGGCAGCGTTATGCTGGAGTTGACTACGGGATCCACGACGCATGGGCGGTTCTGTGGATTGCCCTCGACAACAACAACCGCATGTGGGGATACCGTGAGTATTGCATCTCTGGTGTCATGGCTCCTCAACAGGCACAACTCATTCTTGCCGCCGAAGTCGAGGCGAAAGAAGGCTCTGTAGTTCACGTTGCCGACCCTTCAATGTGGGGACAACGCGGAACTCCGTACTCCATTGCCGATATCTACGGTCTGGAAGGTGTTGGTCTGCTTAAGGCGAACAATGACCGCGTGACTGGTTGGTCACTGTGTCATCAGCGCCTCAACGAAGGCCCGATCTGTGAGTACCACCAACACAAGAAAGACCTGGGACTTTGGCACGAGAATACTTGCCCGATGTTCCATGTTTTCGAGTCGGCATGCCCTAATTTCATTGAGACGATTCCAGCACTTCCTCGCGACGATGTTCGTCCCGACGATGCAAAAACTCGTAACGTAGAAGACCACATGGCTGACGCTTGGCGTTATGTCAATATGTACGCAGGCAACTATGCCAGTCCGGTTCTCTATGATGATTACTCTCCCCCTACTGCTAAGCAGATCTTTGATCGGATGCAATCGCGTCCTGCTGTTGATTATTCTCAGCCAACAAAGATTGGCATGAGCGCTGAGGGATTCTTTTTCCCCGCTGACCTAAATGATCCATCTAGCCGAGGAGGATGGTAGTGCCATCTTTTCTCTCTAAGTTAGACGATATTCAGGAACGCCATGATTCTCAGTTTGGACTAGTCCTAGAAGGGCGTAAGCCCAAGGCACCACAACGCTCCGGTTATGCCGAAGGTGTTCCCATCGGGGGTGCAACAGCGGCTCAGCCAGGAGACGCATGGAGCGGGGATTACTCGAACCGAGCGGCCCGTATGGACCAACTGCTCGGTCTCTATGTCAACTGCTACCCACTCTCTGTGGGCATTGACATCATCGCTAAAACAGCAACGGCTGGCGGACTCACTCCAAAGCCAATTCGCGACATCAGCTCGCCGGTAAGTATCAAGCAGTCTCCTCACGCTGGCGTAGTCGCTGTAACTAAGTTGCTTCGATTCGTTAACCCAAGCATGGACTGTCGCCAGTTGATGCGTGGTGTGATTACCGACTTGTATATCTACGGTGATTCATTCACCGAAGTGGTGTACCTCAAGGGATCTCCCTTAGCTCTGTATCCACTGGATCCATCTACAATAACCATCACGACCGATCCCCATGGGGATCCCACTGGTTTCCACCAGCAAACGAAGCGTAACCAAACGGCGGACTTTGGGCTCAACCAAGTCATCCATGTACGATTCGACGCTCCCGGCAATACAATCTATGGGCTTTCTCCCATAGAGAAAGTGTTGCTTCCTGTAACTACGTGGATCTTTGGCGCATCACTTCTCCGCATGACCTTCATGAAGGGTGACCCTCTCAAGGCTCACGTTGACTGGCCTATGGCACTTCCTGACGTAGAACGTCAGCGATTCCAAGATCAGTACCGCACTAAGAACATTGGCCTCTCTAACATTGGTACTCTTTTTGAGACCAAGGGCGGGGCAGCCGTTAAAGAGCTCGGTACTAATAACATTAGTGTGTGGCGCGGTAACCAAGCAGACTCCAGGGATGAGATTCTCTCCTCGCTCGGTGTTCCGGGTTCCAAGGTTGGTGTTGCTAAGTCCGGTGGACTAGGCGGCGGTGTAGGACTTTCCGATGATAGGAACTTCCGCATCAACGTCATTGGACCCGTTCAAGAGCTCGTTCTCGAAAAGTTTACATTCAAGTTACTCTACCAAGCGTACGGCATTGAAGACTGGGCACTCTACTTCGGTACAGTTGACTGGCGAGACGACTACGTGCTCGAACAGATTCGCGACATGCGTATCCGTAACGGTACGTGGAGTGTCAACCGAGCACGCGCTGATATTGGTGAGCCTCCGACTCCCGGTGGCGATGTTTCAATCATCGTTGACCGCCAGAACATGGTTGTTGTCCGTGACCTCGACGCTCTCTCCAAAGCCAACCTTGCGGTAGTACAGCTTGCTGCGGCGGGTGCAGATGCTACGCAAAAGGGTGTTGGAGTACAGGCTAAGCCAACCAGCACGAGCAAGACAAAGAACGCACCAAGCTCTGGGACCACTAATCCTGGTAAGCCAGACCGCATGAACCCAACACAGAAAGCCCGACAAACTCGACAGGCCGCTACTCCAGCGGGAGCGCCGAAGCCACCTAAGGCTACTGAGTCAGAAGA
>Ga0182014_10003332_pt1 | contig 19360 bp, 15 predicted proteins | sample 612S2DmetaG_FD_120489 | JGI IMG/M metagenome (GOLD analysis project Ga0182014, IMG submission 120489) | Permafrost microbial communities from Stordalen Mire, Sweden - 612S2D metaG | ecosystem: Environmental > Terrestrial > Soil > Wetlands > Permafrost | place: Sweden: Stordalen | collected... | reverse complement strand
GTCGAGGGTTACGCTCTTGCCGACCACAACATTGGTCTCGAACTCGACGCCCATTCTGCGCAGGTTGTCGATTTCGCCCCTCACAATTGATTTAGGCAGGCGGAACTCGGGAATGCCGTAGACGAGCACGCCGCCAAGCTCATGCAGAGCCTCGAAGACGCGCACGCGATGGCCCTTCTGCACCAGGTCGCCCGCCGCCGAGAGACCGGCCGGACCGCTGCCCACTATGGCCACGCTCTTGCCGGTGGGCGCAGCGATCGCGGGCAATCCAAGCCGCCCGCTGGTGCGCTCGAAGTCGGCGATAAAACGTTCCAGGTTGCCGATGGCCACGGGCCGGCCCTTTTTTCCCAGAACGCAACCGCCCTCGCACTGATTTTCCTGCGGGCAAACGCGCCCGGTAATGGCGGGCAGGGCATTGTCCTCGCGCATCTTGGCTGCCGCCCCCAGCGTGTCGCCGGCATAGATCAGGGCGACCACTTCCTTGATCCTGACGCCGACCGGACAATGAACCTGGCAGCCCGGTTTGGCGCAGTCGATACAGCGCGTGGCCTCAGTGACGGCCTCGAACGCGTTGAAGCCCAGGTTCACCTCCTGAAAGCTGCGGGCGCGCACCTGCGCATCGAGTTCCCGCATGGGCACACGCGAAATCTTCATGCGCTCTTTGAGCGGAAGAGGATTTTTTTCAGGCATGGAGCGTCTCCACTTCCGCGGAGCTCTCGGCGGCCAATTCCGCGCGCAGACGGTTTACTTCCTCTTCCTTACGCGCCAACTCGGCGCGCAACTGGGCCAGTTCCTGCTCCTTGTGCTGCTCGAAATGCCGGAGCGACTGGCATTCCTTGTCGCGGTACATGGCGTTGCGCTGCATCAGGACTTCGAAGTTGACCAGTGATGCGTCGAACTCAGGCCCGTCCACGCAGGCAAACTTGCTGGTGTTGCCCAGCAGCACGCGGCAACCGCCGCACATGCCCGTCCCGTCGACCATGATGGAGTTGAGGCTGACCATGGTCTTGATCCCAGGTGGCCCTGTGATTCGGGCCACGGCTCGCATCATGGGCACCGGGCCCACGGCGAGAACAAAGTTCAGCTTGCGCCCGGCCCCGAGCAGTTCGTTGAGCTTGCCGGTGACCAATCCCTGTTCGCCGTAGCTGCCGTCGTCGGTCATGATGTAGGCTTCGCTGCTGGCCTGGCGCACCTCGTCTTCAAAGACCACCATCTCCTTGCTGCGCGCCCCTTCAATGAAGATGACGTGATTGCCCGCCTGTTTGAGGGCGTTGGCCGTGGGCAGCGCCATGGCCGTGCCAACGCTGCCCGCCAGAATTACAGCGGTGCCGTAGTTGGCGATCTCGGAGGGGTGGCCCAACGGGCCGACGATGTCGAGAATGGAGTCGCCGGCTTCGAGGCAATTGAGCAGGGAGGTGGTTTTGCCGGCAGCCTGCACAACGATGGTCACCGTGCCGGTCGCGGGGTCGGAGCTCTTGATGGTGAGTGGGATGCGCTCGCCGTTTTCATGCAGGCGGAGAATCAGGAACTGGCCGGGCTGCTGCTTGCGGGCGATTCGCGGCGCTGATACCACAAATTGCTTGATATTGAGGCCGACGCTGCGGGCTTCCATGATCCTGTACATGAAGCAAAGCTCCAATTCGAGAACTCAAGTCGATTATCAAAGGAACAGGCAGGACGGGCGTGTGATGTAAGTCACGCACGGGATGAAGTTGGCCGCAGGCGCATTGGGTTGCGATGCTTTCCGGTTGCCGCTCTAAGCAGTCCGCGCAAAGCCGCTGTCACAGCCAACTGTCGATATACATCCCTGACCGGCGAGGTTTATCATTCATACGCTCCCCAGAGTGGAGTGTTCACAGTACCTGGGCGCATGTCCAGGAAATGGGGCAAGTTTCCAGCGGCAATCTGGTCACGCAAGACTTGGCAAGACCTGATTTGATCGCGGGCCCCGGCATTCTGGCGTGTATGGGCCCATGTCTCGTGGTGTGACTTTTGGGATTGCACCTGAACGTGAGACGTAGCAGCGTTCATTGAGAGGTCCTCGAAATATGTACCGTCACGGGGTCCGCTCAATTCGGATTGCAGCGATTATGGCCCTGGTTGTGGGTCTCTGCTGGGCTGCATGGCATCACTACCGCTACGTTTTCTCCCATGAAACAATCCGCGAATTGCAGCAGACCCCGGTGGGCGGCGTGGTCCACCTGTCAGGAATCGTCACCGGCCTGGATCCGGTTGGAGGCAGGTTCTGGCTTCAGGATGAAACCGGAGCCATCGCAATCGGCAAATCTCCCCGGCCCCTGGGTGTCCACATCGGTGAATCGATCACGGTAGAAGCAACCAAAACGGCCCATTATGACCCGGTGGTGGGACCCGACAGTGTCGCGTTGTCAAAGGTGAAGGTCGTTTCCATTCGCGGCCTCGTGCAACTGCCCCAGCCTCTTCCGGTAACTCCCGTGGACTTTCCCGCGGGCGACAGGTCAGACATACGAGTACAGATGACTGCAATCGTCCGCGGTATCCAAACGGATGCCGACTCGCGGGTGCATCTGGTTGTTGCAGACCTGCCCAAGCGAACTGAGATCGTTCTCCCGGGGCCGAGCGCCCCATTCTCCCAACTGGTCGACGCAAAGGTGCGCGTCATTGGGGTACCTGAAGCGGTTCGCGGCGAAAGTGGCGCGACGGATCAGTGGATTTGGGTAAGTTCAATTGACGATATTCACGTTGAGGAAGCTGCTCCCCGCGTTCTGCCCCTCGTATCCATTCGAGACATCTACAGCAACCAGGCCTTGATGGGCGGTCATCGCGTCCGCATTCGCGGCTCCGTTGCGGCCACGCTCTCTCCCACCTCGCTGCTGCTGGATGACCGATGGGGAGCGATCGAATGCGGAATTTCGTCTCCGCGGGAAATCCCCGCGGGTTCTGCAGTGGAAGTGATGGGATTCCCGAGCGCGGACGGCCTGCGCATCGATATTCTTGACGCCCAGGCAACTCAAATTCCGCTGGCGCAACTCGCCGGCGATAAAGCGGCAGGCGCCGGAATTGAGGAACTAAAGACAGTAAAAGCGGTCCGTGAGTTGCCGCAGGCACAGGCAGGCCAGGCGCTACCGGTGAGGATCTCCGGGGTCATCACTTTCTTCGATTCCGATTGGGGTCAGCTATACCTGCAGGATGCGACGGGTGGGATCTACGTCAAGTACTCGGGCGCCCCGTCTGAATTGCGGGTTGGAGAGAAAGTCTTACTGGTTGGTTTGACCAATGCAGGAAACTTTGCGCCCGCGATCGTCGCGCCGAAGTTTCAGGACCAGGGGAACGCACCCCTCCCGCGTCCATTGCCTGTAACGGCCCTCGAAGCTTCCGCCGGAATACGAGACTCACAAAGGGTCGAGGTCGAGGGCGTAATCCATCCCATTCAAAGAGGGGACTTCAGATCGCTGGCAGAATCCAGGCATCTCACGTTCGAATTGTATTCAGGATTCGGCCAGATTCACGTTTACGCCTCACCACAGTCTACTGACGTGCGCTGGTTGCAGAGCCTCGTAGACGCCAGGGTCAACATCCAGGGCGTCTTTGGAACGGTTTTCAATTCACGGCGTCAATTGGTTGGGTACCAGCTGGCGGTTGCATCCCCCAGCGACATCCAGGTCATTGAGCCCGCGCCCAAAAGTCAATTTGAAGGGCCGGCTACTCCCATCGCCGAGCTTCTGGAGTTTTCCCGCCAGGCCAACTTTGGCCGCCGCGTCAAGGTCAGAGGCTCAGTGACCATGGCCGGCCAGGATTCGTATTATCTTCAGGACGACAGCGGGGCAGTGGAAGTGCGCGGCGATACCGCTTCACTCCATCCCGGCGACCTGGTGGAGGCGCTTGGATACCCGTCGCTGGTGGGGCGGTATTCGCCCGTCCTTACAGACTCAGAGTCCCGGCCGCTGGGCCGCAAGGAAGCTACCGTTGCAAAGGCGGTAACGGTTGACTCCATATTGCAGGGGAAATACGATTCGCGGTTGGTTTCAGTGCAGGGAAAACTGCTTGCGGCGATCACCGGTCCCACCGGCGAGAGCCTCCTTATGCAGTCCGGCATCCATACCTTCACCGCGGAGTTGAGCACGACGGATTCCGGTGCCGCTAATTGGATTCCTCTGCCGGGAAGCGTACTCCGGCTTACCGGGATATGTTCTGCTCAAGTGGATCCGAACAAGCTGTACCTGCTCCTCGATCAGCCGCCGGTCAGCTTCAAGATATTGTTAAGGTCTCCTGCCGACGTGGCCCTGGTGCAGGGGGCGCCATTCTGGAATCTCCACAATGCATTCTTCGTTCTGGTCACGCTGGTGCTCGCCATCCTGGTGGCGCTGGTTTGGGTGCGCATGCTGCGCAAGCGGGTTGAGATTCAAACCCTCGCTCTCAAAAAAGCTGCCGAAACGACCCAGGCCATTCAGGACCTGTCGCGTGTCATGCAGGAAGTCTCCACGCTGCAGGAGTTCAATGCCCATGTGTCGGTGCGCGGCAGCGAAGAGGTCTCGCAGTTGGTGGTTGGATTCAACCGAATGCTCTCAGAGCTGCAAAAGTCGGAGCAGGCCAAGCGGGAAGCTGAATCCAGTCTGCAGCATCAAGCCCTGACGGACGAGTTGACCCAGCTGCCGAACCGCCGGCATTTGGCCGTTCACCTGACCCAGAGCCTGGCTGCGGCCCAGCGTCACGATAGCCTCATGGCGCTGCTTTACATCGATCTTGACGGGTTCAAACTAGTCAACGATAGCCTGGGCCACGCGGCCGGAGACGCGCTGCTGGTGCAGGTGGCCGAACGGCTGCGCTCGAGGATTCGAGTTTCAGACAACCTGGCTCGAATCGGCGGGGATGAATTCACGGTCATACTGAACTCCATCGCCAGGAATGAAGATGCGCAAAGAGTGGCGGAGAACATGCTCGAGTCGCTGCGGCGGCCGTTTCATGTGGAAGGGCACGAAATCACGGTTGGCGCAAGTATCGGTATCTGCATCTTCCCTGACCAGGCCAACGACGGGACGGATCTGCTGCAGCAGGCGGACAGCGCCATGTATGCCGCCAAGCGCAACGGCAAGAACCAGGCCTTGTACTTCACCCAGGAACTCGGCAATTCGGTGCGAGAACGCCTCACGCTTGAGAGCGAACTTCGCCAGGCGCTGGAAAACGGAAATATTCGAGCGGACTACCAGCCGGAGTTTGAAATTGCCTCGGGCCGATTGGTCCGTTTCGAGGCTTTGGCGAGATGGACGCACCCGACACTCGGGCCCATTCCTCCTTCCAAATTCATTCCGATAGCCGAGGAGTGCGGCCTGATTTTTGCGTTGGGAGTTTCGATCATGGAGCAAGCCTGCGCCGAGGCTCTCGGCTGGCAGTCTCGTGCCGGCCGCCCCATCCAGGTGGCAGTCAACGTCTCCAGCCTGCAATTCGCGCGCGACTCCTTTGTGGACGAGGTCATCGAAGCGTTAAACAAGACCGGCCTCGACCCGAGCCTGCTGCAGATTGAACTCACCGAGTCGGCCATGCTGATCGGCGTTGAACCGGCTGCCAGGTCGATACAGCGGTTGCACACCATCGGCGTTGCTTTCGCGATCGACGACTTCGGCACCGGCTTATCCTGCCTCAACTACTTGCCCCGGATGGCGTTTCAGGCTCTCAAGATCGATCGCGCATTTGTGAAGGACTTGATTGAACGTCCTGAGACAAAAGCCATGGTCCGCTCGCTGATCACGCTGGCCCGGGATCTGGGGATGAAGGTGATCGCCGAGGGCATTGAGACCCCGGAACAACTGAAGCTGGTGGAAGAGATGGGCGCCGATGAAGCGCAGGGTTACCTGCTGGGCAGGCCCACTCCGGACCCTTCCCCGCTGCTTCAGAAGGGCTCCATGGCTGTTATGCCGAGCGCACACCCCCAGTAATTTCCGGCCGCGGATTTTTTCCCGGCGAAATCGAATCAGGGGTTCAATCAGGCGCCTGATCGAGGATTCGAGCGTCGGCGAACAATCAGCCAGGCGGCCATTCAGGCAACCTCCGGCTCATCTGCCCGTCAACCCGTCGTCCGGTTGCAAGAGAGCGGGTTTGACGAATCGAATCCAAGCGGCGACAATAAGAGAGTTCAACCCCGCCGAAGTGGGCCTGTGGCGCAGCTGGGAGCGCGCTTCCATGGCATGGAAGAGGTCGCCGGTTCGATCCCGGCCAGGTCCACCAATCAACCCAGGTTCTAACGACACGGGCATTTGCTTGAAGGTCATAGGCTTGCGCCTTTACCTTCCCCGGTCCTGCCGGAATCATGGTGTGTTTCAGTGATTGAGCCGTAGCTCTTTTGAGGCTGGCCAAACCCCATCCTGTCCTCGAGCCGCCTGCGTTTTAGACGATCCTGATGGCCGGCCCGGTACACTTGAACCAGCAGATGAAGCGCAAAACACTGGAGCATTACGAGATTGTTCGGCGCCTGGGCGCTGGAGGCAGCGGCGTGGTCTACCTGGCCAACGACACGCAGTTGCAGCGTCCCGTGGTGCTGAAGATTCTGCGCGCCGGCCCGCTTTCAGTCGAGCAGTTGCGCACCACGGTGCTGCGCGAGGCGCGCTTGGCCTCGGCCATCGAGCACCCCAACGTTTGCGGCATCTACGAAGTGGGCGAGAGCGGCGACGAGGGTTTTATCGCCATGCAGTACGTGCCCGGCCAGTCGCTTGACAAGCTGATCGAGCGCGGTCCCGCCAACCTGCAACTGGTGCTCTCAGTCGGCATTCAGATCGCCGACGGCCTGCAGGCTGCCCACGCGCTGGGCATCTTTCATCGCGACCTGAAGCCGCAAAACGTGATGCTGACCGACGGCGGCCTGGTAAAGATTCTGGACTTCGGCCTGGCGCGGCGGCTGGCGCTCGAGGATTCGCAATTCGATCCCGGAAAGCCGGGCCTGGCCAAGGATGCATCCCTCGCGGCCACCTACACGGCGCGCGGCGGCACCATCCGCTACATGGCGCCCGAGCAGTTTGTCACCGGCCACTCCAGCGTGCAGTCCGATGTGTGGGCGCTGGGCGTAATTCTCTTTGAACTGGTCAGCGGCCGCCATCCCTTTGTGCGCCCCGACGCTGAAGATTTTCAGGCCATTCGCGCCATCCAGTTCTCAGAGCCGGCCAATCTGGACGAGATTGTGCCGGGAATTTCGCCGGAACTGAAGAGCGTGATTGCGAGCTGCCTTGAAAAAACTCCCGGTGCGCGCTATGCCTCCGCCGCCGACGTGCGCGAGGCGCTCAAGACCATCATGAAAGCGCTGCAGATTGAGACCGGAATCATTCCCGGCGACGCGGCCGCCATTTTGCCCGCCACTGGCGCCGAGGCGGAGAAGCGGACCACCGGATTTCTTTCCATGCTTGCGGAGCGGTTTCGCGAGTCGTCGGGTGAAAAGGCAGCGCAGAATTCGCTGGTGGTGCTGCCCTTCGCCAACCTGGGCGCGACGGAAGTGGCTCCGCTCTACGGCTTCGCGCTGGCCGACGCCATTGCCGCGCGTCTCGCCCGTATCCCCGCGTTGGTCGTCCGGCCATCGAGCACGCTCATGTCGCTGCCCATTGCCCAGCTTGACCCGCTGGCCATTGGCCAAAAGCTGCTGGTCTCGTTTGTGCTGGCAGGCAGTTTTCTTCGCTCTGAAAATGGTTTCGATCTGAATTGGCAACTGCTCGACGTCGGCTCGCAGAGCGTGCGCTCGGGCGGGGCCATCCGCGTGGCTTCGCTCGACCTGATCGCCGTGCAGACCGAGATTTCAAACGAGGTCTTCGCCACGCTGCACGGGCTGAGCGCCGCCGACAGAATCGAAGCAGCGAAAACGGGATCGAAACTCGACGCGCCGCGGACTTCACCGCGCGAGGGCACGTTGCCCGGCCCCATCAGCGAACGCTATCTGCAGGGTCGCGCGCTGCTCAGTTCGTTCATGGTGCGCACCGGCTCGCGCGCCGATCTTGACCGCGCCCATGCCCTGTTTTCGCGCGTCACCGCGGCCGACCCGGAATTCGCGCCCGGATGGAGCGGCCTCGGCATCGCCGAGCTGCAATATGTGCGCCACGGTTTCGGCGGCCAGATTCACGTGATGCGCGCGCGTCGCGCCTTCGACGAGGCGCTCAGGCTCGATCCCGCGTCCACCGAGGCCAATCTCTACCGCATTTACATGCTGCTCTCGCGCGGCGAAAAGGAGTCGGCTCGCCACGGCATCGCCAACCTGCTTTCGGGCGCGGCCAACGACTGGAACGTGCACATGGTGGCCGGCCTCGCGCTGCGCGGCGACGGCATGTATGAGGAAGCGCTGGCCCAATTCAGCCGCGCGCTCAAGCTCAACCCCGCCGGTGCCGCTATCCTCTATAACCACCGCGCCCGCGTTTATCACTATCAGAACCAGATTGAACTGGCCGGCGACGAGCTTGAAAAAGGTCTTGCGCTCGAGCCGCGCCATCCGTTGCTGCGCACCTCGGCCGGCTATCAGCAGATGAGGCTCGGCAATGTCGACGCAGCTGTCGAGATTCTCGAAAACGTGATTCGCGACGACGAGTCGCTGCGCATCGCCGTGCCCACACTCGCGCTCTGCTATGTGCAGGCCGGCGAGCGGGCGCGCGCCGCGGCGCTGCTCAAAGACGACACCCTCACCGCTGCCGAGGCCGACAACGAGATGGCCTATCGCCTGGCCACGTACTTCGCCGTCGATGGCGACTCCAGCGAGGCGCTCCACTGGCTCCGCCGCGCCATTTATTTAGGCAACGAAAATTATCCCTGGTTCCAGAAAAATCCCGCGTGGAACAATCTCCGCACCAACGCCGACTTCGAGCGCATCCTCGAAGATCTGAAAAAAGGCTTCCGCAAAAACCAGAAGACGTGGAAGCGCCTCCTCGAGCAAGTCCCGCCCGAAGGGGAGTAAGATTCTCGCAAAGATGATTGCCTGCGCCTTCGACTAAGTTCCGCTAGACAAAGGCCGAAGACGAAGGAGTCGACCAGAGCGAGGATTGCCGACTGTGCTGACGTCTGGTTTAATTCACGCAATTTCAGTAACTAAAATGCCACGCAATGCCGACCCGGCCGAAGTGTTGCGATATTTTTCGTGGCTGGCTTACGCCCTTCTCGCAGCCGTATATAGCACATTTGTCTTCACCGGCGAGGCGTCCAAAGACGGTCCGCTTATCTTTTCCAAACGGAATGCCAGGTCAATTTTTCAGGTTCTGCTGATGCACGGGGCATATCTGGTAAGCCTCCTGTGCATTCTGCAGATCGCCTCCGGCGTTGTTCCGAGGTTGCCATTTTGGATGACAGATACGTTTGCGGTTCGGGGGAGCAGAGTATCGTTCGCCGACATACTCTTTGCTCTGGTTTGCGCCGTCATGTGCTTCATCGAGCGGCGCAAGCTCTACGTGAAGTATGGGCCAGAAATTCCCGAGTCAGGGCCAAAGACTTCCGAATCGTCGACGCGTGAAGAGTAACGTCGTTCCGATTTGTAAAGCGCAGCCGCATTAGCGGCAAGCTTCTTCGCAGGATGCCCCACGTCCGAGACCTGGGAAGGGCGGCTCATCTTACGCCGCCACGACCTTCACGCGGTCGTCGGCGGCTTTCCTGTCCGGCCCCACCACAATCTTGACGGCGCGTCCCAACCGGATCAGGCAGTCCATCATCTTCATCTCGCTGATGCCGCGAAATTGTCCGCGCAGCATCTTCGAGAGCTTCGGCTGGCTCAACCCCAACACCTTTGCCGCCTGCTCCTGGCTCCAACCCCGCTCGTGAAGGATCTCCGCAATCTTCACCACCAGTTCCGCCTTCACCAGCATCTCACCGGCGTCCGGAAAGCTCAGTTCCGCATAGACGTTCATGCCCTCTTTCCCATTCCTCACCGCCCCGCTCCTTTCGCCAGCATCTCGGCTTCCTTCAATCGCTCACGAATCAAGTCCATCTCTGGCCGGGGTGTCTGAATTCCCTGTCTGGACTTTTTCTGGAAGCAGTGCAATACGTAAACCGCCTCAGCGAATCGAACCGTATACACAGCACGATAGGCATTGCCGCGCCAATCCTCGACAACCTCTATAACTCCAGCCGAACCGAACCCCTTGAGCGGCTTGGCTGCCGGGTGAAGCGAACCGATCTGTGCGTGATACAGAGCAAAACCGAAGGTCTGCTGCACCTGATCCGGCATCGCCATCAAGTCCTTCTTCGCCGACCCAATCCAGCGCAACGGCTTCGGCACTCGCTTCACCTTTTGATTATGCCCACATAGGTATAATAAGTCCAGTAAGTTCTTGCCTCGTTCCCCCTCTCTCGCGCGCCTTGCGTCGAGGAGGGTAGATCGCCCAATCTGCGATCACTTCAAGGTCGCCTGGCACAAAAAGCGATCAGCGCAGCTGCATCATCGACCGGCTTCTTCGGCAAGCTGACCGTACTCGCTTTCCAATCGGTCGAAAACCGGGCCCGGATCAAGCCCGTCCGACTCGTCATCCGCTGCGGTCATCGAGAGGATTACGCGATAAAGTCATCCGCCGAATGCCTCAGGCCTCGCTTTTGAGACTTGGGAATGACGCCAGCTCAAGGATTGCCCTATGCGCAATCGAGCGCCGCCCGGTCCCACTGGGCGCAGTTCGCGGCTGCCTCATAGGTGCTCTGCAGAAATTCAAGCAGGGCAGCATCGGGATCTGCCGAAAGCCGCATCGCCTCATAGGGCAGCACGAATTCTCCAAAGTTCTTGTCGAAGCCGGCCTGGGCGGGCGCGATGGAATACTCCCTGTAGCCGGGCGGCTCGGGATAGGCGTAGCTATAGAAGAACGGTTCGATGCCGGGCGCGCCCGGCCAGAATCCGCAACTGCACACCTCGTGCGAATAGGCATCGTGCGTCACGCGATCGGCGAGCCCCGGCATGCTCGGGTGCTCAGGCGCGGTGCGGCCTGAAAAGCGTGTGCAAGCCAGGTCGAGTGCGCCCCAGAAAAGGTGGACCGGGCTCACCTTGCCCTGGAAGCGAGCGCGAAAGATGGTGATGACGCGAGCGGATTCGAGCAAAATGCGCCAGAAACGCTGCACGTACTCGGCATCGTAGTCCTTGTGCACGTCATCCTGCTCAAATGGGATCGGCGCGGCTATCTCGACCGGCACCGGCCAGATGCGCACCGGCGCGCCAAGGCTCTTGAGCGCGTCCATGAACTGCCGGTAAAACGCGGCCACCGTCATTGGTTTGAGAGGAATGATCTCGCGATCGCCCCCGGAAGTTTCAACCAGAAGCACGTGGTCCACGAAATCGAAGTCGATCTGCAGAGTACGATTGCCATACGGCATCGGTGAAGTAGTCACGCCGCGAACCGTGGGATAAAGCGTCACGCCCCAGCAATGATTGATGGGCGGCATCAGCGCCAGCCGCACCTTGCCCACAATCTGCATCCAGAGCTGCAGGGTTGCGCAGGTCGCGCTCCACTCGCCCTGAGGCAGAGCAGGCCACGCCGCAGAAGAAGCGAAGGACGGGTCGAATTGTGCCGGCAAAACTGCACCTCGCAGCGATCATCATAATTGCAATCGAGAACGGGGAACGCTCGCGACGTATTCCGCGATTTCTTCAAAGGCCGCCGGGCTATTCCTTGTCCACGATAGGCACGGCGCGCAGCCGACTGCCTCGGTCGTCGATGGTGACGATCATCCCGCTCTCCGCCCGTGCTGTAATCGCGTTGTACGCCGCAATCACTTGTTGTCCGGGGCCTTGTGGGTTTCGCTCAGTCGTTCGCAGGTAAATCACGCTGGGACGGCTCAACCGGCGCAACGCAAGCATCTGCGAGAAATCACCGTCGCCTGTGAGAATGGCCGCATCGCGCTCCTCGGCCCACTCCAGCAACTCCGCATCTGGCGCATCGCCCCTGCCCGCGCTCCACCAATGTACGGCTTCAATGCCCGCGGATTGAAGAAACTCAACCCAAAACGGTGTGAGATTGGCATCGACCAGGATCGTCATGGAGTGGGACGCTTATGCACTCAGTTCCACTTCTTCTTCCTGCGCGCGCCATGCGGCATATTGCAGAGCCGCAAGCACATCCTCCCGTTGTACATATGGGAAATCCTGGAGAACCTCTTCGATGGTGTGGCCCACGGCAAGCTGCCCAAGGATCGCCCCCACAGTCACACGCGTACCCTTGATGCGCGGCTTCCCGCTCACCACCCCTGGAGTACAAACGATACGGTCCAGCGTGTACATGGCGCCTCCTGTCTGCAAAGCCGCGTCCCTTATCCCATATTGTGCCACAAATTGGATGCCTGCCAGCGGAGGCGCACGATTGCCCCGATGCCTTGGCAACGTCCTCGTACTTGCTTTCCAGCCGGTCGAACACCGCGTCTGGATCAAGCCCGTCCGACTCGTCGGCCACGGCTTCATTCCACAGTTTGCAAAGGCTTGGCAGGTCTTGTCCGCCCGAATTGAACTGTGGCCCGCTCTTTCCCGAGTCGCCCGGGTTTGAGATGCTCATTTTGTTCACGGAATCCGCTCATACGGCCGGTACACCGGCTCCCACACGTAGGCGCGGAGTTGCTCTTTCACCGGCACTTCGCCAGCTGCGTCTGCGACTCCATCGGCGACGGCTTGCAATGCAACCGCCTCACCAACCACCAGGCCCACCTGGCGCGAATCGGCGATGGGAGGCAACAGCGGTGCGTTCTTGTCTTCGCGCGCCGGAGACAGCGAGGCCAGCGTTTTGGCGGCGGCCATAATCATCCCGTCCGTCACGCGCCGCGCCCGCGAGACCAGAATGCCGAGCGCGAGGCCGGGAAAAATATACGAGTTGTTGATCTGCGCGATGCGGATTTGCCGGCCGCCGATCTCGACCGGCGCGAAGGGACTGCCCGTTCCCACCAGCGCGCGGCCATCGGTCCAGCGCAGCAGGTCGGCGGGCGTGGCTTCAGACCGCGAAGTGGGGTTCGAGAGTGGAAAGATAACCGGGCGCGGCGTGTGGCTGGCCATCTCGCGGACAATCTCCTCAGTAAACGCGCCGGCCTGCGCTGAGACGCCGGCCAGCACCGTGACCTTCGCATTGCGCACCACGTCGAGCAGAGAAATGGCGCCGCTGCCCGCCAGCTTCCATCCGGCCACGTCTTCGCGCTTGCGCACCAGCGGCAGTTGGCCGTCGCGAATGCCCTCGCTGCCCTCCACCAGCAATCCGTAGCGGTTGAAGGCGTAGATGCGCTTGCGCGCCTGCTCTTCGCTCAGGCCTTCTTCCTTCATTGCCTTCACCAGCAAATCGACGATGCCGATGCCCGCCGATCCCGAGCCGAACATGGCAATGGTCTGCTCCTTGAGCGGAATGCCGGTGGCGTAGACGGCGGCCAGCAGCGTGGCCGTGGTCACGGCCGCGGTCCCCTGTATGTCGTCGTTGAAGGTGCACAGCCGGCTGCGGTAGCGCTCCAGCAGGCGCGCCGCATTCACGCCGGCGAAATCCTCCCATTGCAGAAGAATGTGCGGCCAGCGGCGCTCGACCGCGGTCACGAACGTCTCGACAAAATCGTCGTACTCCTGGCCGCGAACCCGCTTGTGCTGCCAGCCGATATAAATCGGTTCCCTGAGCAGAGCCTCATTGTCGGTGCCCACGTCGAGCAGCACAGGCAGGCAATGTTCCGGCGGAATGCCCGCCAGCGCCGTGTAGAGCGCCATTTTGCCGATGGGAATGCCCATGCCGCCCGCGCCCTGGTCGCCGAGGCCGAGAATGCGCTCTCCGTCGCTCACCACAATGCAGCGCACATGGTCATAGCGGGAATGGGAAAGGATCTGCTCGATGCGGTCCTTGTTGGGATAACTGAGAAAGAGGCCGCGCGGCTTGCGCCAGATCTCCGAGAAGCGCTGGCAGCCCTCGCCCACCGTGGGCGTGTACACAATGGGCACCAACTCCTCGACGTTATGTGCGATGAGCGAATAAAACAGGGTTTCGGTGGTGTCCTGCAGTTCGCGCATGAAGGCGTACTTGGCAAAGGCCGTGGGCAAGCTGTCGAAGGCCCTTTTGCGGCGCTCGCGCTGGTCTTCAAGGGTTCCAATGTGCGGCGGCAGCAATCCGTGGAGCGCGAACAGGTCGCGTTCCGCCTCGGTGAACGCGGTGCCCTTGTTCAATCCCGGATGCATTAACAGATCGAACCCGCTCAGGCTGGTTCGAATCACGGCGTTTTCAGCATGGCTGGATTTTGGGGATTCTGCGCTCAATGCGTTTTGCTCCGTGGGGCCGACGACTTGTCATCGGCGCCCAGCTCGAACCGCATCAATCATATCCAATTTCAGCCGCGCTATGTGCGCCCGGTGGCTCGGACTGCAGCGTACGGCAACTGCCCGCAAAGGCCGGTCAAGCTTCCCATGGATTCACAACCGCAACGCCGGTCGGCTTGAAGTCAGCTTTATTCCGAGTCACAAGTGTCATTCCGTGCACCAGGGCAGTCGCGGCGATCAGAGAATCGCGGTAGGAACGAGGATTCGGTACGTGCAGGGCTGCGCATCTCAGTGCAACCGGGGTATCGATCGGCAGAATGCGTCCAGCGTATTCCGGCAGAACCAGATTCTCCATCCAATTACGAAGCATTGCTCCCTGCCGGGCATCCCGGCGTTCCATCAGCAAGACTCCCATTTCCAGTTCCAGGACCGTGACGACCGAAAGAAACGTGGATCCAGCATCCAAACCCTTCGACCAGATTTTTACCTGGGGGTGCGCCGTCCCTGCATCTGACTTGCGCAACTCTGACACAACATTGGTATCGAGCAGGTACATCATGAGAAGTCGGCCGGCACTGGGAATTCGTCGCCAAGGCGGGGCGGCTCGAATTCGACCTGATCGGCATCCGGCATCATGAGAGCCTCCGCGAGACTTTTCCGCTTGCCTGTGATCCTCTGGTACTCCTCAATGGTCAGCAGCACATGGGACGGCCGTCCGCGATCCGTCACAAAAACCGGGCCGTTCCTCGCGGCTCGCTTCGCACGGCTTGCATCCTGATTGAATTCCCGGCTCGACAGGGTTGAGATGGCCATGATTTTTGCCCCTTGTAGCAACGTACCTACATCATAGCACGGCTTGAGCTACTCAAATTCCAGCACCACAATCTCCGGCTGCGCGCCCACACGCATTGGAGGGCCCCACGTTCCGGCTCCCGTCGATGTATAAACCTGAAGCGCTCCAAAGCGATGCAGTCCAGAGGTGAAGGGCCCGAAGATGCGCCGCGTAACCCACGTATATGGGATGATTTGCCCGCCGTGGGTATGACCGGAGACCTGGAGGCTGATGCCGGCCTGCTCGACTATGGGCAGTCGAATGGGCGCGTGGTTGATCAGGATACTGGCCTCGCCCGCGCCGGGACTCAGCTTATCGAGCGTGGCTTTGACGCGGATCGGATAGGACAAGTCGCTATCGGGAATGCCCAGGATGTGCAATCCGTCCACGGTCACGCGCTCGTTGGCCAGCACCCGGATTCCGATGCGGGAGATGGCCTGGACGTAGCTCGCCGGGTCGTGAAACTCCTCGTGGTTGCCGGTCGAGAAGTAAATTCCGAAAGGCGCGGCGAGTTCTTTCAGCGGCGCTATCAGCTTGTCCAGGTTGGCGATTGTGCCGTCGAAAAGATCGCCGGGAATGAAAACGATGTCGGGATTGAGCCCCGCGGCCAGCAGCGTCATGCGCCGGCAGAAGTGGACGCCGTTCACGTTGCCCAGGTGCAAATCGCTCATCAGCACCGCTCTGCGTCCGCGCCAGGACTCGGGCAGGTTGGGCAGGCGGACGGGGACGCGGCGAACGCGAATGATTCGTGCATTGAGCAGGCCGTAAATCCCGGTCATCACGGCGAGAACCAGGAAGCCGTCGGCAATGCCGGAAAGCAGTTCGTGCCGGTTCGGCGCCCCAAAGGCCCGGATCACAAACCAGGCCAGCCAGGTCAGCCACGCGCCGTAGAAGATGAAGTTGAGAAAGCCCAGCCAGATGGCTGCAATCTTGTAGAAAAAGGTGACCGCGAAGTTGGAAAAGCGGAAGCTCAGCAGGGCGGAAACCACAAAGCTGAAAGACAGAACCAGCAGCGCAACCTGCAGATTGAACTGGACCGTGGCGCCAAGGCCGGGCCAGAAGGCGGTCCAGGAGCGAAAAAGGAACCAATGAGCAAGAAAAAGAAGGACTTGGATCAGGAAAATGCCCAGAACAGGCCAAGCTTTCAAACCGGATCTCCTTCCTTCAGTGATAGCACCCGTAACCTTCTAGTTTACGGCTGCGCAGAGAATGGTTCGCCCGTGAAACAATCTTTTCATGATCGGGAATCGGGACACGGCGCTTGGCCTTTATATTTCGATCCCGTTTTGCCGCTCCAAGTGCACGTATTGCAACTTTGCTTCCGGGGTGTATCCGGCCAGCCAGCACCAGCGCTACGTGGATCGAGTGGTGGAGGATCTGCGCGCCGCCGATGCATGGGCCGCACAGATGGGTGTCGAGCTTCCCCGCCGCGTTGACACGGTGTATATGGGCGGAGGAACGCCCAGCCTGCTGGCTCCGGAGTTGATGCGAAAGTTATTCGACGCGATGCGGGCGGAGTTCGATCTCGAGCCGGACGCCGAAATCACCGTGGAATGCGCGCCGGGGCAGTTGAGCGCCGAGACGCTGGATGCGATGGTCGCGGCGGGCGTGAATCGCGTAAGCCTGGGCGTGCAGTCATTCATCGACCGGGAGGCGCAGGCAAGCGGCCGGCTGCACAACCGCGCCATGGTCGAGGAAGATCTGCGCCGCCTGCGCCAGGTCGGCATCTCCAACCTGAACCTGGACCTGATTGCGGGCCTTGCCGGCCAGACAGCCGCTACATGGGAGCAGTCTCTTGACGCGTTGACGGCCTGTGGCGCGCCGCACGCCAGCGTGTACATGCTCGAAGTGGATGAGGACTCGCGCCTGGGCCGCGAAATGCTGGCTGGGGGAACGCGCTACCATGCCCAGAAAGTGCCGGAAGACGACACCATTGCGAGCATGTACGAGCGGGCCATCGAGCGCTTGCAAGACGCTGGGCTGAGGCAGTACGAAATCTCAAATTTCAGCCGCACCGGCCTTGAGTCTCGCCATAATCTTCGCTATTGGCAGAGGCGGCCCTATCTGGGCGTGGGCCTGGACGCATCGTCGATGCTGCGCGAAGTGCGGCCTGAGGGGCTCCCCAATGCCCTGCGAACCAAGACCACCGACGACCTGGCGGAGTATTCTGCCGGGCCGTCGAGCGTGGAGACGGCATGGCTTTCGCCGGCGCAGCAGCACGAAGAGGCCTGGTTCGTGGGCTTGCGGCTGAACGAGGGTGTTCAGGTCGCCACGCTGGAGCGGGAGTTTGGCCGCGAGTCCGTGGCCAGGGCCATGGGAGTAGTGGCGAAGCTGGAGGAAGATGGCCTTCTGAGCTTCGACGGCCAATCGGTTCGCCTCACCGCGCAAGGCCGCCTGCTCTCGAACGATGTGTTCCAGGAGTTTCTGGGACTCGATGCGGAACTTGTCTCCTGAGGGCCGGCTCACTCCTCGCGCAGCAGGATCAGCGGATTGACCGACAGCGCTCGTTGCGCCGGAATCCAGGTAGCCGGCAATCCCAGCAACGACATCGCCAGAACCACGCCGCCGAGAACCAGCGGATCGCGCGGAGTTGCCTGATACACGATGAAAGTATGTGGGTCAATGGGCGGCGGCAGCAATGAAAGGGCGCTGCCTTCAGAGGATCGTAGCCGGGGGAACTGGCATCGCTGCCGCCGCTTTTGGTGGAGGCGCCTGAGGGAATCAGGCAAGCCCAATAAGTTGAAATCTGTGCAGTATTGCACGCTGCTGGGATTCAATTTCGCTTGAATAAACCACGTACTTCACTCGAGAATTCTTGAAGAAACTTCAAATGTGAGCAATATGCGACAGTATCGAAGGCCCGCGAACCCATAATCTGCATTCAAAGAGGTATCTCCGACCACCCCCTCGCGGTAACCATTCAACAGTATCTGCCTCGTGCAGCGCGCAATTCCGGCGCACCAACAAACCAATCCTTCCATAATGCCTCTGGAGCGGGTTCGCTGGAAAGCGAACCCACAGCTCTCCCTTGCGGTCCCAGTTGGTCCCGAGCATTTCACAACCACATTTGAAAACCAGGCCACGGCTCTACCACGCCAGAAGTTCATCCCCGGAGGTTGGAGAGAAGAACAGGACGGGCGCGGGAGCCGGGCGCTGATTTTCACCGAAGCACTGGATGGATTCCGGGCCCGCTTCCTTGGCCCAGCCCAGCGCCTGCTCGGCTTCGCGCAGCACAACCACCGGGGATCGGCCCTGGCTTTCCGCGACCCCGAAACATGCCGAGAGGCGGATGGATTCGCCGGCAACGTGGAACGGGATGCTGAAGACGCCCAGGCGCACCCGTTCTGCCAGCATGGCGGCGTTGAGCTTGCCGCAGCCCGGCAGCGCGACCAGGAACTCATCCATCCCAGGGCGCCCCAGCAGGTCGTAGCTGCGCAACAGGCGCGTGGTTCTTGCCACGATCCGGCAAAGCAGTTCGTCGCAGGCATCCATGCCGAGCCGCGAATTCCAATGGCCGAAGTCGTCGATATCGAAAAGCAGCAAACACATCGAGCTCTTCAGACGCTGCACGCGGTCCGTCTCCCGAAACAACATCGCCAGCAACGCCTCGCGGTTGTAAACGCCGGTCAGGGGGTCCAGTTGCGCGTTGATCGCCGCGGATTCGCGAAGAACATCGAGTTCGTGCGTCACGCGATACGCGCGCCACACCAGGTCGAGCCGCAGTTGCCAGTAAGAGGGTTCGGCGGAACAGAGAATCAGGTCGTCAATCACACCTTCTGAGAGCCGCTCAATCCATTCCCCGGTGACAGTGTCCGAAATCAGGACAATCGGGAACCGCTTGCCGTTTTCGTGGGAGCGTACCCCGGCCAGCAACTGTCCCATCTCCATGCCGGGCAGGTTTGCGTCGAGCAGGGCCAGGCCGGGTGGCGCGGATGCGGTCATCGAGGCCAGGGCGGCCTGCGCGGAAAGAACCACCTCCACCCGCGATCCTGCTGCCAGCAGCACAGGCTCGATGGCAGCCAGGAGAGCGGGTTCGGGAGATGCGAGCAGAAAGGTCGGACATTTGCGATCGAGCATCCTATGGATTCTCCCTACAGGATGCATCGGCGAAGATTAGAAAAAATTCATGGAATCAAGAAAGAACTCTTGGCTTTTTTCAATGACTCTGGCACGAAATCAGGGTTCCGAAGGTACTGTGAGCGGCCCTCATTATCCGCCGCGAACCCCTTCGCCAGCCGCCCGATCCGCAGGCCTGCCCGCCATCCGCCGCCCTTCCGCCGCAATTCAGTCGACGAAATCCACCTGCGGCGCAATGGGAATGATGCCGCGCTCGAAGCCCATGTCCAGCAGCTTGC
>Ga0182014_10003331_pt1 | contig 19360 bp, 23 predicted proteins | sample 612S2DmetaG_FD_120489 | JGI IMG/M metagenome (GOLD analysis project Ga0182014, IMG submission 120489) | Permafrost microbial communities from Stordalen Mire, Sweden - 612S2D metaG | ecosystem: Environmental > Terrestrial > Soil > Wetlands > Permafrost | place: Sweden: Stordalen | collected... | reverse complement strand
CCGGAAAATAAAGGAAAAAAGAAGAAAAAACCCCAGAAAATATAAAAAATCAAACAAATAACTAAAATTACCCAAAAATTAACCAACAAAATTAAAAAAAAAATGAAGTAAATAGAAAATCTCAAAATATAATTTTTTATGTTTTAATATTTTTTAAATCACGTCGTGATAAAAGGATTAATGGTAAGTCAATAATTGCGATAATAATAATTATAATAACAAATTCCCTTACAGCTGTGAAAATATTAAGATATTCCAATGCTAAACCTAAACCGATGATAGGTACTCCTAAAGCGGCATAAGAGAGTGCATAAAAAAATGATGTAACATTTCCTCTTTTATTAGCTGGTGCAATACGGTTTATAATATTTATAGCTCCCATAAAAGCAGCACCAAAACCTATTCCACTGAAGATAGCTGCTATTACCAGTACAATTATAGAAGTGTGAACCGTAGTTATACTAATAATTGATAAACCCACAATAAGAGACAATAAACCTCCAATTTCTAAATTTATAGGATGATGATTCCATAAAAATTTTTGAATCACCACTGCTGTAAATACCATAATTGATGATATAATTCCTCCTAAAGCTATATTATTAACATGCAATATATCCTGTGCGAAAGTAGGATTCAAACTAAAATATAATCCAGAGTTAGTTAAAACTAAAGCTGCTGCAAGTGAAGCGGAAATAAATGACCATAACGCTGGAGGAAGTGATGGTTTATTCAAATGAAATTTCGCGGACCCTTTAACACTAGGCACTCCAATTAAAATAAGGATTAAAGCTAGTATTAGTAGAGTGAATTCCAGAAGATAAACAAATAATGTAGGTGCAAATAAATACTCAGCCATTAAACCCGCAGTCAGAGGGCCTAATCCTAATCCTCCCAATTGAGCCATACCTGCAATCTGACTCGCTCTCTGTTTATTAGCATGAGGCTCAAATTCTACAAGTGCTGCTGTAGCATTACCTAATACCGCACCAATACCAATACCCTGTGCTAAACGTCCAATAATTAACCAATCAAAACTATTAGCTAAACCAAGAATCAATGTTCCAGCCATAGCAAATAAAATTGCTATAATTAATAATGGTTTCCTCCCTAAAGCATCACCTAATGGACCGAAGAAAAATAAAGTTGGAACCACACCCACAGAATAAGCTGCATAAATTAAAGTGATAGCAAGGGGAGACAGTGCAAAAGTAATCTTATATAATCCATATAATGGTGTAGGTATAGTGGCACCCATTAACAGAAATAATGTAGCTAACGCAACTATAAGGAATGATCTATTATTAGGACAAGTTTCTCTTACTTTACATAAATTAACATCACTTATATCATCGTTCGGTTTTATATTAAACCACCCTTCAAAATATTTAATTATAAAAGTACTTATTTATAATATATTATCATACAAAATTGATAAAATTACTGATTTAATAGAATATAAAAAAATATATAATTTTTTTGTTATCTCCCTAAAAAATGAGTTATTTAATTGAAATGGATTAAATTGGGATAAATAATAAGTCTATTCTAAATTGATTAAAAAAAAAATTTATTCTATTAACAATATAATAATATTAAATTATTATTTTACTTGGAGATGATGTTTTTAAATGGCTTTTACAGATGCTCAATGGTTATTTATAATTATTTTTGGTATTAATTTTACATTAATTATAGATAGAGCACATAATACCTATAATCCATATGATACCTACAACGCATGGAAAGGCAAGCGACATGCCCTTAACCGATTATTATTATCATGGCTACTTCTCTATATTTTACCATTACTAAATTTTGCAGTTTTTTACATTATATTATCATTTAATAACGTATCAATAGAAACCAGTATATCTGGAGCTATTAAAATTGTTTTAATAGGACTACTACCATTCTTCGAATTCGGATATTACAGGATATTTGAATCTATACTATATTTATCCCCAAACACTTTTTACTCAGAATCAGAGCAAAATGAAATTTTAGCAAAAGATAAAGATGAATTCACAGCCCATTTCATACCAGGAATTTTATATGTAATTGCAACCGCAATTTTATTCATAATACTTATTCTATTTTAAAAAAAAAATAATTATAATATTGAATTCTCAAAAAAAGAAGTCTTTGGAGACATCTAAAATTAAAATGGCATATACGTCGAAGAAGGAAAGAATAAAAAAAATATTTAAATGGATTTTAATGAATTTATTTTGATTTTTTCATTTTTTGATTCCGGCGATTTATAAAATTTCCAACGACGAATATTAAATATATTATGTAAAGTAGTACGAAAGTGTTGAATAATATTTGTAAAAAACTTAATTCTAAAGATTTATTTGATAATACGAAATAAGTAAAAGCTAATAAATTAAAGGCTAATGTAACTATAACACCAGTTAAAAGTATTCCAGTTGGATTTGATACTTCACCTTCAGTATCGGTTTCTTTACTTTTTAACCATTTTGAAGTACTTCCCTGGAGTTGTACTAGAGTGAAAAATATAAGTACATCTAATACAACGATAATATCAATAGAAACTGTGTTATTTGTGGCTATAAAACTAAATGGAAACGTTAAAATTTTCGTTGCTATCATTAATCCAATTATTATGAATACTATTAATATACTAATAAAAAAGAATTTATTTTTCATATGATAAAACCTCAAAAATATTATTATATTCAACGAATTTTATTATCTTAAATATACAATATTCAGTAAATTATTCTTTACTATTCAATAGTATTTAACCATTATAAATAACATTAAATAAAATTTTAAAAAAAAATAAAATTTATACTTTTACATATTAATCCAATATCTTTGCTAATCGAATATTTAATCTAAAAACCAACCTAAATCCAATGTTTTTTTTATATAAGGAATGATTAATTTAAACACTTAATATTTTTGAATAATAATCGTTGATGATATTTAATTCTTCATCCGTATAGTTAGACAGAATTTGTTCCAAGGTTATTAATTGTGATTCATAAACTGCATGCAGTTTGTCAATTTTCTGGGGAGTTAACATGAATGACGGTACTTCTTCGATCAATAGGATTAGGTTTACGTTCAATATAACCTTTTTTTTCAAGGCGATCCAGCATTACAGTGACTCCGCCAGTGGTTAATCCGGTTATTTCCGCGATTTAATCCGGTTAAGCTTCCCCATCTAAAATATCAATCATATTAAGGCATTGTAAGTCAATAGTGTTGATTTCAAGTTTTGCTGCTATTTTTTGATTAACTAAATGACTCTAGCTATGAGTCTCAGCAATAGGCTACATCATCTTCGGCATAGGTGGTGCACTATGGGTACTATACCTATCACGAGTAATTTACGGTTTCACCGGAGGTAATATATCAATAGCCCAAGCTTATATAGCCGATGTATCACCCCTAAAAGATCGTACCAAAAATCTAGCACTCATCAGCGTAGCATTCGGATTAGGCTTCATAATCGGACCTATATTCGGAGGTTTATTCAGCCTAATCAGTCTAAATACACCAGCCTATATAGCAGGAATATTCTCACTAACCGCAGCAATAATCGATTTATTCATATTACCCGAATCACTCACCCCTAAAAAACGTAACATGAATAATATCAAATTAAATGATCTAAATCCACTAAAATCAATAAGAAAATGTTAAAAATATCTGTTCTAGCCAGTATATTACTAGTCTATTGCATCGCAAGCTTCGTTTTCAACGGATTCAACATCAATGCACCAATTTATCTTATATATAAATTCAATGCAATACCCATAGAAGTAGCGGGTTTACTATTCATAGTGGGTGTAACAATGGCCATTGTACAAGGAGGATTAATCGGTAAATTATCCATTAAATATGGTGACAAAAAACTAATAATGTCCGGACTCATAATTCATGCAATAGGATTCATACTCTTCATCTTAACCCCATCATTCTGGATTATATACCTAATTGTGCAGTAATAAGTGTAGGAGCCGCATTAAGAATGCCCACTATGTAAGTTCTACTATCAAAAAGTGTACCAGCCTCACAATAAGGTGAAATATTCGGAGTAAGCACCTCCCTATTCGCATTAATGAATGTACTAGGACCATTATGGGCTGGTTTAGTTTATGATCTAATCACACCCAGTGCACCATACTGGATGGGAGTAATACTACTCATAATAGCATTCATCATAATGAATCAAGTAAAAACAAATTCAAACACAACATCCACTAAAACAAACCCTTAAAAAAAGAAATTAGAAACTAAAAAAAAATTAATTAAATACTATTTATTGAGAGGTTCCATTTAACTCATCTGGTATTTTTTCATCCCTAGTCATCGCTAATAATACTTCATCAGAACGATGTACATCATAATATTTAAAATTATTTATAAAGTCCTTCAAATGCTTCTCACCAGTATCAGTTAATAAGTAATCTTCAATCTCTTCCATTAAAAGTTCATGCTCCAATAAAGGTTTTATAAGAGTTTTAAAATTCCCATCAAAATCATACTCTTGCGAACAAGTAGCATTAAGTTCACTAATCACTGGTATATAATTATTTGGATGGAAAGCTTTCTCTAGAGAATCAACAATTTCTTTACGAGTTCTAAGTTCTTCACCCCATAAAGCATATAAAATCCAATTCCTGAAAGCCAATAACTTATTCTCCTCCCAGCATTCCTGTAATGGAAGATTATATTTCTCTGAATAATCCTCCTCCTCACCTTGCTGAGCAGATATGGCTTCCCGGAGTAAACTGATAGAATCTATGAATATTCCCGCTGCTACAGCTAATCCAATGATTGCATCAACAAAGTAAATACCATAAATAGCAAAGATAGCACCAATAATAACTGAAGTGCCAATGAAAATATGATTCTTAGAATCAACTGATTGACTAATTAAAGTTAAACTATTACTAATTTTACCCACGAAACGTTGATAATAAAATAAAAAGACCGCAGCTAATATAGCTATACCTTCCACAACTATAACCAGATATGGTAAAGTTATAGGCTCCGAATGCCCAGCAAGTGCAGCTAATATGTGGGTAATAGAATCATAACCGACAGTAATGGATGCGATGAATAATCCACCTATAACCAAAAAAGTACTTAATGCTTCCCGATGATATTTAATTCCCAACCAAACCAGTATAGCTTCGATAGTATCCATGGTAGCGTCAGTTCCATCAGCTATTAAACCCATACTACCACTAATCAAACCACTACCAAGTTTAAGAAAAGCAAGGAAAGCATCTAAATAAGTAGTATTAACTGCTGTCTGTGAAGGTTTTAACTCAGTATCCACCATACTAGCTTCTTTAATCATATCCTTTTCATATTTTCCAGCTTCAACCAATCCCTCTGAGGTTAATTCATATTTATCATCCTTATTAAAATTAACCCAGCCTTTATCAATTAATTTACTCATTTCAACTTCAGCACCTTGAATAACTTTTTCCGCTCTACCATCCTCCAACTCGGATTTTAAACGGGCGAATTTGAAAAATAATCGTTCAGCCAATGGTTGACCTTTATCCGGTAACTGCTGATACCATATCAAAGATAAAAAAAGCATTGATTTTTCCCATAATTTACTTAAACTAAGCGGACCCTCCTTCAAAAGAGCCATCATCAGAAATTTATCATAACCTAAAACAGGTTTTTCATCAGTCATTTTAATACCCCCAAAACCTAAATTCTAATTTTTAATATTAAAATCATTTTATAAGTAATATATTAATGTTATTTAGAAAAAATTTTTTTTTTTTAAACAAGATTCTATAATAAAAATATATTATTAAACAAATAATACTTTGTTCTGATTATAAATTTTTATTATCTGCGATTAATTTACAATTCATCAAGATGTTTAGTTGAACTGGTGATGATTTACTAAATTTATTAATTTTAATCCAATATTAAAGAACATTAAACAATAACTATTTAAAGATAATTTATCTAACTAAAAATTAAGTTTTATATTGGGGGTAATTAGTAAATTGAATTCGATTGATAATTCTAGTAATTTTGTGAGTAAAAATCGTATCGAGACATTAGTGGATGGAATATTTGCAATTGCAATGACATTGCTTGTTTTAGGTTTAGCAGTACCACATTTAACTGCTCCAGTTACTGCTGGTGCAATTCAAAGTTCTCTCTATGCTCTCATACCTAGTTTTTATGTATTAGTTTTAAGTTTCGTTTTGCTAGCTATATTCTGGAATAATCATCACCGTATTTATACTCAAATAAAAGCTGTCAACGGTACATTACTATGGATTAATATTATATGGTTACTATTTATCGTGTTAATTCCATTTTCAGCCTCTTTAAGCGGTCAATATGGAAGTTTCATAATTGTTAAGGTTATTTTCAATATTAATATGCTAGGAATAGCTGCATTGTTATATTTGAATGCTTATATTCTATTAAATCATAATGATTATATCCATCCTGAGGGAAATCGTAACCAGTTAATCTCCAGTGCAAATTCTTCAATATTCTTTATAATAGTAGTCCTAATTGCACTTGCAGTTTCCTTCATTCTACCATCCTGGGCTAATATTGCTTATTTACTAATTATTCCATATGAAATAAGGGATAATCTCATGAAAAAATAGAAAAATTAATCTAAATCATTTAAAATTTAAAAAAAGTATTTTTTATTTCAAATAAATATCTAATTAAGAATTTATTGTAAGAAAAATAATTATTGTATACAGAAATTAAGAGTTCAATATATTGAGATTCTTTATTATTCTCTTCTATTCCGTCTTGAACTTTTATCATTGCCTATATTGAATCTTTGTTTTATAAACGTACCTATAAGAGCACTGGCAACAATAGTAGCTAATACTACATAAGTTCCATGTAATCCCACATATGCTAAAAGTTGTCTAAGAATTGTACCAATAAATAACATCTTTTATACACCCCATATTAAAAATTATATACTAATTATAAGTAATCCATCTTTATATAAATAATTTTTAATTAAAAATTATTTATTTTAACATTATTAATATAATTTTTTTATTTATTTTGTTTCTCGATTAATTCTTTTAAATCCTTAATTTCAGTTTTCATTTCAGTTATTAAGTTTTCAAGCTTATCAAATCTCTCATAATCCCTATCCTTATTAATAAACCATGATGATAGAACAGCTGTTAAATAACCGACAAAAACAACTCCAGAAGCTATAATAAAAACTGATATACTCTTACCGCCAATGGTTACAGGAGTAACATCACCAAAACCAACAGTTGTTATGGTAATTAGAGTGTACCATAAAGCATCAAAAATAGTATGAACATTCTTATTTACTCCAACCTCTAACACATAAAATACCAATGAACCTGAAATAATAATTAAAAAAAGTGTGATAATACCATAATGTAACTTTGTTTTACGAAAAAAAGTATAAATCAATGTTAAATCATTCTCAAAAAGTGCGAAAATCCTTATAACACCAAATAACCTTAAATATCTAGAAAAAGTAGATGCATGAGATAAACTAGGTCCAAAGATAATTATAGGTATCATTCCCAGAATATCATACCAATTTTTATAAATGAATTTTCTTTTATCATCAGATTTCCATAAACGATAAATAAAATCAGGAATTAAAATCAAACAAACAATTAAATCAAAATAAACAATATAAGTATACGCTTGTGAACTCACACCTACAAACAAAGCCCAAGTAATTAAGGTAATATCAATTAATACTAAAAAAATTAACATTAAATTAAATAATTTGGTAAAAAAATTCATAAAGATCAATACATACTCATTAAAATGAGATATAAAAACTTTCTGTTTTTTTAAACAATGAATAAGCCCAATAATATGAATACATTATCACTCTGAAACAATAAATATCATTTTAAAAAAATTAATAAGATTAAATGAATTTCATATTTTATCTATAAGTAACTCCAATGGAATGATAAGTAAATAAATAAAACTCCATGAAGCAGTAATAGATGACAATAATAATGCTATTACTGCAATTATTATGAATAATAAGCTACTTCTTTCACTAGATTTTAATTTACTACGGTCAGATTTTTCATAAATTAAATCGCTACGATTAACATAATAACAATTCAAAAAAAGAAATAACGCTATCCCAATCATATTAAAATTAAAAATAAATCTCGCGAGAATGAATTCTTGCCCATACATCCCATCTAAAATCGAGGTGAATGGAACCAATACGATAAATAATAACCATATAATATTAATCCAAAGTAAAATACTATTCGTTACCCTAATCTGATTAAATATACGTCTATGTATACTCCAGAACACGGCTAATAAAATAAAACTCAAAACCAGGGAAATAAAAACAGGTAAAAGACTATAAAGAGAATTCTGGAACGCAATATTAGTTAATGGGTTATTAAAATGTGGTATAGGTAAATCAAAAACCAATAAAGTCATAGCTATAGCAAAAATCCCGTCCACCAATGTCTCCAGACGGGCCTTACTAATATATTTACTAGAAACCTCAGATTCAACCATTTAAATAATCTCCCCTAAATAACTAAGGTAAAATTATAATAAATCAAAAAAATAACCAATTACAACTACCTAATAGAGTAAAAAATATTATTATAATCGTATATATTCATTATTATAGAATTTAAGTATTATCCTAATAAATCCTATAGAATTAAAAATCAAAAAAAGATTGTAAAGTCAAAGTACTTAAAAAAAAATATATAAAAAAATTTTTTTTTATTAACCTTTATTTTATCAATTAATTCTTTTTTTATGTAAAAAGATTAACCATTGACAGTAACTGTTTAGGTATAATATTTAATTCACCACGGTCAGCATCAGCCATAATCGCCTTTAAATCATAATCATACTCATCAATACATACCTTAAGAACATTTCTAGCCCTACGGACAACATAACCGAAAATTTTCTCCGCAACACGCTCCCTAACACCATTACTCGTCATCTCAAAGTACTCCTTAAGTAAATATTTACTCCAATTTAGATTATGATCCCAACTCTTAAGGATGAGTTCACATTGCCGAGGAGTAACATCATCAATAGTAAATGATTCCTTATCCTTAAAACCACCCTGACTAACAAAAAATAATGGAACAATAATACTCTTAAAATCCTTCAATTCCTCAACTAAATCTAGAGTTAACTGAACATCACGTTCCTCTTCACCAGGTAAACCCACAATTAAAGTAGAGGCAGGAACCCAATTATTATCACTTAAAATCTGAAAAGCATCCACCACCACCATAGGCCAATCCTCCGGTGAATAAGGTTTAACTTTACCAGCCATATTATCCTTAATTAACTTAGGACTACCAGTTTCAATACCAGTTTGACCACTAAACCAACCATTCTTATCACATTCAACTATATTCGATAATTCCTCAATAACATCCGGTGCATTATAAACACTACTTAATGCAAAATGACTAATACCCATCTCATTCACACCAGGATAATTCATTACTTGTCGGAATAAATCAATTACTGCTTCCTTATTAACAGTGAAATCCTTCGCTTTATATCGTAAAACATCCTCACTATGAAGGATAGGTCGTTTACCCGCTTTAATATTAACATCAACTTCCTTTAAAATACTATCAACTGACAAACAACGGTAACGCTGCAGTGTAGGATTACAGAATTTACAACCACGACCACAACCCCTCGCAATCTCAATTACACCATCAATAGTTGGATTACGTATTAAAGGTATCTCCTCTAAAGGAACCACTTCCCCTTGAACCAGTGACGGGATCTCCCGGTCATTAACTGCATTAACGAATATATTGTTGACAACCTTCTCACCCTCACCCAGGACCACACAATCTAAATCATACTTCTCTCTTACTTTATCATCCTCAAATTGCCATGCACCGGGTCCTCCCACTACTATTTTTGGTTTATATTCCTGAACCAGGGGATGATTTAATATTTCCTTGAATTTCACATTCATATAAGCATTTCCACCAAATAATTGAGTGAATGTCGTGGAAGCGGGCCCGATGCCTAATGGATCAAATTCGGTTATTGATAAAACTTTAGTATCTGGTCCAATTACTTTATCCAGATGATCTGGGTGAGCTACAATAATCTCATCATCACGGAACCCATTATTTAATAGTAAGGATTCAATTTTACGGGTACCACTTGGAGCATTAACAGCTGAACCATCCTTATTAGCCTTAATTGGTGGGCAGAATACACTATAATATAAAAAGTCGGGTAAAAATCCTTTAGGTATACATGCGCCAAATCCGAAGAAAATTAAACCATTATAATGACTCATTAATGTTCGATCAGCAGTTAAAACAATTTTAAATCCATCACTATTATTTTGTCCCATCATTTTAATCAATAGAATCCCATCTTTTTTTTAATTAAATAATAAAATTTATAATAATAAAATCAAATTAAAAAGAATATTTTCTACAATTTATTGGAGTTAAATGTACTTTATAGTAGTATTATGCAACATAATTAATATATTTAATCATTAAAAAAAAACTTCACATATTGCTATGATTATTTTAAATATTATTATTTTTTATTTATTTTCAATCCATTTTTTAGCACAAATTGGCGCTCTTAATTCTTATTCCCTAAAAAAAATCGATAAAATTAGATTATTTTTATGGCTGATGCAAATTTTTGAATAGCCAACTATTTAGAGAGTTAATACTTAGTTAAAACTTCTGTCCAAGTTAAATTAAAATATTATTTATTCCTCAAATACAATTCATTTGCTTACTTGTAACTAATCCTCTGAAGGTTGAGAATGGGTCAATAACAAGATGACAATACTTATAATGAATTTTAATAGAATTTACTGGGGGAATGTAGAAACTCTGATGAATACCTGGGAATATCCAATAACTGACTTATTATCTGGAAGAGTTTGCCACATTAATTCGTTTAAAAGAGTTATTATTGATTATTACTGATGATGAGTTCGCATATCTCATTGTCTAAGCTTCTACTTTTTTTATAATGATGCACTGCATCAGGTAAGATTCCCTTTAATAATCCTGTTTCGTAATGTGCTATAGAATAACAAGTTCTAGGTGTCCATCCATCAATATGTTTCCGAGTACCAATCCCTAAAAAGCCGCAGCCCGATTCAAGTAGTGGTAGGATGGTTCCTTCTATGAATTTCATTACTTTGCGACGGCCATCAGCTGTACGAGTATTTTCATCATCGAAAACATCGTCCATAATAATTCTTTTGAAGTGACCTCCGGTTATATCTCCTCGGATACCTGTTGCTTCTACAGTGGCATCTCTCCTAACAGTATCTCCAAGGTTATGGTATAGTTGGTTTCCTTTTCTTCTGAAACCTTGAAGTTCATATCCAAAATCACGTTGAATACGTGGATTTTTTATTAAATCTGTTTCAATTGCATTTAATGTTTTATTAGCTTGATTAAAAGTTTTTGAGAGTAATAAAACGTTATCTCCGGATTATATAATGTGGTATGTTCGGTGATTACTCGGTGTAGACTTAATAATATATATTCTCCGTTACAGTAAAATTTAAATTAAACTTTTTAATTATTTAATATAAAGGTGTTTTAAATATGCTGATTTGTCCTGAATGTTTATCAGAAAATGATGACAAACATGAATACTGCCAAACTTGTGGTAGTAAATTAAAAAATGAATACAGCATAATAAAAAATAAATTTAAAGGAATTAACATTCTAGCAGTCTTTATTGGAACAGTAATTTGGATTGTTTTATTCATAGAAATTGCAGCACCGCACTTAATCAATACAAATGCAAATATAGTAATCACTGCATCAACTCTAATAATTATACAAATAATAAGCAGTGCAGTAGCAGGTTATATTGAAAAATCTGGTTATAAAAATACTGCAATTAATGGTGGTATATTAGCATTTATCCCAACTCTAATCACAGGATTTTATAGAGACTTAAACATTACAATTATATTATTCTTAATATTCCTAATTTCTGGAATAATAGGGGGAATAATAGGTGGATTATTAGAAAATAAATTAAAATAAAATTAAAATTTTTTTTATTTAAAATTAATTACTAATGTGTTAATATTTTTATGTGAATATAAATAAATATTAATACTAAATATTAAAAATTAGATAATCGTGGAGTGGGTAACCTCCATAAAATAAATATCTTTTACAAATCCACCCCACTCCACAACATAAATATGATTTAAAACCTAACAAATTTTATATTTCTGTTAGCATATTTAAAGTTTACTACCACTACTTAATTTCTTAAAAATTTTTTCGAATTAAATTTAATTCTAAAAAAAAAAAATTAAAATAATATTTATTATTTTAAAGCCCAGTAACACCTTTTAGGAGAATAAATAGTCTCATCTTTTTTAAGTTCTTTCATGATTTTATCAACATCTTTCTTCTCCAAACCACTGATTTCACTGACTTTAGTGGCATTTAAAGGTTCTTCAGAGTCTTTGAAAGCTTTAATAACTTTTTCTTTATCATCCATGTATATATCACCTACACTAATTATTCATAAATTTTAATCAATTAAATTTTTTCATTATTAGAATCTCTTTTTGTAATATCATCATTCTCGCCACTGATCATGAGTTTGGAAAGCCAACGAGTCTCATCAAAGTTAGCTAAATACCTTATAATAATCAATGTTAAAGGCACACCCAGGAAAAATCCAACTGGTCCTAAAATCCAACCCCATACAAATAATGAAACAAATACCACATAAACTGACATTTTAAGACCTTTACCAGCCATCTGAGGGAATAAATAACTTTCCGCGAAAGTGTTAATAGCTACAAAGAATAATGCCATTAATATAGCACTTTGAATTCCATATTTAGACCAGACAACTAAAACTGGCGGTATTGCTGCTATAATAATACCAAGATATGGGATAAACCCTAGGAAAAATGTTAATAATCCCCATAGAATTGCAAAATTAACATCAAATAGGAGAAGTATACCGGCAACACCTATTCCATAAAAAAAGTTTACTTTTATCCTGATTATAAAGTATTTGATGAAATCACCAACCAATGCAAAACTTTTAATCAAGGTTGGATTATCTGCACCTAATTCATTTATAAGTCTATTCTTAATTATTGGAAGCTCATAAACCAGGAATATTATAGCAAATACCATAAAAACTCCTGCAGCAATTAAATCTCCCGAAGCAGATAAATTAATATTCGAGACGATAAACTGAATAATTTGATTACCATATTGTGCTAGAAAGCTGTTGGAGCTTATAGATAGACTAGGAATTGATTTAACTAATTGAGCTAAAGTCACCACGAGAAAAGCTAATATCCCCGCACCCAGTAGAAAAACTCCAATAAGAGTTACTAGAATTGAAAGATTGTAAGAGAGACCCTTTCTCTCTAACCATCTCAAAAAAGGGTAAATAAGTATACTCAGGAATATTGAAAGAAGTAAAAGACTTGTAATTGGTGCAGTGAATTTCAATGCAACAACAGATGCTAAAATAATTGTTATTATAATGATTTGCCTAAGAAATGGTGAAACTTTAAATTCATCAATCATTTTTTTCCCTCCCAGTAAAAATAACTCTATATAATAAATTTCTAATTTAATGTTTTATAAATTAACTAAACAAATTCATATTAATTTTATAATCATGATTTAGAACTTGTACAAAAGTTATAGTCTAAACTGCGGTCTTCATAGAAATTAAAGAAATTTTACGAAGCTGAAATAATAATAGCTGTATTTACAATTATATAAATTAAAAGCAGTATGGTAAATGAATAACGATCTAATTTTCTAGATAAAGGTTTATCATCATTCACAAGATAAATATGTAATGAAATAGTTGACTCTATAAGAGTTATAAGAATCACTAGCAATCCTAAGTCATTTACCATATCCGCCAGGGTCAGGACTCCTGTTTTCGGGATTAAACCAGAAACTATAATATTATTTGCAATAGCCACAAACAAAGCACCTGCTCCAAGCCCAAAACGTGGTTCAGCAACAGTAGGTTTAATAAATAAAGCCACCAAAGCCGCTGCAACAGCAACGAATAATCCAATGAATAATCTGAAATAAAATCCTAGATCTGGCCTATTTAAAGCAATACCATCTCTTAATTGTGAATATGACGTTGGCTCTTGATCAAGAAGGGGATCACCAAAACTACTATTATAAATATGAGGTTTTACGATAACCGAATCCATACTAATATTATAACCTTGAGCAATCACATTTGGGTTAATATCAGAACTTTCATTATCTGGAATATAGATTAAATCCTGACTAGCATCCTTTTTATCCTCAATTTCTACGTAAAGATATTGATTATCTAAAGGAAAATTTGAAATGTCAAAAAAGTCTGATATATTAGCTGAAACATAATATATCACATAATGCTCCGTTCCATTAGTATAATTATCCACTAAATAACTATTCTCTATAGATCCATCAATAACCTGGAAGTTTTCTCCAGGATTAACATCACTACCATTCCATTTGAACCATAAATAAAAATCACCAGTCCACGAACTATCAGATAAAGACACATCTTCAATACGATCCAGATAAATTCCACTTATTACCTTAGTCGGTGTACTATTAGAGGTTAAATTAAAGTCTGCTACAGTGAGTCCAGGTTCAGGAAGATTTGGACTCATCATCTCCATATGTAAAACGTTAGCTGATTGTTTATTTAAATAAACATTCCCAGCCATATAACTACCCAACAATAAAAAGATTAAGATAATCCCTATTATCCACCATTTAAGAAATCTACGTCCCCGTTTCCGATTTCCTCATCCTTTGATTGTTTCTTACCATCTTTACCTGTCAAAAAAAATTAACCCCCCCAAATTATTAGTCACCGGGCAACAAATATAAAAAATTAATATTGAAGTTATTATTTTTATAATTTAAATTACATTGAATGTTGCATATATGTCTTTGTATATTTCCAAATTAAAAATTGGGGAATATTAAATGAATAAAACAGATAATCAACAAAAATACTGGGACAAAGCCGCTGAACATAAAGAATTTCCAACTCCATTTCAAATAACCGAATTTGAAAAAAATGTAACTAAAAAAATGAATATTTTAGATGTAGGCTGTGGATATGGAAGAACCCTAAATGAACTCCACAATCATAATTATAAAAATTTAACAGGTATTGATTACTCACAAGGCATGATAAGCCGAGGATTAAAAATACATCCCCATTTAAATCTAATTAAAACTGAAGGAGATAAAATCCCATTTCCAGATAATACATTTGACGCTGCACTCCTAATTTCCGTACTAACCTCCAACACTAAACAAGAAGAACAGGATAATATTATTTCAGAGATAATAAGAGTGCTAAAACCTAATGGGAAACTATATCTCGCTGATTTCTTAATAAATCAAGATAAAAGAAACCTTGAACGATACCAAAAATATGAAAATAAATATGACACCTATGGCATATTTGAACTACCAGAAGGCGCGGTCTTAAGACATCACACTGAAAAACATATTAAAGAATTAACAAAAGATTTACAACAAATAATATTCCAAAAAACAATTTACGATACCATGAACGGTCACAAATCAAATGGTTTCTATTATATAGGGAAAAAACTAAAAATAAGTCCTTAATTTTAAGTAAAATAATTTTTTTTTAATATAATTTGATATATTGAATAAATCTATAAGAATAAACTAATATTTCAATTTTTTTATTAAAAAAAATAATTAACAATTATGATTTATGTGAATTAAAAATTCAATTTAGAGACCTTAAATTCATGATTGACATGGAAAGTGAAAATAGGAATATAAAATAAATATGTTACAGAGATCTCCTAAAAAAAATTAACGAACTTGTTTATAAACGAAAGATTTCATTCTTAATGAAGCTCTCAGAAAAGTCATTAACTAAATTTTTATTGATGAACCAGATATTTATAAGTTAAATGATGTAAAGGTTCGATATAAATGAAAATGAAAGAAAGATAATTGTTTTAATGTTTCCATTCCCATATTTTAAAAGCTGTAAAAAATAGAATCTGTCTTTTTAGTTAATGCAATAATATTTAATAGGGTTACCAATAATATTTAGTATAACGATGGAATAGTGAATCAGTTGGGGATAAGAAATGAAGAAAAGATATATCATCGGTATTATAATTATTTGTTTTATAGCATTTATTTTCATTCTAGTAAACTTAGAGTCTTCAAATAATGGAAATAATCATCAAATAGCTTATTCTACTTATAATAATCAAAATATATCATTTGAATATCCTAAAGGTTGGCAAGCTGAAAATAATGGTATTGGAGGGGTTAATGTTTATAATGGATCACAAAATAATCATACGGAATGGTTTACTGTTAATACTATTAGTATGGCTGATTACAATTTAATTACCACTGTTATCTTAGAAATTCAATATCCAAATGTTCAAACTAGTAATAACATTTCAATAGCTACAATTCAAAATCAAATCCTTAATAACAGTACATTAGCTACAATAATCTCAGATATTCAACCAAATATCATCCAAAATCAAACTGTTAATAACAGTTCAATAGCTTCAATCACCTCAACTCTTGAAGCATCAACTATTCAGAATCAAACTATTAATAACACAAACTATACATCAGTTGATCCTAATCCAGAAAGTAATGTTGGAGATTATAATTGGAAATATTGTTTTTTCACTAAAAATTATGAAGGTATAATAGTCGCAGGTTACGTTGATAATATTACAGTTTTAGAACACGTTGTAGCAACATTCAATTAAAAGAATCAAAGGACAGTGAAGTTATAATATTTCATTCATACATAATCTAAACTGAATAATAATATATAAAATAAATCGTACATCAAAAAAATGAATAAAAGTATACGTCAAAATAATGTCTTCATCTAAAAAAAAATAATCTCTTATATAAAAAGAATTCTGTATAATATCCTAATTATTGACTTCAATACGTAAATACAATACCCTAAACATTTTATTTTAACTGCAAACATGTAAAAATGAATTATTATAATATTAAATATTTTAAAAAATATAAAAAAATATATAATTCAAACATTGAGTATAATAAATTTTTTTTTTTTTTTTTTTATCGACTAAAAAAATTTTATTTCATAAAAAATAAGATCAAATTTAAAATTGCTGATCTTAACTTCAAAATAATTATATATTCCCAAGTGAAACTGAGGGGGTTAAATATATCTGCATATTGGTTTTCTTTACCTGTAATTAGATCGGTGATTACCATGCCCATCAACATTTAAACCCTCATTTAATGGTGGAAAGTTTGTAGCGGGACAAGTTTCTAACCAGAATGATGATTCTGTCCCTTTAGTTATACCTTGATTTGTCATATTTATAAAATTCAAAAAAATTTAATTTATAATCAATATTTTTCAAAATATTAAACATGAAATACATTTGATTTTTTTTCTCATTTTTTCAGGTCACAGAGTAAGCAGCCTCCGACACCGGCGTTTTCTCCTTCTAATTCCCGGATGATGACCACCATAGCACTCACAGGTATTCCAGTTACTTTACTTGCTGTTTCAGAAAATGATTTAACCAATTCTGCTTTTTGATCCTTATTAAGTTTCGGTCCTTCCATGGTAATTACTGGCAAATATCTCACCTCATATTACTTTATATTGATAATACTTTTATCATAACTATACAATTAATATATTTATTAAAAATTAATTTATGTGTGATATCATGTATCATCAAATATTAAAAAAAAAGACTAAAACTCTTTAAAGTTTAATTTTATTATCTATAATTAGCTAATATTAATTTTTATAGAAATTCAAAATCAATTTAATAGGGGGAGGTTAAACTTATTTTTTTTTTATTTTAATTTTCTTAACCTCTGTATGTAGAATTTTTTAAGTTTAGTTTTTTGAATCATCTGTATCGTTACGTGTTACGATTATTCTGTAAATAATGAAAAGTACTATTAAAGCTACCAATGGATAAAATATATAATCTAATACGCCAGAGTATTGCTCAACAACAGAATAATAAGGACCTAAACTGTATCCTAAATATACTAAAGCAAAGGCATAGGGAAGGTTACCGATAAAACTGTAAAGAATAAATTTTTTAATATCCATTCCAGCCAATCCAGCTGGTATAGATACTACTTTACGTACCGCAGGTATCATCCGACCAAATAATACAGCCGCATCACCATGCTTTTGGAACCATTCATCCGATTCGTCAAGTTTTTTCGGTGTCAAATAGAAATATTTACCATATCTATCCAGTAATGGTCGACCACCTTTTAAACAGATTCCATACACAATTAAGGCACCAACAACTTCACCTAGAGCACCAACTATAGTTAATCCCCATAATGTCATTTTACTTCCTTGAGCAACGGCGAATCCAGCGAAAGGCATTATTACTTCACTTGGAACTTCGATACCCGTCATATTAAGTGACATTCCAACAAAAACACCCCAATAACCCAAAGTTTGTACTAAATTAAGACAATAATTAAGCAAATTTGTAGTCATACCCATATATATTCTCTCACAAAAATTTCTATAATTTAATTCAATTAAATTTAATTCAAATTTATTCATAATTTTTTTAGTTCAAAAATAATTATAAAAAAAAGATAATGGTACAACTATATTAAAATACCATTTTAGTTATATCTTAAATTAATATTTAAAGCATAAATAATTACACCAGTGTTACACCCCAATCACAACCCACTACTATAAACAATTCAATGGGTGTTAATCCAATCAAGTCATTACATTCGAGAAGCGGTATCTGAATTCCTGGAAAATCATTTTAACGAATGAATATTTACAAGTCAATTGAAAGTTAATTTTATTTTTCTAATAATGTGGATAGTGATTTGTTCTAGGTTTCAATGAACTTTTGAATTTTCACATCCTGATTATAGTAACCCACGAGCCCTATGTGGCCAATATGGCTGATAGAACGTAAAATGTTCTAGACGGGAAAATACATAAACAAAACAAATAATACCATGCATTTAGATAATACGATACAATATATTTTTCATATCTATTTTGAAAAATAAGTATTGAGAAGATTCAGCGGAGGATTCAACCTGAAATTACCGCCTGATAAAAAGATCCTGAACTTAGCACAAAATAAAAGAATACAATTAAAATATGCAAAAAATGATATCACATTTCTTTCAGATTAAAAAAAAAATGTAATTATTTTATTCATTTTATAGGTATAGTAAAATAGAATGTTGAGCATTTACCTAATTCGGATTCCACCCATATTCGCCCGCTGTGGTGTTCTACT
>Ga0182014_10003330_pt1 | contig 19370 bp, 20 predicted proteins | sample 612S2DmetaG_FD_120489 | JGI IMG/M metagenome (GOLD analysis project Ga0182014, IMG submission 120489) | Permafrost microbial communities from Stordalen Mire, Sweden - 612S2D metaG | ecosystem: Environmental > Terrestrial > Soil > Wetlands > Permafrost | place: Sweden: Stordalen | collected... | reverse complement strand
CGACGGGGCGAGCGTGGCCGGCGCGGGCGGCGACTTCGCCGGCGAGGCGTACCGGCTCGGCGCCGCCACCGCCGCGGTGCACTGGGACCTCGCCGACGCGTTCGGCACCGACGAGCTCTCCCCCGACTCGCTGCACGACCTCGCGGAGCAGATGTACCGCCGCCTCGACCTGACCACCGCCGCCGTGCCCGAACTGGCCCGGTACGGCGACATGATCGGCGCCGCGTACTCCAGCCTGGCCAAGATCAACGAGCCGGTCCCCGCTCAGCGGGTGCACGGCGACTACCACCTGGGCCAGGTCATGCGGACCGAGACCGGGTGGATCCTGCTCGACTTCGAGGGCGAGCCGGCCAGCCCGCTGGCCCAGCGGCGGGCACGGTCCTCGCCGATGCGCGACGTCGCCGGCATGCTCCGCTCGTTCGACTACGCGGCCCGGTTCCAGTTGCTCACCCATCCGGACGCCGAACGGCTGCATGGTGTGGCCCGGGAGTGGATACGGCGTAACAGCGCGGCGTTCTGCGCCGGGTACGCCGAGGCGGGCGGGCTCGACCCGGTCGCCAACGAGGTGCTGCTGCGCGCCCTGCAACTGGACAAGGCGGTGTACGAAGTGATGTACGAGGCCAGGCACCGGCCATCCTGGCTGCAGATCCCCCTCGAGTCCCTGGCCGATTTCCCGACCTGATCACCTTTCCCGACCTGATCACCCAAATCAATCGACACGGACGTACGGTCTTCTGATGCCACCTTCCTCACCATCTTCCGCCGGGCCCACGGCCGGGCCCGCCCGGGCACCCGGCGCGACCAGCGGGCCCGGCGCGGCCAGCCCGCACGGCGCGCCCAGCGCGGACGGCGTGACCAGCGCGGACGGCGCGGCCAGCCCGCACGGCGCGCCCAGCGCGGACGGCGTGACCAGCGCGGACGGCGTGACCAGCGCGGACGGCGCGGCCAGCCCGCACGGCGCGCCCAGCGCGGACGGCACGCCCGGCCGTCCTGACACGCCGGCGGTTCCCGGCGTGCCGGACGCTCCTGACGTGACCGGCCGGACGACGGTCGCCGGAGCGGCCCCGGAGCCGGAGCGGCCCCGGCAGGCCGCCGCCGCGGCCGGGGTCAACCTGGGTGAGATCGAGCGCATCGTCGCCGGTACCCACCACGACCCGCACTCGATCCTCGGCATCCACCCCCGGCCCGACGGGTTCGCGGTCCGCACGCTCCGGCCGTTCGCCGCGACCGTGGCGGTCCTGCTCGAAGACGGGCGCCGGATCCCGATGGAGCACGTGCACCTGGGCCTGTTCGCGGCCACCGTGCCCTACGATGAAGGGAGCGGCCCGCCCGGCGTGTCCCCCGCGTACCGGATCGCCGTCGCCTACCCCAGCCCGGACGGCTCCACCGGCCCCGAGACGATCACCGACGAGCCGTACCGTCACCTGCCCACCCTGGGCGAGTTCGACCTGCACCTGATCGGTGAGGGACGGCACGAGGAACTGTGGCGCGTCCTCGGCGCGCACGTCCGCGATCTCGGCGAGGACGGCCTCGGCCGCATCACCGGCTCGTCGTTCGCGGTCTGGGCCCCCAACGCCCGCGGTGTCCGCGTCATTGGCGATTTCAATCACTGGAACGGCCAGGGCCACCCGATGCGCTCCCTCGGCGGCTCCGGCGTCTGGGAACTGTTCGTGCCCGGGATCGGTGAGGGGTCCCGGTACAAGTACGAGATCTGCGGGCCGGACGGCACCTGGCGGGCCAAGGCCGACCCGATGGCCGAGGGCACCGAACGGCCGCCCGCGACCGCGTCCGTCGTGGTGGCGTCGCACTACGAGTGGCAGGACGGCGCGTGGATGGCGGAGCGGCCGCGACGGCAGGCCGTCCGTGAGCCGATGAGCATCTACGAGGTGCACATCGGCTCCTGGCGGCCCGGCCAGTCCTACCGGCAGCTGGCCGAGGAGCTCACCGCGTACGTCACCGAGATGGGCTTCACGCATGTGGAGTTCCTCCCGGTGGCGGAACATCCGTTCGGCGGGTCCTGGGGTTACCAGGTGACGTCGTATTACGCGCCGTCGTCCCGGTTCGGCAGCCCGGACGACTTCCGCTGCCTGGTGGACCGGCTGCACCAGGCCGGCATCGGCGTCATCATCGACTGGGTGCCCGCCCACTTCCCGCGGGACGACTGGGCGCTCGCCCGGTTCGACGGGACCGCCCTGTACGAGCACCCCGACCCGCGGCGCGGCAGCCACCCCGACTGGGGCACGCTCATCTTCAACTACGGGCGCACCGAGGTGCGGAACTTCCTGGTCGCCAACGCCCTGTACTGGCTGTCGGAGTTCCACATCGACGGGCTGCGCGTCGACGCCGTCGCCTCCATGCTCTACCTGGACTACTCCCGCCAGGAGGGCCAGTGGGCCCCGAACCAGTTCGGCGGGCGGGAGAACCTCGAAGCGGTGGCCTTCCTGCAGGAAGTCAACGCCGCCTGCTACCGGCGTGAGCCCGGGATCGTGATGATCGCCGAGGAGTCCACGGCGTGGCCCGGGGTGACCCGGCCGGTTCACCTCGGCGGCCTGGGGTTCGGCTTCAAGTGGAACATGGGCTGGATGAACGACACCCTGACCTACCTGAGGCGCGACCCGATCTACCGGCAGTACCACCAGAACGAGCTGACGTTCTCGCTGATCTACGCGTTCAGCGAGAACTACATCCTGCCGCTGTCGCACGACGAGGTGGTGCACGGGAAGGGCTCGCTGCTGGGCAAGATGCCCGGCGACGACTGGCGGCGGTTCGCGGGCCTGCGCACCCTGCTGGCCTACATGTGGGCCCACCCCGGCAAGCAGCTGCTGTTCATGGGCTCGGAGTTCGGCCAGGGAGCCGAGTGGTCGGAGGAGCGCGGCCTGGACTGGTGGGTGCTCGGTGACGAGTACCACTCCGGGGTGCAGCGGCTCGTCCGCGACATGAACGCCTTCTACCGGGCCTCGCCCGCGCTGTGGGTGCTGGACTCCTCGCCGGAGGGATTCAGCTGGATCGACTCGAACGACGCGGCCGGGAACACGCTGTCCTTCCTGCGGTTCGCCACGCCCGCCCCCTCGGAGGCGCCGCCGCCCCCGCCCGCGCCGTCGGGTCTGGTCGCGCGGCAGGCCGCCGATACTTCGCCGGACGGGGCTCCCGCGCCGGCCGCGCGAGCGGTGGCTAGCCCGGCCGCTGCTCCGGCCCCGGCTTCTCCGGCGCCGTCGGCGCTCACGGACCCGATAGGGTTCCCGCCCTCGGGGTTCGGCGCCACGACGCTCGCCTGCGTGGCGAACTTCTCCGGCGGCCCGCACGAGAACTACAAGATCGGGCTGCCGCACGCCGGACGCTGGGTGGAGGTCCTGAACACGGACGCGGCGATCTACGGCGGCAGCGGCGTCGGCAACCTCGGGGCCGTGGAGGCGGTCGAGGAGGAGTGGCACGGCCGCCCGGCCTCCGCGACCATCATCGTCCCGCCGCTCGGCGTCCTCTGGCTGGCCCCCGAGTCCTAATGCCGGGCTTTGCGTCAGCCCGGCGAGCCGTGTCTGGTGGCAGCTAGGTAAGGGGGCCTGCTCGCTCGGCGAGCTGCCGCAGGCCGGCCGGTCGCTTTCCTGGTGCCGCGTCCCAGGCCGGGGCGTTACTCCTGCTGGAAGCCGCCCAGGTCACCCGGGCTGGGAGCGGTCCTGTCCGCTGGGCTGGCCCGGTGGTGCGCCCCGCGGGCGGTGCACGACCCGGGGAAGATCCTCACCGGCCTGGTCATGGCCTGCGCTGATCGGGCAGGGCATGGAGATCCTTCATCGCCCGGGACCACTGAAGCCGGACGGGCCAGTTCATCTAGACCGGCTCGCCGAGGTCTCGCGACATCCAGCCGGCTGTGTCGAAGCGCACGGGCTGATCGCCGACCAGCGCTGCCAGGTGCGTCTCAAGGCTCTCGAGCTGGGCGGTTCCGATCTGCCGCTCCCATTGATCGCGCAGCTCGTCGAAGATCGCTTCACCTGTGCGCAGCACCTCGAAGCCGAGCGGAGTGACCTGAAGGCGCATGCGGCGGGCGTGGCGGGGGTCTGTGCCGCGTGTCACGTATCCGCGTTCCTGCAGCACCGCGATGGTTTTCGCCGCTGCCTGCTTGGAGACTGACAGGCGGCGGCCGAGTTCCGAGGCGTTGCCGGCGCCGGCCGCGATGGCCCGCATCGCGAAGTCATGGACGGGACGCACATCCTCGTAGCCGCGGCGGGCTAGCTCGGCTGTCGCGGTGTCCACCAGTGAGCGGAAGCCTCCGAGCAGGAGCAGGGCGAGATCGGCGCCGGAGCGGGACATGGCAGAAGGCTACGGCAGCGACTGGACAGTGACAACCAGGTTGGCTACAGTCAATGACATCCAGGTTGTCCAAGCAAGGAGAAGACATGGACGGCATGCCAGCTGGTCCCGCGCTGCCGGGGATCACGCACCACTATGCGGAGGTCAACGGGACCAGGCTGCATTACGTCGCGGCGGGAACCAGCGGCTCCCCGGTCCTGCTGGTGCACGGGTTCCCCGAGACCTGGTGGGCCTTCCGGAAGCTCATCCCGCTGCTCGCGGCCAGCCACCGGGTCTTCGCCGTCGACCTGCGCGGCTTCGGCGACTCCGGCAACGAGCCGGGCGCGTATGACAGCACGACGTCGGCCGAGGACCTGCACCTTCTCATCGGGCAGCTCAATGTCGGCCCGGTCCACCTCACCGGGCAGGACATCAGCGGGGCGACGGTCTTCCGCCTCGCGGCCACGCATCCGCAGGACGTGCTCAGCCTCAGCGCCATCGAGATGGGCCTGCCCGGGTTCGGCCTGGAGATGCTGGCCGACGTCACCCACGGGGGCACCTGGTACATCGGCGTCCTCGCCGCGCCCGGCATCCCCGAGATGCTGCTCGCCGGCCGCGAGCGCGAGTTCCTGGGACAATTCGCGTTCCCGGCCATGAGCGCGACCCCGGGAGCGATCACCGGCGACGACATCGACGAGTTCGCCCGCACCTACTCGCGCCCCGGCGGCTGGCGCGGAGCGACCGGCCTCTATCAGTCGATGCTGCGGGAAGGCCCCGAAATCAAGGCCCTCGCGCAGACGCCCGGGCTGACTGCGCCCGTACTCGCGGTCGGCGCAGGCGGAGGCTCCTTCACGGCCGGCACCATGTCCCGGGCCACGCCGGCCGGAGTCAGCTCGGTGTCACTCGACGGCGTGGGCCACTATGCCGCAATGGAGGCCCCGGACGAGCTGGCGAAGGCTCTTCTCGACTTCGCCGCAAGCGTCGACGCCGCCTAGCCCCGGGCTTCGCCCGGGTGAGCCCTGGGCGTTTGCTTTCATGAAAAAGCGCCTTTGGCCTGGCTGGTCAAGGCGTACCGGGCCAATGCCTGTCGCGACCTATGACCGGGCTGGGCGCCGCGTCGCGGGCGGCGGCGCGCGCACCGTTCCCGCTGGTTATCTCAGGAGCGGCGGGCGCCGGAAACCCCCTGGCGGAGCGCGGCCAGCGCATCGGGGTAGTCGGCCAGCTGGTACGGCTGCCCCGCTGGCTCGGGCGGGCCGTTATAGCTGGGCACGGACAGCGGCACCAGCGGGACGTCGAGGATGAGCTGGTAGCCGGCATGCTGCCAGGAGGCCAGCACCGGCTGCGCAGACAAATCGGAGACTGGCTGATGCTCGGGCAGGAATGCCTCGGCGTACTGCAGGCGGCCGCCGAGCAGCAGGCCGAGGTCGTTCGCCCCGGCCGGGTTGCCCGCGTCCGCGCCCAGGCCGGCCAGCAGCGGACCGGGAGGGACAGCCTGGTCAGAGGCCACGTGCTGGACCGCCCAGTAGACGCCGATGGCGTAGTGGGCGTGCAGCCAGGCCAGCATGCGGGTGATGAACGCCGGGTCGTCCTGGCCGCCGAAGCTGTGGAAGTCCAGGCCCCACTCGGGGATGGCGATGGGCTTGCCGGTGAGCTGGGACAGCTGCGCGAGCCAGTCGAGGCCCGCCGGCTGGGTGAGGATCTGCCGCCACTTCGCGTTGTGGTCCAGCTGGCCGGAGGCGGTGTGCGGGTAGGTGTTGTCGGGGCCGCCGTACCAGTCGTAGACGTCGGTACCCACCAGGTTCACGTAGGCGGCGCCGGGCCACGCGTCGGTGGCCGCGGCGGTGCCGGGGAAGACGGTCCACAGGAACCGGAAGTGCTGCCCCGGCACCGACCGCATGGCGTCCACGGTGTGCCGCCAGGCCAGGACGTAGCAGTCCGGCTCGGTGCGCGGGCATTTCCGCTCGCTCCAGTTGTACCAGCCGCCGGTCATCTCCCGGCCGAGGTCGATGATGGCGCCGGCGAAGCCGTCTTTCACGAGCAGCGCGCCGAGCGCGCGGAACCTGGCGTCCTCCGCGCCGGCGGCGGCAGCCTCCAGCGCGGCGCTGGGCTGCTCCCAGTAGCCGGGCGCGGTGTCCGGCGTTCCCTGCCGCAGCAGCGCGGCAAGCGCGGCTGGTGAAGATGACGGGCTGGCGTGCGGCCGCTGGCCGAGCACGAACAGGATGATCCCGGCCACCGCGATCAGGGCCGCAGCCGCCAGGACTTCAAGCCGCACCCGGGACCGCTGCGAGGGCGGCGCGCGTCGCGCCACCTCACCGTCCTGCCGCGTCGGTGTGGTGCAGGTCTACCATGCGGTACGCAACATGGGGCTGCTGCAGACCGGGCAGGGGCGCGCCGCCGGCCAGGAGGGCGAGGAGGAGGTGCTCGCGGATCTGCCCGTGCGCTTTCCCGTAGGCGGGGTGGCGGCCACGCCTCCACGGTACGTCCCGCAGCGCATTCCTCCACGTCCCGGGCCAGCCGGACGGACGGACGGCCCTGGCCGCGTTGACGGTCAGGCCGCAGCACCAAAACCCTGTTATGCGCGGCGGTAACCGCCCGGAGGCCCGCACGGAACCCGTACCTAACGGCGGATCGGGAGTTAAGCAGTTTGAAGCCTTCACGGGACGTTGACGGGATCGCGGCCTCAGCCCGTCCACACGAGGTCGAAGACGCGGATCAGGCCAGCAGTTTCATCGACCGCGAATACGATGAACCCGAAGTCGCCGACGTCCGCGACACGCCGTCGCGGCACTCCGGTCGGCGCGCTTAACACCGGGTCGTACGGGTCGTCACAGACCCTGGCCAACAGCGTCACGAGCATTTCGAACGCGTGGTCCGGAAGACCGTGCATCTGCCGGAGCGCACCGGACTCCAGGTGCGGCCGGTAGCTCACGCCTGGGTGCGACCCAGCCGGATGTAATCCTCCAGGAGCATCCCGCCGCCGGTCCCGGTCAGCGCTGCCTCCTGCGCCTCGTAGAAGCCTGGCCGGTTCGTGGCGATCACCATCCCGTTCCAGAGCCGCAGGATGCGGCGCAGCTGACCCCACCCGGCAGGATCTCGCGCACCGTCCAGGGCGGCCCGGTAGGCGGCGAGGAAGTTCGCGCGTTCCCGGTCGGGCAGTTCCCGGAGGATCCGCTGCGGGTCCAGCGGGTCCTCGTAATGCTCAGCGGGCTGGGCGCTCATGGCGTCATAGTACGGGCCGGCGCTGAGCGGGTGCCACTAGCCGCCCGGCGTCATCAGCCGGCTGTCCGCAAGCCCCGGTCCACCTCATGCACCACGGCTAATCAGGCGCCTTCCGGCGGCGTAGACGAGACAGAGCACCAGCTCTGCGCAGACTTCAGGCGGCTGTGTCATGCACCAGCTGCCGCGCATAGCAGCTCAGGGCGCTAGTACGGAGCTGACCTTGCGTGCCGGGGCGTCCCACGGCTTGACTTAAACCATGGTTGAAGTTAAAGCCTAGACCCATGAGTATCACGGAACGGCCGCCGCTGGCCCAGCTCGGCGATCCGGCCGTCGTCGCGAACCCGTACCCGGTGCTGGCCGCGATCCGTGCGGCGACGCCGTTCGCCGCCGTGGACGGCAAGCTGATCGTGCTCGGGCGGCACGCCGACTGCTCCCGCATCCTGCGCGACTCACGCGTGAGCAGTGAGCGCGGCCGGTCGGCGCTGGCCCCACCGGGCGGGCCCCGGCGGGAGGGGATGTCCTTCCTGTCGATGGACGCACCCGACCACACCCGGCTGCGACGGCTGGTGGCCAAGGCGTTCACCCCGCGCGTCATCGCCGGGTTCGCCCCGCGGATCCGCGAGGTCACCCACGAGCTGCTGTCCGCCGCGGCCGCGCGTGACCCGCACGAACTGGAGATCGTCAGCCAGCTCGCCTATCCGCTGCCGGTCCAGATCATCTGCGAACTGCTCGGCGTCCCCGCCGGCGACCACCAGCGCTTCGCGGGATGGTCGGCGCGGCTGGCGCACTCGCTCCAGCCGCGGTTCATCGAGCAGGATGAGGAGGGCTTCGCGGACGCGGCCGCGGCGCGCATCGAGTTCGCCGAGTACTTCCGCGAGCTGATCACACAACGCCGCGCCGAGCCGGGCGATGATCTGCTGACCGAACTGATCAGGGCCGAGGACGAGGGCAGCCGTCTCAGCGAGGCGGAGCTGCTGTCCACGTCCATCCTGCTCCTGGTGGCCGGGCACGAGACCACGGTCGGGCTCATCTCCAACGCCGTGCTCGCCCTGCTGCGCCACCCCGATCAGCTGGCCGCGCTCCGCGCCGACCCCGGGCTCGCCGACGGCACCGTCGAGGAAACCCTCCGCTACGACCCGCCCGTGCAGCTGACCGCGCGCATCGCGCGCAGCCCGATCCGGATCGGGGAGGTGGAGGCGCAGGACGGCGGAGTCATCCTGCTCATGCTGGCGGCGACGGGGCGCGATCCCGATGTGTTCCCCGAGCCGGACCGTTTCGACATCACCCGCGCCGCCGGCGGCCACCTGGCGTTCGCCGCGGGCCCGCATTTCTGCCTGGGCGCGCCGCTGGCCCGGCTGGAGGCGTCCATCGCGCTCACCGCGTTCGCGGATCGTGTCACCGCACCGGAACTGGCCGGCGGCGGCCTCACCTACAAGCCCAACTTCAACCTCCGGGGCCCCGAGCGCCTCGTCGTCCGCACCGCCGGCATCCGCCCCGTGCCCTGACCGCTCGCGCCCCCGGCACCGCTCGCATCCGCTTTCCGGCGTGGGTTTTCCGACGGGCTGTGTACTCACGATGATCGGGACCGGGTTTCCGCAATCGGCGCGGATTTCCGGCGCGATCACGGTCCGCGCTGCCCTAGCGGACGCGGGCGACGAAGGCGGCCAGCCCGCCGTTGCGGGACGGCAGCGCCGGGAGGTCCTCTTCCGCCACGCCTGGCCACCACCGCAGCGCTTCGGTGATGCCGGGCGGCACCACCTCGAGCGAGCCGGGCAACGCAGCGATATCCGCCGCCGAGTAGGAGTACAGCGACGGGCCGCTCTGGCGGTAGGTGTCGATGAAGCGATCGGACACCTCGCCGTCGCTGCGGCCGACCGAAAGGATCACGTAACTGCCGGGCGCCAGGGCGGCCGCGTACCGGCCCAGCAGATCCCGGCCGACGTCGACCGGGAAGAAGTGCAGCAGCGACCCCATCATCAGGCAGGCCGGCGTCTTCAGGTCGATTCCGCCGGCCACGCCGGCCAGAATCGCGTCCACATCATGCAGGTCACCATCGACGACCGTGACGCTGGGATTCCCGTGGGCAAACAGCGCCCGCAGCCGGACGAGCACAATCGGGTCGGTGTCGACGTACGCCACCCGGGCATCAGGGATGACCGCCTGCGCAGTTTCCTGCGTGCTCGGCGAGGTCGGCAGGCCAGCACCCAGATCGATGAACTGCCTGATTCCCTCGTTCGCCACCCAGGTCACGGCGCGGGCGAGGAACTGCTTGTTCTCCCGGACAATATCGGCCGTCACCGGATACTGAGCGAGGATCTTCTCCCCCAGCTCACGGTCGGCGGCATAATTGTCCTTGCCGCCCAGCCAGAAATCGTAAACGCGGGCGATGCTTGGTGTATATACATCAAACTCGGACACGCCCGAATCCTAGCGCTCTTCCGGCCTTAGCTGACGGGACAACTCCGGTAGCGGACGCGGCCGAAGCCGTCGAAACCGGGCGGCCGCCGCCGCGACGTCGATGACCTTCGCGGCCGGGCGGGCCCGGCGGGCATAGGCTGAGCCGTCCGGCTCTCACAGAGCCTGGCTTCAGGAGGGGTGGGAGCCGTTGAGCAGCAACCTGGCCAGGGAGCGCAATCTGCCTCCCGGCCGCCCGGGGTCCGGGCTCGGCTCCCTGGGCCGGCCGAACTCCATTGTCGCGCAGTTCAACTTCTGGGATGACCGGTACGAGGGCCGGCGGCTGTTCGCCGAGGTTCTCGGCACCTTCTTCCTGGTCTTGGCGGCCGTCGGCGGGGGGATGGTGAACGCCAGATTCGGCGGCCACGCCATCCCGGCCACGGCCCAGGTCGTCGCCCCGGCCCTGATGGTGATGGCGGCCATCCTGTTCATGGGGACCGTCTCCGGCGCGCACCTCAACCCGGTGGTCAGTGCCGCGTTCGCCCTGCGGGGTGACTTTCCCTGGAAACGCGTGCCCGCCTACGTCGTGGCCCAGTTCACCGGGGCCGTGCTGGCCACGCTGCTGCTGTGGGCGCTCATCGGGCGGCACGGCAGCGCCGGCCTGACCCTGCCCGGCCACGGCATCCCGGTGCCGGTCGCGATGGTCTGGGAAATGGTGCTGACGACCGGGCTGGTCAGCGTGATCCTCGGCACCTCGTCCGGCGCGCAGCAAGTAGGCGCGTTCGCCGCGATCGGGGTCGGCAGCTACATCGCGCTGGCCGGACTGTGGGGGGCACCGGTGAGCGGCGCCTCGATGAACCCGGCGCGCTCGCTCGGCCCCGCGCTCGTGCTCGGTGACTGGACCGCGTGGTGGGCCTATCTGGCCGGTCCGGCGGCGGGCGGCGTCCTGGCCGCCGGCATCGCGCAGATCCTGCGAGGCCGGGGCGGTGGCTCCCACGGCCGCCAGGCCGCGCAGGGCACGCTGGGGACGGCGTGGCTTCCCGGAGGGCGCGGGCCCGGGGCAGCGCGAGCCCCAGGGACGGCTGAGGCCAGCGGATCAGGGGAACGCCCGGGCACCAGCCCGGAGCCTAAGACACGGTAATGGCGTCGAGCTTGCTGGCCAGGTATTCGTGCGCGATGACCGGCGGGAAGCTGGTCCGGCCGATGGGCGCGGGCAGGGATTCGACCACGGCGTCGTGGTTCAGCTCGTAAAAGAAGATCAGCGAGAGCAGGTCCTCGCCCGGGGCCTCCGGCTGCGCCGGTGACGAGGAGAAAGCCCGACGTGCGCAGCGCCCGGTCAACCTGCTGGGCCACCGCCGCGCGGTCCCCGGCGTCACCGTCGAACCAGGGCGCCAGATCGATGACAGGAACTTGCTCCGGCACGGCGCCGTCCCTCCCGGTGAAGATCGCGGTACGGCCTTGATGCCCCGGCCCGGACCACCGCAACCCCGGACCGCCCGGTACAGGCCGGACATCCGCCCGGCCCGGCTGCGGCGGCCGCCGGGCCGGGCGGGATAAGAAGCGTGCCCCGGCGTCCTCCTCGTCATGACCGCGATGCGGGCGCCACTGAACCACTTCGAGCGGGGCCGCCGAGCCCCCGGCGGGGCCGGTCATCCGCACCTCCGGCCGGGCCGCCTCAGGCGGGGCTGCTGATCTTGAAGACCGGGTGGTCGGGAGAGATCCGGCGCAGGTCGGCATCGGGGGCGTCCGGCCCGACGCCGCCGAAGAACACGCCGGTCTCGGCCTTCCACCGGGTCAGGTAGGCGCGCAGGATCGCCGGCTTGTCGTCGTCGGAAACCTCCTGGGCGGTGAACGGCTCCGCACGCCGGCCGAGGCGCAGCTCGCCCTCGCGGGAGACCCGGAGGTTGCGGACCCACTGCGAGTGACCGCGCGGCGAGACGAGGTAACGCTGGCCGTCGATGGTCAGGAGGTTGACCGGGGTGGTGCGCCACTCACCGCTCTTGCGGCCCCGGACGGCCAGCACCCGCGAGCCGAGGACGCTGATGCCGAGGTCAGTAAGGCCGGCGACGAGCTTATTGAACACGTTGCGGGTAAACCAGCCCGGCTCTTGGTACCGGTGCGGTGTCTGTGCGGTCATGGAGGGCTCCTCGGTTCCCGGGCCTGCTCGTTTCGAGAGCACTGCTCTATCTAGAGAGCAGTTAACACTCTGCCGGAGTCAGCGTCAAGAGCGGCGCGTCGAGGCCCGGCAGCCACGGCCCCCGGCTGGTCACCTCAGCGCGAGGCCGGCGCCCATGAGCCAACACCACCGATGCGCTCGACGGAGTAGCGCACGACATAGCCGGGACCCTTCGGCGCGGGGAACTCGGTGTCAGGTGCCACGTAGACCTTCGCCAGGCGGTTGAGCAAATTCCAGGCCTCGTCGCTCGGCTCAACGGTGGCTCGCGCCCGCAGCACGGCGTACGGGTTCATAAAGACCCCGGGCGCCCGCGGTGCATCGAAGGAAAGCACGACCCGCGGGTCCCGCTCGATGTTGCGCAGCTTCGCGTACCGCCCCATATGGGCACTGACGAGATCATCGCCGTCCAGCCCGATCCAGATGACGCTCACCTGCGGGCTCCCGTCGGCGTTGATGGTGCTCAGGTGAGCCATGGGGCCGGACTCGATCAGGTCCCGCAATTCACGCGGCAGACCGCTCATAGCTTGATCGCTTCTGTCACGGGACAAATCGTACCGATCATCCGACCGGGGCAACGGTGGCCGGCGCACACGGCTCCGGGGCCGTAGCCGGAAGGGGACGAAGGTCAGGTGACCGGGACGATGCTGGCCTGGCGCAGGCGGCCGTCCGACACCGTGAGCAGGCCAATCGTGCCGTGCGGCTGCCGCCTGCGGTCGGTGGGGGAACCGGGGTTGAAGATACGCACGCCGCCGGCGGACTGATCGAGCGGGATGTGGGAGTGCCCGAAGACCACCAGCGCGGTGCCGGGGAACCGGCGGCGCAGGCGCGCGAGACGGCCGGCGGACGGGCCACTGTCGTGAATCATGGCCACGCTGAGCCCGGCCAGGTCGAGTTCGAGGGTCTCGGGGGCGCCCCACGCCGCGACGCCGGGATCGTCGTTGTTGCCCAGTACGGCGTGCACGGGCGCGAAGGCGGACAGCTCGCCGAGGACGGCGGCGGTGCAGACGTCACCGGCGTGCAGGATGACATCGGCCGAGCGCAGGTGCCCAGCCACCCGTGGTGGGCACGAGCGCCACCGCCGGGGGGCGTGGGTGTCCGACAGCACGACGATCTTCATTGGCCCATCATGCCGTCCCCACTGGGAGGGGCGGCGCGGCCCGAAGGGGCGGTGCGGTCAGACCCGGCGCGGGCTGCGCTCGTCGTTGATGGCCGGCATCACGGATGTCAGCGCAGCGCTGGCCTTCTGGTTGGCTCTTCGATCTTGTTCCCTGGCCTCGGCCCCGGCTACGGCGGCGCCGAGACGGTCCACGGCATTCCGGCGGAGGCGGGCCCGCTTCCTGGCCTTCACACCGCGATCAGCGGCGAAAACCGCGATGACGAACAGAACAGCAACGACAACGATAAGCGCAACCATCAGCATCTTCAGTAGAGGGTGAGCGGGGGGACACTTCAATGGTATGTGCCGGGCGGCCGCCATCGCCTGCGCGGCACGGGGATCCGCGTCACAACAAGGCGTACAGCCACGACGGCCCGGCGACCTGGGCCCCGGCGGCCAGGCTCCGCCGGCGAAGCTCCCGGTCAGCCGTCACCACGATGCGGCGCCCCGCACGGGACCGCGCCAGGCGGACGATCTCGTCGTCACCGGAACCGGGCGCGGACACAACGTGGACACCTCCGGCGTCACCCGCCCGCACTCGTCCGCTCTCCGCCGTCCGGGCCCGTTCGGCGATCCGGGGTTCGGCCGCGCGGGCCGCCCCCTCCAGCACCAGGATCACCCGGACCTGCACCAGGCCGGACGGATCCCCGCCCAGGCCGGGAGGCCCGGACGGCTGGTCTCCGTCCGCCGTGGCCAGGAACTCCGCCGGGATGCCCGCGGCCCCGCGTGCGGCCAGCTTGGCCAGCTCGTCGTGCAGGCGGACCGCGGCGCCGGCCCGGTCCCGCCACCAGCCGTCGGGACGTGAACCCACCACGTTGGCGCCGTCCACGATGATCGTGACCGCCGGGGCGTCCGCGCCGGTCCCCGCGTCCTTCCCCGGGCCGCGCTCCCCCCGGCTTCCGCCGGGGCCGGCTTCGTCGCCTGCGGTCATTCCCCAGCCCCTCCCGTTCGGCGCTGATGGACCGACCATAACGCGGCCGCGCAGAAAGCCGCGCAGAAAGCCGCGCAGAAATCGGGGACCTGCGCCGGTCCGGGCCGAGGGTGGCCCGCCTAAGCTGGGCCGCATGGCAGATGCGATCCTCGGCGGGCAAATCACCAAGCTGCGGCAGCGGCGGACGGCGCCGCTCATCCTCGAGCTGGACCTGACGCTGGGCGTCGCGGAAGGGCCGCCGGCTGATCCGGTGACCGCGCTGCTGTCGCGGCACCGGACACGGCTCGCCGACGTGCTCGACGGCCTGCGGCGGGCCAAGGCCGACCCGCGGGTCAGGGCGCTCATCACCAAGGTCGGCGGCCAGCACATCGGCCTGGCCACGCTTCAGGAGCTGCGCGAGGCGATCACGGACTTCCGCGCGGCGGGCAAGCCCGCCTACGTCTGGGCCGAATCGTTCGGGGAGTTCTCCGGCGGCAACCTGCCGTACTACCTGGCCACCGCGTTCGACCAGATCTTTCTCCAGCCGTCCGGCAGCCTCGGGCTCACCGGCATCGTGGTCGAGCAGTTGTTTCTCCGGTCCGCGCTGGACAAGATCGGCGTCAGCTTCCAGGCCGCCGCGCGGAAGGAGTACAAGTCCGCGACGCAGCAACTGACCGAACGCGGCTTCACCCCGCCGACCCGGGAGGAAAACCAGCATCTCGCCGCGTCCATCGCCGATCAGCTCACCAGCGCCATCGCCGAACGGCGCGGCAAGAGCCCGGCCGACGCGCGGGCCCTGCTCGACCGCGGCCCGTTCCTCCCGCACCAGGCTCTCGCCGAGGGGCTCATTGACACCGTCGGCTACCGCGACGAGGTTTACGCGGCGGTCCGCAGACAGGTCGGCCAGGACGGGCCGGACGGGCCGGACGCGGTCCTCCAGTACGTGGGCCGTTACCAGCGGACCCACACCCTGGCGCAGCGCGCCCGCAAGCTGCCGAACCCCCGCGAGCGGTACGTCGCCGTCATCTACGCCACCGGCCCGATCCGCCAGGGCCGCAGCGGCCGGGGACCGATGTCCGGGCCCGCCATCGGCTCCGACACGGTCGCGGGTGCGCTGCGCACCGCGGCCGCCGACGAGCGGGCGCGGGCCATCCTGCTCCGGGTCAACAGTCCCGGCGGCTCATCGACCGCGTCCGACACGATCTGGCGTGAGGTCGTGCGCGCCCGGGCCGGCGGCACGCCGGTCGTGGTGTCCATGGGCGACGTCGCGGCGTCCGGCGGGTACTACATCGCGATGGCGGCGGACGAGATCGTCACACAGCCGGGCACCATCACCGGCTCGATCGGCGTGGTGACCGGCAAGCCCGTCATCGAGCAGTTGCTGGACCGGGCCGGTGTCACCACCGACTCCGTGACCGAAGGCGCGCACGGGCGAATGTCCGCCCCGACCCATCCGTTCAGCGAGGACGAGTGGGCCATCGTCAACGCCTGGCTCGACCACATCTACGACGACTTCACCGGCAAGGTGGCCGAAGGGCGCGGGATGTCCCGCGAGCAGGTGGAGGAGGTGGCCCGGGGCCGCGTCTGGACCGGCGCGGACGCCGTGAGCAACGGCCTGGCCGACTCGCTGGGCGGGCTGGCCACGGCGGCCCGGTCGGCTCGGCGGCGCGGCGGCCTGCCCGCGGACGCGCCCCTGCGCCTCTTCCCGCGGGTCACACCGCTGGACCAGCTGCGGCCGCACGAATCAAGCGAGGACCGGGCCGCCCAGGCGATCCTGGGCGGTGCTCTCCCGGCGCTAGCGGGCCTGCTGCCCGTGCTCGGGCCGATGATGGAGACATGGGGGCCGGCCTGGCGGCTGGCCGCGCAGGCTGGGCTGCCGCCGTACGGACCGCTGACGATGCCGGGTTACTGGAGAATCGGTTGACGGAACGGACCTGCGCCGGAGGTTCCGCTCCGGTGGCCCTGGCCGGCTGGGACAGTGCGCTGTCCGCCTACGCGGCGGGCGTCACCCTCGTCACCATCGCCGACGGCCGCGACGACATAGGCACGACGGTCAGCGCGTTCTGCCCGGTGTCGCTCGATCCGCCGCTGGTGCTCATCTCCCTGCTGGGGACGTCCTATCCCGCCGAGCTGCTCGGTACTGATTCCGGCGGTACTGATTCCGGCGGGGCTGATTCCGGCGGGGGCGCTCCGCACGACGGCGCGGGCGCCCCGGGGGCCGGCGGCGGGGCGGCAGCCGGCCGGTTCGCGGTCTGCGTGCTGGCCGCGGACCAGCGCATGCTGGCGGGCCGCTTCGCGGCCGCGGGCCGGCCGAACGCCCGGCGGATGCTGGACGCGGTCCCGCACACACGGGGCGCCGCGTCCGGCGCGCTGATCCCCGACGGTGGCCTGGCAGCGCTGGAATGCGAGGTGGCCCAAAGGGTCCCAGCCGGTGACCACCTGGTGCTCATCGCGCGCGTGCTGGCGGTGCCGTACCTGGCGCCGTCCGGGGAGCCCCTGGTCAGGTTCCGCGGCCGGTATCCCTCGCTCTGCTGAGGCAGGCCGCCGCTTGCGCGGGCCCTGCTGAGGGCGGGCCCGCCGCCAGCCCCGGCCGATTGCGCCCGCGCCGGACTCGGGGTTGGATATCGGTTATTGCCCGCAGACGCCGTGACGGGAGGAGCGCCCGTTGGCCGACGCCGCAACCAGCCCGTCCCGGCCGGCGGAGCTGGGTGCCTCGCTGCCCCCGTTAACGGCCGGCACCCGGCTCGAGCTGCGCGAACTGCGGATCATCCCCGAGGGTGACGATTTCCTGGTCGGCGACCCGGCGCGGGGCGAGTTCGTGGCCGTGCCGGAGGTCGCCATTGCGGTGATCTCTTCGCTACGTGACGGGTTCACGCTATAGCCAGTCGACGGCCCGGGAGCGGTTGCTCCGCGGCCGGGACACCCGTGGCGCGACCGCCGCGGCCAGCGCGATACCGGCGCTGGCCGCGGCACACCGTTAGGCCGCGCGCTTGTAGGCGCGGACCGCGAGCGGCACGAACACGATGAAGATCCCGGCCAGCCACACCAGGCTCTTCCACAGGCTCGCCTCGACCGGGCCGCCCAGCGCCAGATTGCGCATCGTGTTGATGACGTAGGTGACCGGCTGGTTGTTGGCGAAGGCCTGCAGCCAGCCCGGCATGGTCTTGATGGGCACGAACGCCGAGCTGAGGAACGTGATCGGGAACAACCAGATCAGCCCGAAGGCCTGCACGGACTCCTCGTCGCCGATGGCCAGCCCGGTGAACGCGGCGATGCAGCAGACCGCGATCCCCAGCACGATCGCCAGCAGGATCATGGCGATGGCGGCCAGAGGGCCATTGTCGAACCGGAATCCGACCGCGTAGCCCACACCGACGACGATCAGGATCGTCACCGTCATCCGCCCGGTGTCCGCGACCAGCCGGCCGACCAGCACGGCCGACCGCGCCATCGGCATCGACCTGAGCCGGTCGATGACCCCCTTCTGCAGTTCCGTGGCGAGCGAGATGGCCGTGCCGAAACTGGCGAACGCCGCGGTCTGGCCGAGAATCCCCGGCATCAGGAAGTTCACGTAGCCGCCCTTGACCTGCACGGGGATCGCGCCGCCGAAGACGTAACGGAACATCAGCACGAACATGACCGGCTGGATCACGGTGAACACGATGTAGGCGGGGACCCGCGCCCAGACCAGCAGGTTCCGCTTGCTGATCATCAGCGTGTCGCTCACGGCCCAGCGGGCCTGGGTCAGCAGGCTGGGGCTGTCCCGCGGCGGCTGCACGGCAATGGCGGTCATGACGATGCCCTCTCCACGGTCTCGGCGCTCTCGGCGCCCTTGCGGCGGCCGCGGCGGCGCTTGCCGCCCTGATTCTCGTCCTCGGCGGCGTGCCCGGTCAGGGCCAGGAACACGTCGTCCAGCGAGGGGCGGCGCAGCCCCAGACCGCTGGTCTCGACGCCCGCCTCGTCCAGGCTGCGGACCGCCTGGACGAGCGCCTCGGACCCGTTGCCGCCGACTCCCGCGCTGACCACGCCGGTCCCGTCGTCGATGTGCGGCTCGCCCTCGGCGAGCTTGGCTATTGCCCCGACGGCGTCCGTCAGCCGGGTGCGGTCCGGGACGGTGAACTCCAGGACGTCCCCGCCGACACGGCCCTTCAACTGGGCCGACGTGCCAGCCGCGATGACCAGGCCCCGGTCGATGACCACGATCTCGTCGGCCAGCTCGTCGGCCTCATCCAGGTACTGGGTCGTCAGCAGCAGCGTCGTGCCCCCGGCGACCAGCGAGCGGATGATGTCCCACATGCCCAGGCGGGACCGCGGGTCCAGGCCGGTGGTCGGCTCGTCCAGGAACAGGACCTTGGGCCGGCCGACCAGGCTGGCGGCCAGGTCCAGGCGGCGCTGCATGCCGCCGGAGAAGCCCTTGGCGGGCCGGTCGGCCGCCTCGGTCAGGTCGAACTGCTCGAGCAGCTCGACGGCCCGAGCTCGCGAGCTGGCGCGGCTCAGGTGGTACAGCCGCCCGATGATCTCCAGGTTCTCCCGGCCGGTGAGCTCCAGCTGAATGGCCGCCGACTGGCCGGACAGCCCGATCGACCGGCGGACCGCGCTCGCCTCATGTACCACGTCGTGCCCCTCGACCACGGCGCGCCCGCCGTCCGGGCGCATCAGCGTGGTCAGGATGCGGACCGCGGTCGTCTTACCCGCGCCGTTGGGGCCGAGCACCCCGAGCACCGTCCCGCGCGGCACCGACAGGTCGATACCGCGCAATGCCTGGACCTCGCCGAACGACTTCGTCAGGTTCTCCACGAGAATCGCCGGCCCTGAGCCGATCTGTGACACCACGTCTCTCCTCAGCAGACCGCTACCCCATCAACGTCCGCGCCATGAAAACCTACGCCAGCGGAACCCCTGACCGCGAACGAAAAAACTGCTCGTGATCAGCATGCCCGAGGGGTATGACGAAACGGCGGCCACAGACTCATCGCTGCGGGGCCGGAAAGGCCGCCGGCGGGGGCGAGGAACTGAGGGCCGGACGGGAGCGGGGCCGGACGGGAGCGGGGCCGGACGGGAGACAGGGCCCCACGGGAGACAGGGCCGGACGGGAGGCGGGGCTGGACGGGAGGCGGGGTCGGACGGGAGACAGGGCCCCACGGGAGGCGGGCCGGACGGGAGGCGGGGCCAAACCGAGGGCGGGGCCAAACCGAGGGCGGGGCCAAACCGAGGGCGGGGGTGGGGAACTGAGG
>Ga0182014_10003329_pt1 | contig 19371 bp, 17 predicted proteins | sample 612S2DmetaG_FD_120489 | JGI IMG/M metagenome (GOLD analysis project Ga0182014, IMG submission 120489) | Permafrost microbial communities from Stordalen Mire, Sweden - 612S2D metaG | ecosystem: Environmental > Terrestrial > Soil > Wetlands > Permafrost | place: Sweden: Stordalen | collected... | reverse complement strand
TGCCTGCCGGATGGCGCTCCGGCTACGGAGACCGCGCTCAAGCTCGTCAAGGCCATGCTCGAGCACGGGTTCATTCTGCTGCCCGAAGGCGAGCACTCGAACGTCATCGGCTTCACGCCCCCATTGACCATTTCGTCGAACCAGCTCAAGGCGGTAGTCAATGCGCTGGGTGAACTTCTACCAGACCGATGAAGCTCACAGAAATGAAACAAGTGCTGGCAGCGCGCGACATCCAACTAACCAAGTCGCTGGGCCAGAACTTTCTCCATGACGGCAACCAGTTGCGGCGAATCCTGGCAGTCGCGGACCTCAAGAAGACCGATCGCGTATTGGAGATTGGACCAGGGCTTGGGCCGCTGACCGAAATGCTGGTGGAGGAAGTGGGGGAGGTCCTGGCTATCGAGAAGGACGGCAGATTGGTGGAGGTGCTCAAGGAACGCTTCAATGTTGAACAATCGTCCGGCTTGTCGCTTACAAGTGAGGGGACAGATGGGACGCCCGTTCTGCGTTTGCTCCACGACGACGCGCTCGACTACCTGAAGCGCGGCGCACGCGACTGGAGCGAGTGGAAGATGGTCGCCAATCTGCCCTTCTCCGTCGCCTCGCCCCTTCTGGTGGAGTTGGCGCTGGCGGCCCGCAGCCCGCAGCGGATGGTAGGCACGCTGCAAGTCGAGGTGGCGATGCGATTACATGCCGAACCGGGCGCGCCGGACTACGGCGTGCTCACTCTGCTGATCCAACTGAACTACGAACCGCAGCCCTGGTTCAAGATTCCGGCCAGTTGTTTCTTCCCGGAGCCGGACGTGGACTCGGCCTGCATATGCCTGGCTCGGAGGGAGCCGCTGCCGCTCAAAGACGGCGAGCGCAGGACGTACGTTCAGCTTGTAAAGCGCAGCTTTTCGCAGCGGCGCAAGATGATGTTCAAACTGCTCAAGGCAGACTGGCCTGAGAAGGGACTGGCCCAAGCATTTGAGCGCCTGAATCTATCGCCTAAGATCCGCGCCGAGGAAGTCTCCCGGGAGCAGTTCACGCAGTTGGCGCGATTTTTGTCCGGGCAGCTTATTCGAGGATCTTCGGGACGATGAACAGGCCGTTGGCTTGCGCCGGGGCGTTGCGGAGGGCGTCTTCCTGGCTCATCGACGGGCGGACTTCGTCCGGCCGAACGACATTAACGAGCGGAAAGGCGTGGGCAGTCGGCTCGACTTCGGTGACATCCACTTCCTTCAGCTTCTCGATATAGCCGAGGATGTGCCCCAGTTGCTCGCCGATCTTCTGTTCTTCCTCGGGTGAGAGGGAAAGGCGGGCGAGATGGGCTACGTATTTTACATCAATCTCGACAGCGGCCATAGGTGGGCTTGGGGAGGTTTCGCTCAGTCCTCGTCGAACTTGCGGTTGATGAGGATTTCAAGTTCGATGAGGGCTTGCTGGGCGTCGTGGCCCTGGGCGTGGACGGTGACTTTGCTGCCGGGGCCGGCAGCCAGCATCATGAGGCCCATAATGCTCTTGCCGTTGACTTTTTCGCCGTCCTTTTCGACGAAGATGTCGCAGCTAAACCGGTTGGCGGTCTTGACGAACATGGCTGCCGGCCGGGCATGGATGCCCAGCTTGTTTGACACAAGGAAATCTTTGGTCATTGTCGGACTGCCAATAGTTACTGCCTTCGCGCTCATCGGGTCTGGCGACTATTATTACTCGAAAAAGCCGGGAAGCGCTACTGAATTCTACAGTTTCGCCGCCGCCGCCATGCGCGAGATGAGCCGGTCATTGAGTTCCTTGGCCGGATTATAGCCCGTGGACTTGAGTTTAGTCTGGAACGCAGCTACTTCGACCAACCGTGCCAAGTCGCGGCCCGGGCGCACCGGAATGGTGATGTGAGGAATGTCGGTGCCGAGGATCTTAACGAACTCCTGCTCGAGGCCAAGCCGGTCCACGTCGGACACCTCATTCCAGGACTTCAGTGTGATCACCAGGTCAACGCGCTTCTCGTGGCGGATGCTCTTGACGCCGAACATGGCGGCGACGTTGATGATGCCGATGCCGCGCACTTCCATGTGGTCGCGCGTGACTTCGGCGCTGGTGCCGACCACTTCCCGGCCGTCCACCAATGTGACCTTAGTGATGTCGTCGGCAACCAAGCTGTAGCCGCGCTCGATGAGGGCGAGGACGCTTTCGCTTTTGCCGATGCCGCTTTCGCCACGGATAATGACGCCCACGCCGAGGATGTCCACCATGCTGCCCATCTCGGTGCCGCGCGGGGCGAACATCATCTCCAGCGCGAGGGTGGCCAGGTTGATGAACTTCATGGTCACCAAGGGGCAGCGGAAGATGGGCACCCGGGCCTGCTCTGCCGCCTTGAGGAACAACTTGTTCGGGTGCAGGTTGCGAGAGAAGACGACGCAAGGAACCCGGAAGGAGAAGAATGTTTCGTAGCGTTTGACCTGCTCACCCGGGGGAAGCGACTTAAGGAAGAAGGCTTCGGCATTGCCGACGACCTGCAGGCGCTTGTTGGCGAAGTAGCGCGTGAATCCGGAGAGCACCAGGCCCGGGCGGTTGACGGTTGGCTCACGAATGACGCGCTTGAGCCCGCTGGCCCCGGCGACGAGGTTGAGTTCAAGGGCGCTGGCGTGCTCGGTATAGAACCGCTCTACAGTGATGGCGTCACGTTGCATGGCGGGAGGGAGGGGAATGGAGTGGTGGAGTGATGGAGAAATGGAGGAGTGGAGAGATGGAGGAATGGCGTGAAGTGCCGCGGGTCCTCGCACGGAGGCACGCGCTTTTGGCATCATTCCAAAACTCCAACACTCCATCACTCCCTTTGCCAACCGGCGGCTTCATAGATTGAATTCCGGGCCCAGGTAGATTTCGCGCGCTTTGGGGTCGTTGACCAACTGCTCGCCCACGCCCTCATAGACCACTTCGCCCTTGTGGATCAAGTAGGCGCGGTCCACCAGCTTCAGGGTCTCGCGCACGTTATGGTCGGTAATCAATATCCCCAAGCCGCGCTCTTTCAGGCGGCGGACGATCTTCTGGACTTCATAGACGGCGATGGGGTCTATGCCACTGAACGGCTCGTCGAGCAGGAGGAGCTTGGGGCTGGTCACCAGGGCGCGGGTGATTTCCAGGCGCCGCTTTTCGCCACCGCTGAGGGTGTAGGCCTTGCTCTTAGCGAGCCGGGCCATGTCCAACTCATCCAGCAGGTATTTCAAGCGCAGGGCGCGCTCCTGCCGGCTGAGGCGGCAGGTCTCCAGAATCGCCAGGATGTTCTGCTCGACGGTGAGCTTGCGGAAGATGGAGGGTTCCTGGGTGAGGTAGCCCATGCCGAGCCGGGCGCGCTTGTGCATCGGCAGGCGGGTGATGTCGCGCGATTGGAAGTTCACCGCGCCATCATCCGGCTTGATGAGGCCGACGACCATGTTGAAGGTGGTGGTCTTGCCCGCGCCATTGGGACCGAGCAGGCCGACGATTTCTCCGGCATCCACGGTGATGGATACGCCATTGACCACGCGGCGCTGGCGATACTCTTTCACCAGTTTTTCGGTGGCCAGCAGCTTGCTTTCAGTGGCGGCAGCGGCGGATTGGTCTGGCTCAGTCGATTTCAAGACGCGCATTAAGTAATATGACTTATCGGCGTGGCTGTTGCCCAAGCGCCTTTATGGCGGAGGGCGGCATCGTGCCCACGATGTCATACTTTCCCGGCACCATCAACTTGTGGCTCGTCAAGTCGAGCGTGATGAGGTTGTTGCGGCCGATGATATTGGTCGATTCGAGGACTGCCGGGTGGCCGGTCAGTTCCATCATATCGTTGGTCAGCGTGGTGATGGCGCGGTGAGTGTAAACAGCTTTGTCGCCCGTGCCATGAAAGTTGCGGCCCTCGTCATCCACGACATCGAAGACGACCGCCGGTTCCGCGATGACCATGTGGCCGGTTTTCCCAAGCTCGGGCGGTGAGAGCATGGTCAGCTCTTCGCAGGTCTCCTTAATCTGCGGATGCACGATGCGCACGTTTCCCCGGAACAGGGCGGCAGCCGGCGTGAGCAAGTACTCCGTGGAAAAGATCTGCGCGAACTCGTTGGTTGTCGCCTTCACCTTGACCGGCTGGTTGGTGCCCAATGCGGCGAAAGTGGACTGGCCAAGTTCGACGGCCGGCAATCGCATATAGGCGTTTCCGCGCACCAGCATTTCCTCGTGCGCCAGGTTCAATCGCATTCGATCGCCCTTCCCTTCGCGAGTGCCCGCCCGCCAGGCGGGGTTTCCGTCCAGGCTCAGCAGGCCGTCGGCGCCGGTATATTCCGCTGTCTCGGCGGTGAATTGCCCGTTCGTCTGTGTGATGACGACCTGGTGCTCAGCCACCATCTTCTGCAACTCATTCGTGCCGGTGAACGTAAGCGTCATCAAGCCGCAACTCATTTCCCCGCGCACCTCGTCACTGAGGCGGTCGGTGACTTTGACCTGGTCGCGAAAGACTGCCAGGTTGGTGCGGACCTGGTAATTGGCACACAAGATCTCGACAAAGTGGTTGGTGGGAGCGAGCAACGTTGCGGAGTTGGAGTTGGACTGCGAGAGGAAGTAGGAGGGGCCCATGCTCTGGGCGGGCATTGTAAGCCGGGCGTGGCCGTTGGCATGGAGAACCTGATTGGTGTGGTCGAAGACCAGCTCGTCTCCGCTTCCGTCACGGTCCCCGATCCGCCAGGTTGGCTGTCCCGTCAGCCGAAGGAGCTCCGTGTCCGCCGAGTAGGACGCCCGGTCACCGGTTGCATGAATCTTCTCGTAGTCGGCGATGACATTCTGCTCGGCCAATAGGCTTTGCAACCGGTGCTCGGCCGCCAGCAACACGATGGTCAGCCGGCCGGTGGTTGCGGCCAGGTTCGTCCCGGCGACGCGAACATTGCCCTGATATATGCCCAGGCCGGTCTTCTCCGCGTATTCGAACTGGTCCGAGAAGATATCGATGCCTGGGGCCGCTTCCGCCGGCGTATTGGTGCGAGTCATTGCGGCTTGCGGGCCGACCAAGTCAGGACGGAGAATCGTATGGACGCGATTGGAAACCAGAAGGGTTAAGTTGGCTACCTCGTAGAGGAACCCTTCGCCTTCAATGGAGAACTTCCCATTCGCGATCTGCATGTGCAGCGGCCCGGAGGAACTGATCGTTTTCTGGCTCTGATCATAGAAGCATTGGGGAGCTTCTACGCTGAGTTCAACCTCGTTGTTCGTGCGAAAAGTTAGGTATTTGGCTTCAGCGACCAGGAGCCGCCCGTCTGGCTGGGGCAGGGCGCTGGCACCTTCCAGCACTGATTTCATCTGGGTCGAGTTGGTGTAATATTCGGCGAACTTAAAGCCTCCTTTGACCTCAATGGGCTGCGCGCACCCAGGCCGGGGGAACAGCGCCGAGCCAAGCGCGAGCAGCAGCAGCGTGAAACGCAAGCAAAGATGGTGTCTCCGGTTCATCGGCAGGTTCACGCGGCGTATTCCGCCACGATGCGCGCCCACTTGTGCTGCGCCTTCAAGATCAACTCCGCCACCTCGCGCACCGCCCCGTGCCCGCCGCCCGCCCGGGTGACGTAATCAGCCAGGGCCCGTGCTTCCGCAACGCCGTTGGCCACGGCCACGGCCACCCCGGCGCGTTTGAGGGCTCCCAAGTCCACGATGTCATCGCCCACATAGCAGACTTCATCCCATCGGAAGCCGGTTTGCGCGAGGAGACTTTCCACAGCGGAGACTTTACTGCCCTTTTCCTGCCGAAGGAAATCTATTTTCAGTTCCCTGGCTCTCCGTGTCGTGGCGAGGGATGGGCGGCTGGAAATCCAGCCCACCTTGAGGCCCTGGCGCCGCAGGTTCACCAAGCCGAGGCCGTCCTGGATATTGAATTGTTTCACTTCCCCGGGCCCCCCGATGAACACGGATGCGTCGGTCAGGACGCCGTCCACGTCGCAGAGCAACAGCCGGATGTGCCGGAGGGCCGCATTAAGGCCTGCGGAACGGGAGCCGCGGGCAGAGCGGCCACGGCTGGGCTTCCGGCCCTGGGCTCTCAGCTTTCGACTCTCGGCATCCGAGTGAGGCATCTTATTGAACAGCCGAATGGACCTTTAACAGGCCGGTGAGTAAAGCGTTCATTTCGGCCAGAGGGATCATGTTCGGCCCATCACTCAAGGCCTGTTCCGGCTTGGGGTGGGTCTCGACGAAGACACCGTTCGCCCCCGCTGCCAGAGCGCAGCGCGCCAACATTGGCGCGAATTCTCGCTGACCGCCTGAGCGGTCGCCGCTCCCGCCGGGCAATTGGACTGAATGGGTGGCGTCGAAGATCACCGGAAAGCCAAACCGGCGCATGATCGGGATCGAACGCATGTCCGCGACGAGGTTGTGGTAGCCGAACGTGGTGCCGCGCTCGGTCACTAGAAGCTTCTTGCCGCCCGCGTTCTGCGCCTTGCCAATCACCTGCCCCATCTCCTCTGGCGAGAGAAACTGTCCCTTCTTTAAGTTAACCACCCTGCCAGTCCGGACTGCCGCCGCGATCAAGTCGGTTTGGCGGCAGAGGAAAGCGGGGATTTGCAGGATGTCCGCTACTCGAGCGGCGGCTCCGGTCTGGGCTTCAGTGTGAACGTCTGTGAGAACGGGAACGCCAATCCGGGCGCGAACCTTCGCCAGCACCGCCAACCCTTCATCCAACCCGGGGCCCCTGAACGACTTGGAGGAAGTGCGATTCGCTTTGTCGTAGCTGGCCTTGAAGACGTAGAAAATGCCCAACCGGTCGCAGGTTCGCTTGAGCGCCGCCGCCACCTGCAGGCAGAGCTTCTCGCTCTCGATGGCACATGGGCCGGCAATCAGAATCAGCCGGCTCGGCGTGTTCAAGGACTTCCAGAGGGCAGATTCAGTAAGCACGCCGAGGTTTTACCAGCCGAGGCAGTGATTGTAAATGACACGGAATGCGGACTCCGGGCTTAGATAACCATCCCGTGCGGGATCACGCCGTTCTTGGGAATGATGACGATGCCGTCACGGATGTAATAATTCGGGTGGTCCACCTTATCGGGCTTGCCGGCGGGCGAGATGACCACGTTGTTGCCGATCCGCGCGTTCTTGTCCACGATGGTGTTTTCGATTCGGCAGTTGGTGCCGATGCCTATGCGGGGTTTGCCGTCTTTTTCATTTTGGAGGATGGACTCATTTGTCTCATAGTAGTCGCAGCCGAGCAGAATCACCCGGTTGAGCACTGTTCCCGCGCTGACCGAGGAGCGCAGGCCAACGATGCTGTGGGTGATGACGGCGCGATTGAGAATGCAGCCGTCTGAGATCACGGCATGATCGAGTTGGGCACCGTTGATCTTCGAGCTGGGCAGCCAGCGTGGGTGGCTGAAGATTGGCGCAGTCATGTCGAAGAAGTTGAAGCGCGGCAACTCGCTGGTGACGTCGAGGTTGGCCTCGAAGAAGGCGCGAATGGTCCCGATGTCCTCCCAATAGCCCTGAAACACGTAGGCGAACACGCGCAGGTTCGGAATCGCATTCGGAATCACATGCTTGCCGAAGTCGGTCAGGGTGTTCTCCAGCAGGCGGCGAATGATATCGCGGTTGAAGACGTAAATGCCCATGGACGCCAGAAACAACTCCTCTTCCCGCTTAATTCCCAGAGGGGCGTACCAATCGCGCGGGAGTTTCAGCGAATCCTGGATCGCCGGATCCTTGGGCTTCTCGACAAAGCGCGTAATGCGGCGCTCGGCGTCCACCTGCATGATCCCCAACCCCACCGTCTCGCGCCGTTCGACAGGAATTGTCGCCACCGTGATATCGGCGCCCGTTTCCGCGTGCTGTTCAATGATGGCGCGAAAATCCATCCGGTACAATGCGTCCCCGCTGAGGATGAGGAGGTAGTCCCAATCATGATTCATGAAGTGAATCAGGTTCTTGCGGACAGCGTCCGCCGTGCCTTGGTACCAAGACGTGTCCGAGTAAGTCTGCTCGGCGGCGAGGATTTCGACGAAGCCGCCGGTAAAGTGGTCGAACTTGTATGATTGCGAGATGTGCTTGTGCAGGGAAGCCGAGTTGAACTGAGTGAGCAGGTAAATGCGCCGCAGACCGGAGTTGATGCAGTTGGAGATCGGAATATCGACGAGCCGATACTTGCCGGCCAGCGGCACCGCTGGCTTTGCGCGTTCCTTGGTCAGCGGGAACAGGCGCGTGCCCTGGCCGCCGCCCAGGATTACAGAGAGAACATTGCTGGTGTTGACGGACTGGCGGCTGGTGTGTGACATGGCAAAGCCTTTTCTCGTTTTCTAGGCGGGAGCTGCCGCATTGCGACGGGCCATGATCGCGTTGACGATTTTCTGTGCCAGCTCGGGCTGCTCCGCCAGGGCCTTCTGCGCGGCATCCTTTCCCTGGCCGATCAGCTCGCCCTCGAACTGGAGCCAGGCCCCTTTCTTCTCGACCGCGCCGCTTTCGATGCCAACGTCGAGGATGCTGCCTTCTTTGTTGATGCCGTGATTGTAGAGGATGTCAAACTCCGCCTCCGCAAAGGGCGGCGCGACTTTGTTCTTAACGATCTTCACCTTCACGTGGTTGCCTACGGCATTGCCGGCGGCGTCTTTGAGCGTGTCCTTGCGGCGGATGTCGATGCGGACGCTCGCATAAAACTTCAAGGCTTTGCCGCCCGAGGTGGTCTCCGGATTGCCAAACATGACGCCAACCTTCTCGCGCATCTGGTTGGTGAAGACGCAAGTGGTCTTGGCCTTGGCCAGGATGGCGGTGAGCTTCCGCAACGCCTGGCTCATCAGCCGGGCCTGCATGCCCATGGTCGCCATGCCCATCTCACCCTCCAGCTCCGCCTTGGGCACCAGCGCGGCAACGGAGTCGATGACGATCACATCCAGCGCGTTGGAGCGGGCGAGCGTCTCGCAGATCGACAGCGCTTCTTCGCCGCTGTCCGGCTGCGACACCAGCAAATCGTCCAGGTTCACGCCCAGCCGCTTGGCGTAACCCGGGTCGAGGGCATGTTCGGCGTCGATGAAGGCGGCCAGCCCACCAGCCTTTTGGGCGTTGGCGATTACATGCAGCATCAGCGTGGTCTTGCCGGAGGATTCCGGGCCGAAGATCTCGACCACGCGGCCCCGGGGGATTCCGCCCACGCCGAGCGCCAGGTCCATCGCCAGCGCGCCCGTAGGGATGACTTCGATTTGACGGAGTGCGCGCGCGACGCCCAGGCGCATGATACTCCCGTCACCATAGGCCTTGGTAATGGAGGAAATGGCGGCATCGAGATCGCGCTGGCGCGTGGCGGACATCTTGGCGGCTTCAGCCGCTTTCAGATCGGCAGCAGCCGGCTTCTCGGCGGTCTTTTCAGCAGTCTTGGGAGGCATATTCGTATTCGTGTGATTTGGAACCTTAGTTAATAACAGCACGCCACGCTAGCGAGTCTGGCTCGGGCAGTCAAACACCGACCGCAACCACCCGCCCGGTCTTGACCGACTTCGCCTCCGCCTCGCAGATCTGAACCGCGCTCAAGCCATCCTGCGCCGTCACGACCTTCGGCGCTTTGCCGCTCTGGATTGCCTCGAGCATGTGCCGGATTTCGCCGCTGTAGCCGTCCGGTCCGCCGGGCTTGACCACGCGCGGTTTTTTGCCTGCCTCGGTCACCACCAAAGCCTCCGCGCCGCGCGCCATGTCGAAATCCAGCGTCGCCCGTTCGCACAGCATCGTGTAGGACATGCTGAAGTTGCCGGTCAGGAGCCAACTGCCTTCCGCATGCACCGCCGGTCCGCCGGGATAGTTATACTGGGTGACCACGTGATCAACCGAACCCCCGGCGCGCGAGACGCCTGTCGAGAACACGCTGGCTGGGCGGCCAAAGAGGAATTGCACGAAATCGGTGTCATGGACGTGCAGGTCGAATAAGGCGCCGCCGGTCTGATTCCCGCTGGCATAGGTGGCCTTGCTCCAGCCGGGCGCTGGCGACATGCGGCGGAAGCGGGCCGCCTGCACTTTACCATACGGTTCATCCTCCACCACTTGCTTCAAGGAGCTCCACCCTGGCCAAAACCGCATGCACATCGCCGGCATGAAGAAGCCGGATGCCGATTGCGCCGCCAGCACAATCTTACGGGCCAGAGCCGAAGTGAGGGCCAACGGCTTCTCGCAGAGCACGTGTTTGCCCGCCTTCAGCGCCGCAATGGACTGCGCGGGATGCAGCGGCGTCGGCACGCATAAATCCACGAGGTCCACCCCGGCGTCAGCAAGCACTTCGTCGAGAGCATGATAGACCTTCAGTTGCCGGCCCAGGTCAAGGTCCCCAGACCCGCTGATGTTGCCCGCTACTCCCGCAAGCACTCCGTTGACCGGCAGGCGTACGGAGTCGCACACAGCGACGATCTTGGCCGCTTTGAGCTGCTGGTAGGCCTTGATATGCGTCACCCCCATGAACCCGAGACCAACGACCGCCACGTTCACTTTCCTATTCGATATCCGCGATGCTTTATTCGTCATATTCAATCCAACCGCCATCACTCAATTAGCTACATTGACTGCGCCTCGACGGCTCGGCGTCACTTTGCCTCCCCGCCTGGCGCTGGGAGTGGCTTCGGCTGCGCCTTTTCCCATTCTGCGCGGGTGACTTCCTTCACCTCGTGCTTGAAGACGAATACGCCCTTTTTGTTGCCGACCACGACGTCAGGGTATTTGGGGTTGCTGACGATACCGGCGGTGACTTCCGTGCCGACGCCTGAGTCATCGTCGATCAAATGGGGGATGAACTCAGCTTGGCCTTTGGCGGGGCGGACGAGCTTGAACCAGTAAAGCACGGCGGCTGAATTCGAATCGGGGTCGGGACCGTCTTTGCCGTGCGCCCAGAAGCGTTTGCCGGTGACGATGTCCATCAAGCCGTCACCATCCATATCAATCAGGGCGAGAGAGTGCGGTTGAGAGAACTGGACGCCGTAGCGGTCTTTCGAGGCGTCTTTGTTCAGGATGACGTGTTCGCGGAAGGTGATGTTGCCGCCCTCCCGCACTTGCTCGAACCAGGAGAGCCCGTAACCGTGGCAGTTGATGCTGGTGATCACGTCATTCAGGCCGTCGCCGTTGACGTCATAGACGAGCATCTGCGCGGCGGCGTCCGCGAAGTGAAACGGGTGCTTGACCCAGACCGGATCATTGGCCAATGAGGCCGGCTGTTCCCACCAGCCGTCTTTCTCGATGATATCCAAGCGCCCGTCACCGTTGATGTCGCCGCAGCCGATGCCGTGGGTGTAGCGCTGGTAATCGCCCTTCGGCGAGACGGGGTGGAACTTCCACGGCGCAGCGGGGTTCTGCCAGTCGGCCTCGGCGTAACCGATATAGCCGCCGGAACAGCAGAGGATTTCGGGCTTGCCGTCGCCGGTGATGTCCACGAAGCCGGGCGACTCGTTATCGAGCACGTCGAAGATCACGTGACGCTGCCAGTGCCCTGGGCGGCCTTGAGGGTTTTCGTACCAGGCTACTTCCTTGCCAGGATAGCCATATACCAGGACGTCGGTCCATCCATCGCCGTTGAAGTCGTAAGTGAAGGTGAGGAAACAATCGGAGTAGGCGTTGTTAACCCCCAGCGCACCCTCGAAGCCCGGAATGGTCTGTTCCACGCCGTCGGCCTTCTTGCGTTTGAAGGTGGCGTCGGCGGGATAGATCTCGTGGCGCTTCTTGAAATCGGGTCCCTCATACCAGAAGGCGCCGGAGACGACGTCCATCTTGCCGTCGTGGTTGAAATCGCCAATGGCGGCGCCCTCCGCCCAGAACTGGTCCGTAACCCGGACCTTCTTGAAGCTGTGGAGCAGCTCGGAGGTGGACGCAAATAGCGAAGGAGCGCAGAGGAGAATCGCGGTCAGGAGAATTCTAATCATGGAGCCATGCTTCGCAGTTCTGCCGCGCCCGGTCAAGCCGGAACCGTCCGGTCAAAGAGCCGTCCCCCGTCAGGGAAGCAGCGGTCTGTTGTGTCACGCGGAATCACACAACAACTGCATTCCCCAGCGGGGGACTATTCGCATGGCTTCCCGGCGCCACGACACTCGGTTGGGGGGCCGGACCATCTTGTCTTCCCGGCGGAAGACAAATCTGTTTACAGCCGTCAGCCTGCGCGGGCTGACTCAACTCAGCTTCTCACTCTTTCGCAAACCGTGTTCGTGGTCGGGACAGCGGGCCACGATGGCGGCAAGCGTTGCGATCGATGCGGTTGTCGCCCGGGCAAGGCGTCAGGAACACCGACCGCTCGCCCGCGCGAGGCTGGTTCTGCGGTTGGTTCTCCTGCGTGGCCGTCGGAATTACTGGCGCTAGGAAGCGCCGAAGAACTTCTGAATTTCGCCCAGCACCTCTACGAAGCGGTCAATCTCCGCCGTCGTGTTGTAGAAGTAGAAGCTGGCGCGGGCAGTGGATTCGACACCGAGCTTGCGCATGAGCGGCTGGTTGCAATGGTGCCCGCCGCGCAATGCGACGCCGCGCTGGTCGGCGACAGTCACCAGGTCATGCGCGTGGATGTCCTTTAACAGGAAGCTGACCAGTCCGGCGCGCCCGATGTGCGGACCGAATAGCCGGATGCCCTGCTTGAGCCGGGAAAGCTGGGCGTATGCGTATGCGCCGAGTTCCTGGTCGTGCTGGGTGATGTGAAGCCGCCCGATTTTGTCGAGGTAATCCATCGCGGCGTGCAACCCGACAGCACCGGAGATGTCGGGGGTACCCGCTTCGAATTTGTGCGGGGGCTGCTTCCAGGTGCTCCGTTGGAACTCGACGTTTAAGATCATTTCCCCACCGCCCTGATACGGCGGCATGTCCTGGAGCACTTCCTGGCGGCCATACAACACCCCGATGCCGGTCGGCCCGCACATTTTGTGGCCAGAAAAAGCGAGGAAGTCGCAGCCGATTTCCTGGACATCGATCGCCCTGTGCCCGGCGCTTTGGGCGGCATCGACGAGCGTGGTCACGCCGAGCTGGCGCGCCCGCGCGCACAGGTCGGCCACCGGATTCACCGTGCCGAGCGAGTTGGAGATGTGGGTCATCGCGAGCAGCTTCACCTTGCTGGTCAGGATCTCCTCGACGCGGTTCAGGTCGAGCAAGCCGATATCGCCGGTAATGGGCAGGTAAACCAGCTCAGCCCCCGTGCGCTCAGCCAGCAGTTGCCAGGGAACGATATTGCTGTGGTGCTCCATCTCGGTGAGCATGATCCGGTCACCGGCTTTGATGTGCTTCGAGCCCCACGCCTGGGCGACGAGATTTATGCCCTCGGTGGTGCCGCGCGTGAAAATGATTTCGTCCGCGCTTCGGGCGTTAATGAACTGGGCGGCACGCGTCCGCGCGGCCTCGAAGGCGGCGGTGGCGCGGTTGCTCAATTCGTGAATGCCGCGGTGGACATTGGCGTTGTCGTGCTCGTAATAGTGGCGCAGGGCCTCTAGCACCGCGCGCGGCTTCTGCGTGGTGGCGGCGTTGTCGAAGTAAATCAAAGGCTGGCCATGCACCTTCTGATCGAGGATCGGAAAGTCGGCCCGGATAGCTGACCAGTCAGGCATTTCGTTCCGCTTTGTTGGAACCGCTGCTTCAGTAATCATAACCCACTCTACATCAACCCCAACTGGAGCTTGGCCTGCTCGGTCATCATGCCCTGGTTCCAGGGCGGGTCCCAGACCAGCTCTACGGCCACGTCGTCCACGCCTTCGAGGCTGAGCAGCTTGTTCTGCACATCCTGGGCGAGCATGGGCCCCATGCCGCAGCCGGGCGCCGTCAAGGTCATCTTCACTTCCACGCGATGACTCCCCGCGGACACAGGCGTGAGGTGGCAATCGTAGATCAGGCCGAGATCGACAACGTTGACCGGGATTTCCGGGTCGTAGCAGGAGCGCAACTGGTTCCAGATTTCTTTCTCAAGCTGCTCTTGCGTGACCGGCGTGCCGGTGCTGATGGGTTTGGCCGCGACTTCCAAGCCGAGCGCGTCCGCATCCTTGCCCTCGATGCGGAACATGTTGCCGTTGACGATCACGGTGTAACTGCCGCCCAGGGTCTGCGTGATATGGGCCTGGCCGCCCTTTTGCAGGGTTACCCGCTCGCCGACCGGGATGACGGCGGCCTCAACATCGCGTGTTAATGTGACTGGCTCTTCGCTGCTCATATTATCAACGAATGAAAGTATAGCCGATTAGACTGCGCTTGTCGCCTCGCCACGGCTGCGTCAAGCTCACCGGACCGCGAGCCGGGACGGCTCGCGGTCCGATCCAAAGCTTGATGCGCCCCGGTCACCTTGCGGGCTGGTTGCGGTTGCGAGTGCAGGATCGACTCACCGGGCGGATTTGCCATCGTCACGTCTCGTCGTTCTCGGTGCTCACCGGCTGGTCCTCGCCCTTCAGGGCCGCCATGACGGCATGCCAGGCCAGGATGGCGCATTTGACGCGCGCCGGGAATTTGTGGACGCCCGCGAAGACCGCCAGTTTACCTACGTCTCCGACCACCCGGCCGGTCATCACCATCTCATGGACCAGCTCGAACAGCTTTTGCACCTCGCCCCGGGTCTTGCCTTTGACCGCTTCGGTCAGCAGCGAGGCGGAGGCTTTGGAGATGCAGCAGCCCGACCCGAGGAAGCTGATGTCTTTGATGACCTCCCCGTCCATAGTCAGGAACAGCTTCAACTGATCGCCGCAGAGAGGGTTGTGGCCTTGCGCCGAGCGGGTCGCGCCGGCCAGCTCGTGAAAATTGCGCGGCTGCTTGCAGTGGTCGAGGATGACCTGCTGATAAAGATCACTCAGATCGTCAAACACTCTTCTTTTCTCCGATACGCGGGTGCTGTTCCAGCCGCTCCCACACCAGCTTGTCCAGTTCATCCCGCGCCGGGGTATGCCGGATGCGCTCGATGATTTCGCCCGCGAAGGCGTGGATCAACATGCGCCGGGCAGTCTCCGCGCCGATTCCCCGGGCGCGCAGGTAAAAGATGGACTCCTCGTTCAATTGCCCGATCGTCGCGCCGTGGGTGCACTTCACATCGTCCGCGTAGATCTCCAGTTGCGGCTTGGTGTCCACCGTCGCATCATCCGACAGCAGCAGGTTCTTGTTGGTCTGCTTGGCATCGGTTTTCTGCGCCGCCTGGCGCACGAGGATGCGGCCATGAAACACGCCTTTAGAGTGGCCGTCTAAAATGCCGTTGTAATATTCATGGCTGGTGCAATGCGGCTGGGCGTGTTCGACCACCATGTGATGGTCGGCCAACTGGTCACCCCGCGTCAGGTAAAGCCCGTTCAAGACGCACGCGACCCCTTCACCGGCCAGGGCGGTGTGTATGCTGTTTCGCGACAGGCGCGCCCCGGTGGCAATCGAGTGCGCTATGAAGTTGCAGCCCCGCCCCAACCGGGCGTGGATGGCCGCCATATGATACGCGTTCCGGCTTTCGTCCTGGAATTTGGCGTGCTCGACCACTGCGCCTTCGCCCAGGATCAGTTCGGTCACCACGTTCGTAAAGTAAGAGCTCTCGCCGGTGCTGACGTAGCTTTCGAGCACTGTCACCTGGCTGCCCTTTTCGGCAATGATCACATTGCGCGGCTGCGAGGTGGCCCCGGCCTCCTTCGCCGTCGAGATGAACAGCAAATGCACGGGCGCCTCCAGGCGCTTGCCCGCGGGAACGTAGATCAGGGCGCCGTCCTGGAAGAAGGCCGCGTTGAGGGCCGCAAACGGGTTATCTTCGCCTTGTAGGTAGCTTTCCAGATGTTGCTTGAGCAGTCCGGAATCGCCGGCCAGCGCCGCGGCCAGGCTGCTGACAATCACACCCGCAGGCTGCGGCCCGGGCGCAGACGAGAGTTCGGCGGCGTAGTGGCCATTCACGAACACCAGCCGGCTGGCATCCAGCCGGCCGAAGGTGAACTGGGCAACGGCTTCCGGCGTGAGGCTGTCGGACGAGACCTGAAAGACGGGTTTGAAGGGCAGCCTGGCGATGGGCGCAACGTTCGTGAACCGCCAGTCCTCCTGATCGAGGGTCGGAAAGCCCAGCTCGGCAAAGCGCGCGATGCCCGCCTTGCGCAGCGGGAACACCCACGGAGGCTGCTTCGCTTGCGCTTCAAACCGCTCGAACGTCTCGAGGTAGGGGTCGGTCTCTTTCATTGCCGGATTTGCCATCAATTGAACCATAGTCTGTGTCGCGTCAAATGTCTGTCAATTTGAGGCAATTAGTCTTCCATGCAAGGGGGAGTTGCGCAAGTCTCGCGGTGGTTGGGCGCGCTGTCCGGGCGCAAATTGGCAACTTTGAGATGGACGACCGGGCCAAGAGGGAGAATCTTGGACGGCGCGCCGTAGAAAGAGTTTATGCCGGCTTTGACCAGCTCAACCAATGTTAGCCAGTCCGATCTCGCCCGGGATGCGGCGACGAAGGACAGCGCCGAGGTGTTGCGATCGCTCGGCACCTCGCCCGCCGGCTTGACGGAGGAGGAAGCCGCCGCGCGCCTGGAGCAATACGGCCCCAACGAAGTCGGCCGCGAGAAGCACGAAGGGTGGCCGCAGCGCCTGTATCTCGCCGCGCGCAACCCGTTGGTGATTCTGCTGACCATCCTGGCGACGCTGTCTTTCGCCACTGGGGATTTCAGGGCCGGCGTGGTGATGTTGCTGATGGTGGTCCTGGGCGTAACTCTCCGCTTTGTCCAGGAAACCAAGGCCAACACTGCCGCCGCCAAACTCAAGGCCATGATCAGCGTCACCGCCACCGTCGTGCGGAACGGGCAGGCCCGGGAAATCCCCCTCCAACAGCTCGTGCCGGGCGACATCGTGAAGCTCTCCGCCGGCGACATGATCCCCGGCGACGTCCGGCTCCTGTCGGCGAAAGACTTGTTCGTCATTCAGGCGACGCTGACCGGCGAATCCATGCCGGTCGAGAAGACCGACGCGGCTGACCTGCGCGGCAACGTCTCCTCCATCGAGCGCACGAACACCTGCTTCCTCGGCACCAGCGTGGAGAGCGGCTCGGCCACGGCGGTAATTGTCGCCACCGGCGTGCAGACCTATTTCGGAAAGGTCGCCCGCAGCCTGGCCGGCCAGCAGGTCGAAACCGCATTCGACCGTGGCGTAAAGAGGTACACCTGGCTGATGATCCGATTCATGGCGGTAATGGTGCCCCTGGTCTTCGTCATCAATGGGATTTTCAAACATGATTGGAAGGAGGCGTTCTTCTTCTCCCTGGCGGTAGCCGTCGGGCTGACCCCGGAGATGCTGCCGATGATCGTCTCGGTCTGCCTGTCCAAGGGCGCGCTGGCGATGTCCCGCAAGAAAGTCATCGTCAAGCGCCTCAACTCCATCCAGAACTTCGGCGCCATGAATGTGCTCTGCACCGACAAGACCGGCACGCTCACCGCGGACCACGTCATCCTCGAAATCTATTGCGACGTGTTTAAGAGCGAAAGCCAGACGGTGCTCCAGGATGCCTACCTCATCAGCCACTTCCAGACCGGCCTCAAGAACATCCTCGACCGCGCGGTGCTCCACCACCAGGAACTCCACGGCGCGCTCTCGCTCGATAAGTTCAGCAAGATAGACGAGATCCCCTTCGACTTCACCCGTCGGATGATGTCGGTCGTGGTGGAAAGGCCCGATGGCCAGCGCGAGCTGCTGACCAAAGGCGCCCCGGAGGCCGTCTTTCCCAAATGCACCCAGTTCGAGAGCGACGGCGACATCTATCCGATGGAACCTATCCTCGTCGGCGACCTCATCGAGCAGGTCAACGACCTCAGCGAAGACGGCTTTCGCGTGCTCGCCGTCGCCACGAAGAAAGTGGACAAGAAGGCGGCCTATGCCAAAGCCGACGAAGCCGAGCTGGTCCTGACCGGCTATCTCGCCTTCCTTGACCCGCCCAAGGAGACTGCCGCCACGGCCATTACCGTGCTGCGCCAGCACGGCATTACCGTCAAGGTTCTGACCGGCGATAATGACCTCGTCACCCGCAAGGTGTGCACCGAGGTCGGCATCAGCGCGCAGAAGATCCTGCTCGGCAACCAGGTCGAGACGATGACCGACCCCCAACTAGCCGAGGCCGTCGAAACCACCGACGTCTTCGCGCGCCTCTCCCCGGCGCACAAGCAGCGCATCGTCCAGGCCATCCAACGCAAAGGCCACGTCGTCGGGTTCATGGGCGATGGGATCAACGACGCCCCGGCCTTGCGGGCTGCCGATGTTGGCATCTCGGTCGATAACGCCGTCGATATCGCCAAGGAATCGGCCGATGTCATCCTGCTGGAGAAGAACCTGATGGTGCTGGAGGAAGGCGTGGTGGAGGGCCGCAAGGTCTTCGTCAACATCCTCAAGTATATTCGCATGGGCGCGAGCTCGAACTTCGGCAACATGTTCAGCGTCATTGGCGCCAGCGCCTGGCTCCCCTACGTCCCCATGTCGCCCATCCAAGTGCTCAGCAACAACCTGCTCTACGATTTCTCCCAGGTGCCCATTCCCACCGACAATGTCGGCCCCCAACTGATCGCCAAGCCCCGGCCCTGGAACATGGGCGAGATCGCCAAGTTCATCGTCTTCATCGGCCCGATCAGCTCGATCTTCGACTACACCACCTACTTCTTGATGTGGTTTGTCTTTAAGTGCAACGACCTCGGACTCGTGCCCCCGCCCGATGTGGCCGCGCGCTACGCCGGGATAACCGACCCTGAAAAAACATACGCGGCGGCCCTCTTCCACACCGGTTGGTTTGTCGAATCGCTCATGACGCAGACGCTCATCATCCACGTGATTCGGACCAACCTGGTTCCCTTCGTCCAATCGCGCGCCAGTTGGCAGCTCACCATGACCACCCTGCTCATCATGGCCTTCGGGGCCTGGCTGCCATTTTCCCCGCTGGCGACTGCCTTGGGTTTTGTGCCCTTGCCCCCGCTTTACTGGCTGTTGTTGCTGATCACTCTGCTTTGCTATGTGGGCCTGACCCAGGTCATCAAGGTGTGGCTGGTCCGCAAGTCTTGGGTTTGAGCCCCGCGCGGTTGCCGCCCTGCGCCCTGCCCCGCCCGGCCGAACCACGGCCCGCGCGCGGGAGGAAGGAGGATCGAGGGCCGAGGATGGCCAATCCCCGGTCTGCACAGAATCACATGCCCCATGCCAAGCTTGTACCACGTATATACCGCCCATGTACCTGGCTTGCACCTCCCAATCTCCTCCCAAGCACCTGGCTTGTACCACGCATGTATGTGGCTTGCGGGCGGCTTTGATGCCCAGTCACGGATCACGCATCACGCATCACGCCCAGACCAATGCCTCCTGGAAATATGACCATCTCATTAACTGACACCCGCCCTAATGGCTGTTATGCGCAGCTCCGCATAACAGCCATTATGCTGAGGTGTTAATTATGCTGAGTTCGGTTTTTTGCCTTCAGCAGAAGTTGCTTTTCTTTGGCGGGAATCTGCGGTAGGA